>OLGV01000777.1_pt1 | contig 11994 bp, 12 predicted proteins | sample 1605761 | NCBI WGS metagenome assembly OLGV01 (sample SAMN03283245) | human gut metagenome | biome: human-associated habitat; material: feces | host: Homo sapiens | place: Peru | collected 2012
ACGGTGCTTTTAGGGACTGGGGCGAGGTTGCCAACGCCGCAAATCTCGGCGGTCGCAACGACTGGCGCACTCTGACATTTGATGAATGGAAGTATTTATCTGGAAGTAGGACTGATGCGGCTAAAAAATATGGATACGGAAGAGTTGATGGCAAGACGGGTTTGATAATATTGCCGGATGAATGGACGACTTCTCCTAATGGTTTGAATTTCACTCCAGGCAGCAGCCAATGGGCAAACGCTTACAACATTGAGGAGTGGACTGTGATGGAAGCCAACGGCGCTATCTTCTTGCCTGCTACGGGCTACCGTGTCCAGAACACAGTTAACGCTCTTGCTAATGGCGGAGTATATTGGTTGAGTACTTCTTTGAATGACAGTGGAGCATACTGTGGGTTTTTTATTGCTGGTCTGGAACTACATAATTCTTATCAATATAATAGTCGCATAAAACATGAAGGCGGCGCAGTTCGTTTGGTGCGTCCTGTGAGTGAGTAGAATACACATTTTTCACGCTATATTAGTGTTGTTTTATAAGGTTGGGTAATGTCGCCGAGGACAATTGGAGACATTACCCAAATTTTTTTTCACAAAAACTATCATGACAAAGAAAAAAGATGTACTTTTGCATCGTTTTTCATCAACTTAAAAATAAAAGGTTCTTTGAAATATGCAGCCAGGGAGGTTCTCTCTTTGCGGGAGATTAAAACGGGAACCGTGTGTGAGTCACGGGCTGTCGCGCAACTGTAAGTTCCAATCCGAGCTTGTGTAACAATGTCACTGAAGAGATTCGGGAAGGCGCACAAGTGGAATAAGTCAGGAGACCTGCCTCTCATGGTTTGGCAATGCTTTCGCGTAAAAAGCAGCGTCAAGTAGCGAGTCTCATCGTCTTATGATTGTTAAATCTGGGATTATCTGATACTACTTATCAGGACAAATTCGATTATTACATTGGTTTTTCCTCTTCTTTTTTCCGACAAACCGCGTCACGTTGTGGCATGGTGTGTTGTCATGTTGAAAGCTGATGCCATTGTTGCTTCATGAACCATGTAAAAATCAAACAATTTAAATCATAAAGCTATGATGACAAAAGAACAGTACATTGAAAGCCTTCGCAAGATGAACCTCAAGGTTTATCTTATGGGCGAGAAAATCGAGAATCCCGTTGACCACCCGATTATCCGTCCTTCCTTGAACTCGGTCGCCATGACCTATGAGCTTGCCGAGAAGGAGGAGTATAAGGAGCTCATGACGGCAAAATCCAACCTTACGGGGAAAACAATCAACCGTTTCTGCCATCTGCACCAATGTTCTGACGACCTTGTTAAAAAGGTGAAGATGCAGCGTTTGTGCGGGCAGAAGACCGGAGCGTGTTTCCAGCGTTGTGTCGGCATGGACGCTTTTAACGCCATCTACTCCACCACATACGAAATCGACGCCAAGTACGGCACGGAATATTACAAAAGATTCACAAAATATCTTGAATGGGTTCAAGATAACGATTTGACGGTTGACGGCGCGATGACCGACCCGAAAGGCGACCGCTCCTTGTCGCCCTCGCAGCAGCCCGACCCCGACATGTATCTCCATGTCGTGGAAGTCAGGGAAGACGGCATAGTGGTTCGCGGGGCGAAGGCTCACCAGACCGGCGCCGTGAACTCACACGAGCATCTTATCATGCCTACGATTGCCATGAAGGAGCAAGACAAGGACTATGCTGTTTCCTTCGCTATCCCATCAGACGCCGACGGCGTGTTGATGATTTACGGACGCCAGTCGTGCGACACACGCAAGCTTGAGAATGACGCCGACATGGACCTCGGCAACTCGCAGTTTGGCGGGCACGAGGCTTTAGTCGTGTTTGACGATGTCTTTGTGCCTAACGAGCGTGTCTTCATGTGCAAGGAGTGGGATTTCGCCGGCATGATGGTGGAGCGTTTCGCCGGTTATCATCGCCAGTCGTACGGCGGCTGCAAAGTCGGCGTGGGCGATGTCCTGATAGGCGCCGCCGCCCTTGCCGCCGACTATAACGGCGTGCCGAAGGCAAGCCATATAAAAGACAAGCTCATTGAGATGACACATCTTAACGAGACATTATACGCCTGCGGCATAGCCTGCTCGGCAGAAGGCGTCAAAACACCGGCGGGCAACTATCAAATCGATTTGCTGCTCGCCAATGTCTGCAAGCAGAACGTCACCCGTATGCCATACGAGATAGCGCGTCTCGCCGAGGACATCGCCGGCGGCCTGATGGTGACGATGCCGTCGCAGCAGGACCTGCGCAATCCGGAAATCGGACAATATGTTGACAAATATTTCAAGGGGGCGCGCAACACATCGACGGAAAACCGCATGCGCGTGCTTCGTTTAATCGAAAACATCACCTTGGGCACGGCGGCGGTAGGCTATCGCACCGAGTCGATGCACGGAGCCGGCTCGCCGCAGGCGCAACGTATCATGATAGCGCGCCAAGGTGATATAGAAGGCAAGAAAGACCTGGCAAAGAACATTGCACATATCGACGATTCGAAGGACATCTAATATCATGGTAATGGGCTGGAAAGAAATATATAAAAGCCGTGTCGCCAGTGCTGAAAATGCAATTAAAGCAATAAAAGACGATGACTATGTGGTGTTCTCCGAAACGGCAGGCACCCCGAACCTGATAGCCAGGACTTTGGCTGCTCACAGAAAAGAATATCATAACGTCCACATCTATCACATGCTGACACTTGGCGACGGACCGCATCTTAAACCGGAATGCTACGGACATTTCCATCATATCACCAACTTCGTCGGCGGCAACTCGCGTCAGGCGCTGCTCGACAAACGTGCCGATTTCATTCCATGTTATTTCAAAGACGTTCCGTCGATGTTAGGGGTGGCTTTCCCTGTTGACGTGGCGGTGGTCTCCGTGTCGAACCCGGACATGGACGGATATTGCAGCTTCGGAGTGTCGTGCGATTATGCCAAAGCCGCCGCGGAGAAAGCGAAAACCGTCATAGCTGAAATCAACGAGATGACGCCATACACATTCGGGCCGCAGAACAAAATCCACGTTTCGGAGATAGACTATATAGTGCCTTGTACCTATCGCCTTCCGGAGATTCCGAGCCCGACAATCGGCGAGGTTGAGAAAAGCATAGGCAAGAACTGCGCTTCGTTAATCAACGACGGGGCTTGTCTGCAACTTGGCATCGGAGCCATACCCGATGCCGTGCTTCTCTCGCTTGGCGACAAGGCGGATTTGGGCATACACACCGAGATGTTTTCCGATGGAGTGGTTGACTTGGTTGAGGCGGGAGTCATAACCAATGCTAAGAAAAACCTGCACAAAGGCAAGTTCATCTCCGCGTTTATCATGGGAACGCACAAGGTTTACGACTTCGTCGATAACAATCCCGATGTCTTTCTTTATCCTGTTGATTATGTCAACGACCCCCGGGTTATAGGCCAGAACGACAATATGGTGTCGATAAATTCATGTATTGAAGTTGACCTTATGGGCCAGGTGGTGAGCGAGACTATCGGCACGAGGCAGTTTAGCGGCACCGGAGGCCAGGTTGACTTTGTGCGCGGGGCTGCGCTCTCAAAAGGAGGCGTCAGCATCATGGCAATGCCGTCAACAGCAGCCAAAGGCAAGGTGTCGCGCATTGTGGCACGTCTGACAGAAGGCTCCGCGGTGACCACCTCGCGCAACGACGTGGACTATGTCGTCACAGAATACGGTGTCGCCAAACTGAAAGGCAAGACGCTTCGTGAACGTGCCGAGAAACTCATAGAAATAGCCCACCCGGATTTCAGAGAAGAACTAACCACGGAATTTGAAACAATGTTCAATGTAAAATAGATTTATCATGTTCACAGTCAAGACAAACATAAGCACATACAAAAATTTCAAGGACTTCGCGGAGTCTTTCGCCTTGTCGGACGACGACCTTGTCATCACACAGTCGTTTATCTACGAGCCGTACATGAGGCAACTCGACCTGCCGTGCGTCTTCGTCATGCAAGACAAATATGGTAGTGGCGAGCCCTCCGACGAGATGATGAACAATATTCTGCGCGATGTGAAGGGCTGCTCGTTTAAGCGAGTTGTCGGCATAGGCGGCGGCACGGTCATCGACATCTCCAAAATCTTCGTGTTGAAAGACGTGGAAGATGTCGCAGACGCTTTCGAGAGGAAAATTCCGATTGTGAAAGACAAAGAGCTTGTCATAGTGCCCACGACATGCGGCACCGGCAGCGAGGTCACAAACATCTCCATCGCTGAAATAAAGTCAAAACACACCAAGATGGGACTTGCCGACAATGCCATTCTCGCCGACCACGCCGTCCTTATCCCCGAAATGCTGAAAGGCTTGCCGTTCAAACCTTACGCATACAGTGCCATCGACGCTCTGATTCATGCCATGGAGTCTTATCTCTCGCCTAAAGCGGACGCTTACACCCAACTGTTTTCAGTCAAGGCGGTGGAGATAATCCTCAAGGTGTTTAAAGACATAGCCGCTGATGGAGAACATCGCCGTTTCGAGTATTTTGAGGAGATGCTCACCGCGTCGAATTTCGCGGGCATAGCCTTTGGAAACGCAGGAGTGGGGGCGGTTCATGCGCTGTCATATCCTCTCGGCGGCAACTATCATGTGCCACACGGCGAGGCAAACTATCAGTTTCTGACAGAAGTGTTCAAGATGTACTTGAAAAAAGACCCGAACGGCTGCATTAAGAAACTGAACGCCATTTTGGCGGAGAACATGGACATTGACGAAGAGCTGATGGCAGGCAATCCGGGGCTTGTTTATGAGAAAATCGACGAGTTGCTCGGCAAACTGGCTCCGAAGAAGCAGCTTCGCGAATATGGCATGAAACAAGATGAGATTGCCGGATTCACGGAAAGTGTCGTGCTGACGCAGCAGCGACTGCTCGCGAATAATTATGTTTTTTTAGAAAAAGAAGAAATAAAAAGTATATATAAATCATTGTATTAAAGAAAATTAATCATGAATGCAGTTGAAGAAGTAAAATTAATGATTGACAAAGCCCGCAAGGCTCAAGCATATTACGCCACGCATTTCGACCAGGACGATTGCGACAACACGGTGAAGTTGGTCACACGCACCATCTTTGATAATGCCGAAAAATTGGCGAAAGAGGCGGTTGAGGAGACAAAGATGGGTGTTTATGAAGACAAGGTCTCAAAAAACCGCAACAAGTCAAAGGGTATTTGGTACGATTTGAAAGGCAAGAAATCGATGGGAATGCTCAGTATTGACGAGCGTACAGGTCTTATCGAAATCGCCAAGCCCATAGGTGTGGTGGCAGGTGTGGTGCCGATGACAAACCCTATTGTCACCCCGATGTCGAAAATCGCCTTTGCGTTGAAAACCAAAAATGCCATTATCATCTCGCCTCATCCGAAAGCGAAGGTGTGTTCCACAATGGCTGTGAAACTTATTTTAAAAGCCATCGAGCAGATGGATGTTCCGGACGGAATGGTTCAAATCATAGAAGAGCCCTCTTTGGAGAAAACGCAGGCTCTAATGGCGATGTGCGATGTCACTGTCGCCACGGGCGGAATGCCGATGGTCAAGTCGGCTTATTCGTCGGGAAAACCCTCATACGGTGTCGGAGCCGGCAATGTGCAGGTGATACTCGATAGAAACATTGAGTATCCTTTGGCAATCAGCAAGATTATCACAGGTCGTTCCTTCGACAACGGCATCATTTGCTCCGGCGAGCAGAGCTTTATCTATCCGCAGGAGGCGCATGACGAGATAATGCAGGCTTGCAGAGACAACAAAGGCTATGTGTGTAGTCCTGAAGAGCGTGAGAAAGTCATAGCTGCGATATTTGAGGACGGCCATACCGCGAGAGACGTTGTCGGACAGTCGGCGCAATATGTCGCTAAAAAAGCCGGCATCGATATTCCCGACGATGTCAAGGCCATCATCGTGGAGTCAAACGGCAAATTCGGCAACGAGGATATGATTAGCAAGGAAAAGATGTGTCCTGTCATAGGAGCCTTCCCATATCAATATTTCGACCAGGCGATTGAAATAGCCCAGACGAACCTGTCGTTCGAGGGAAACGGTCATACGGCAGGTTTCCATTCAAACAATCAGGCCAACATCATCAAGGTGGGAACGGAGCTCTCGGTGTCGCGCTTGATAGTCAACGCTATATGCGCCACCACTGCGGGCGGTTCCATACAAAACGGATTGCCTATGACAAACACCCTTGGCTGCGGCAGCTGGGGAAACAACTCTATTTCCGAGAACTTCACCTATAAGCATTTGCTCAACATCACACGTGTCGCTCCTCTCTCAACGAGAATACAGATGCCGTCGGATGAAGAGATTTGGAGATGACAAGGCGACGTAAGACACAGCCTCTAATTTAGTTGATTCAAAATACCTTTAAAAAAAACATTTATAAAGAGAGCGCGTCGGAAGAAAGAAGGAATTTGTGTTTTGCAGATTCCTTCCTCCGACAAGCAAACTCGACTTTGCCGCGATAAAGCCAAAACGACGAGCCTACCTGAAAGTGAACAGCAAATTCGCGAAAAAGTTCCACAGCATCGCCATGCCGATGGCAAAAAGCTTGCTGAAGTAGAAATTCCATTTCAGTTTGTCGGTGAGGACGTAAAGCGTCAACGAATTGATGCCCAGTCCAATAAGTGAAACGAGCATGAACTTCCCGTATTCCGTGGCAACATCGGCGTTCTCGCTTTCAAAAGTCCAAACTCGGTTTAAAAGATAGTTCGACGTGGCGGCACAGATGAAACCGATGGCGTTGCTGATGTATTTGTTGACTTTTAATGTCTCCTTGAAAAGCCAGGTAATGCCGAAATCAACGAAAACGCCAGAGAATCCAACGACTCCGAATTTCAGGAATTTTAATATGAACAATTTGTCAATTACCATTTTTTTATCTTTGATTCCTTTCAAACTTGTCGGGAAATCCTTTTTGTGCGTTGTTTAGTTGAAAAAAGTATTGCTCCATGCCTTTCCGTCTTATTCCGTTTTATTTGAGATGACGATTGTTTTGTTCTTGAAACGATTGCAAATGATAAATATTGCCGCGGTTGTTATCAGGCTGATAAGTATCACCAAAACGCTGTCGGTGTGACCGAAATTTTCCACATCGATGTCGATGATTTCCTTGTTGTTGAGGAAATAAAGCACAACGATGGTGACGTTGTTGGTGAAATGCATGAGCATGGAAGGCAAGATGGAGCCGCTGAGCCAAAACATGTATCCGAGCATGAGTCCGAGTACGAAACGCGGAATGAGTCCGAAGAAATCCAGATGTATTGCCGAGAAGAGCAATGCTGTCGCTATGATGGAGAGGTGTGGGTTCTTGGACAGTTTGACCAAGGATTCTTGAATCACCGAGCGAAACATCAGCTCTTCCCCGATTGCCGCGAAAGCCCCGAATATCAAGATGTTGATGAAAAGCGAGCCTTCGAGCATCATTTTTTCGGAGATGACGACTGCCGATTCGTTGAGCATTCGCAAATATTCTTCCAAGGCCTTCATCGACTGTGGGAAAACGATGCTGTCGTTCCATTCCGTCACTGTCGCGATGAACGGAATAACGGTGAACATCGCCGCGATTCCGAGCAGCGACCACGGTTGCAACTTCTTGAATCCTAAATAGTGAAACGGCTTTTCCTTGACCAAGACGGCATAGAGGACCGGTGGCAGCATAAATCCCAAGATTTGGTTGCATATTTGAACGATTTGCAGGTTCGTCACGCTGCTTGGAGCATCGTTGTTCAACATGGTGAAAAAAAATCCTATGACACCGCTGAAAACCAAGCCGAAGATTAGTAACAGTATGAAAATCAGAGACCTGCTGCCTCGTGAAGTCTTTTTGATGATTGGAAAATTCATAGTCTATTGTATGTTTTTATCATGTTCTTTAATGTCAGTGTCAGTTTTTCGTTGCCCAAAAGCGTTTCCAGGCTTTGATGCATGCGGTATTTCCACTTCCAGTTCGGGTCTGCCGGGTTGTTTATCGTTTCTTCCCAGGTCTTGTCCCAGCGGAAGTCGCCGTCCATTGCGATGTAATCTTGAATCGGTATGATGACCCATTGCGAGTTGGAGTTCAGGTGCTGTTCTATTATCTCTTTGCAGATGTACGGTTCGCAGAAATATGGAGGGTTGTCGGTGTGGTGCAGCATTTCGTGGTAGAAGTGCGCGGAAACATTGCGGTTTTCTTCCCACCATCCGCGAATCGTCGGCATGTCGTGCGTTCCGGTGGTATCGACGCTGAGGTAGGGGTTCTCTCGCGGGTCGCTGAACTGACGGCCGCTCTGCTTGGGCATGCGCTGCACTTCCAGGCTCAAGATTCCTAATTCCCGCATCACGCCCGGCACACATGGCGCCACCATGCCAAGGTCCTCGCCGCAAATCAGCAATGCCGAGCCTTGGCGCGTATCTGCATGTGGCAGGTCGAAAATCCTTGACAGGCGTTTCCGCCCCTCGGCTTCCCACAGCCGCGGGTTTTCGGGAGAATAATGTCCGCAGGTGGCATTCTGACTGCCTTTAGGGATTTCCCAGATGCGGAAAAATCCGAGGATATGGTCGATGCGCAGGGCATCGAAATATTTCTTGAACCATGCGACGCGCTCTCTCCACCATTGGAAACCATCGTCTTCCATCGCGTCCCAGTTGTAGGTCGGGAAGCCCCAGTTCTGACCTTGTGCGGCGAAGGCATCAGGCGGCGCGCCGGCGTCCATGTCGAGGTTGAACAGATGCGGATGCTGTCTCACGTCGTCGCTGTCGCGACTCACGCCAATAGGCAGGTCGCCCTTGAGCATGACACCTCTCTCGTGCAGATAATCAACGGCTTCGGCAAGCTGCGCCTCACAATGCATCTGCAAAAATCCATGAAAGTCAGGCTTCTCGTCCTGTTTCTGAAGATGAATCTTCCGGAGATAATCCATCTTTGCCTTGAAAACCTCGGGATAATCGACAAATTCCTTGGCGTTGAGAGTTTTTTTTATCTCCTGGAAACGCCGCCTGTCGTTCTCGTCGTCTAATAAACCAACTCTCTCGACGTTGAGATAGATAGGGTGTAACGCCTTGGTACTTATGGACTTGTAAGGATATGAGTCGTTCCAGCCGCCGTCTGTCGTGGTGTCGTTGACAGGAAGAATCTGAATGAGTTTCAGACCTGTGGCGACACACCAGTCGGCGAGCTTCTTCAGGTCGAGGAACTCGCCGATGCCGCAGCTCTCGTCGCTTCGCAGCGAGAAAACCGGAACAGAGACACCGCTGAAATAAGGTCGATTCATAATTTAAAGGCCGTCATTTCGCCAGAAACGACATCTCGTCTATATCTTGTCAATTTCTTTGCAAAGGTTGTTGAAAATCTCGGAAATCGCTCCTACGCCGTTGATTCCTATGAGGTTGCCTTGTTTTTTGTAATAGTCGAGGACAGGTGCTGTCTTCTCCTCGTATTCCACGAAACGGTGTTTGATGGATTCTATGTTGTCGTCGGCGCGACCGCTGGTCTTGCCGCGCTTGAGCATGCGTTCTATGAGTATGTCCTCCGGTACCTCAAGACTTAAAACGCCGTCGATTTTCATGGAGAATTCTTTCATGATATCGTCGAGCATCTCGGCCTGTCTCACTGTGCGCGGGAATCCGTCGAAAAGGAACCCCGCCGATTTCAGGTTGGCGGCGACCCTTTCATTGATGATGGAAACCACGATTTCGTCTGACACCAAGCCTCCTTTGCCGATGATGTCTTTAACCTGCTTGCCGATTTCAGTGCCGGCAGCCATCTCCTCGCGGAGAATGTCGCCTGTTGAGAGGTACGTAAGCTTGTATTTTTCTTTAAGTTGTTGTGACTGAGTACCTTTGCCGGCACCCGGAGGTCCGAAAAGTATGATGTTCATTATTTGACGATTTTATAGATTTCTTTGAGATTTCTTCCGTATTCGTTATAGTCGAGACCGTAGCCAACGATGAAGTCGTTGCCGATATTCATTCCGATGTAATCGATTTTATAATTGTATTCGAAAGCATCTGGCTTGAACATCATCGTGGCGATTTTGATGCTTTTCGCCCCTTTGTTGTCAAGGTCTTTGAGAAGCTCGTTCATGGTGAAGCCTGAATCGACAATGTCTTCCACTATGACGATGTCACGGCCGTTGACTCTGTCAGACTCAATGCCTAACAGTTCGTTGGTCTTGCCGGTGCTATGTGTCCCGACGTAGGTTTTGTATTTCACAAATGCCATCTCACAGGGCATGTCGAGGCTTTTGAACAGCTCGGCGGCGAACATGAACGCTCCGTTGAGCATGACGAGGAACAGCGGCTCCCTGTCTTTCATGTCTCTCTTGATTTCATTGGCGATTCGGTAAATCTCGTTCTCGATGTTCTCCTGTGAGATAAATGGAGCAAATTCTTTGTCGGAAACTTTTATAATGCTCATAGTCAACAAGTTAGAAAAATGTGCTAAAAATCATTAACTTTTGCAAATATAAAAAATTTATTAGTAATTTTGCAAAAATAAATTTTTTAAAAAAATGAATCCATTAGTAAGTGTAATTATGGGAAGCACTTCCGACCTTCCTGTTTTGGAGAAGGCGCTGGCTTTTTTCGATGAAATGGAGATACCGTTTGAGATTAACGCCTTGAGTGCGCATCGCACCCCTGAATTAGTCGAGGAGTTTGCTAAAAACGCTCAAAAACGCGGTGTCAAAGTGATAATCGCTGCTGCTGGCATGGCGGCGCATCTGCCGGGTGTGATTGCGGCCATGACGCCTGTACCGGTCATTGGAATACCTGTGAAATCAGGCAATGACGGTCTGGACGCACTCTTTTCGATAGTGCAGATGCCTCCCGGAATACCGGTGGCGACAGTGGGAATGAACAACTCCTTGAACGCCGCGATTTTGGCAGCCCAGATTCTTGCCGTCGGCGATGAGAAAATAGCCGGAAAGGTTATCGACTACAAAGAAAATCTGAAGAAAAAAATTGCCAAAGCCAACGAGGAGTTGAAAGAAATTCATTACAAATTCAAGACGAATTGATGAATAGCGATGAAATCAAAGAGGAAAGGAGCCGGCTTCTACGCAGTTTCACGGTGCCAACAGCTTTTATGGCTGTCTGTTGGACAGTGAAAGGCGTAGAGGATCTTTTCCGCCTTGATTTCTCCTTTCTCGGGTTGAAGCCGCTGCAAGCCGACGGCATTCCTGGCATCTTGCTTTTTCATTTTCTGCACGGAAGCTGGAGCCATCTGTGTGCCAACACCTTGCCAATCATAGTGTTGGGGGCGTGTCTTTATTATTTTTACCGTCCGATAGCCACAAAAATGTGGATTTTGCTGATGTTGTCCACCGGACTTCTGACCTGGTGCGGCGCCCGTGGCGGCGTGCATATAGGAGCAAGCGCCTTGATATACGGCCTGGCGTATTTTCTCATGTTCAGTGGTTTTTTGCGGCGTAACAGAAGCTTGGTGGTTGTCTCTTTGCTCGTCATCTTTCTTTACGGAAGTCTTGTCTGGGGGCTATATCCGCGCTATGCCATAGAAAATCATATCTCTTGGGAGGGACATCTGTCGGGCTTCATTATGGGAATCGTTCTCGCCATAGTGTACCGCAAAGATGGTCCGCGGCGTGAACAGTATGATGACGATGATTCGGACGACGACTCCGATGATACCGAAAATTATTGGGACGTGCCCGAGCCTCCGAAAGAGGAACTGACACAGCCGAGGTGGTTCAGATAGCGGTTTTAAATTAAAAAAAAAACATTGCAATATTAAAAAATTGTAGTATATTTGTAACCGGATTTGAAACTAAATTAGCATCGTAAACAGTATTGAAATGGCATTGGAGTTCACGACATGTGAAGTGCGGTTGTTATTGTTTGTCGTTGAATATGAAACTTTTATTATTATGAAAAAAGAACTTAAGAAAACTGAAATTCAGGAAGAGGTGCTGTTTGGAGATGTCTGTCAGATTATTGAGGGTGCAAGA
>OLGV01000778.1_pt1 | contig 11992 bp, 9 predicted proteins | sample 1605761 | NCBI WGS metagenome assembly OLGV01 (sample SAMN03283245) | human gut metagenome | biome: human-associated habitat; material: feces | host: Homo sapiens | place: Peru | collected 2012
TAATGTTTATGTTGTTTTCAAACCCATCGTTCAAGGCGATAAAAGCGGTACTCATCGATCTGGCAAACGCTCAAATCAAGCGACTAACAAATGCTCAAATCAAGCGGCTAACAAACGATCTCAAACCGAAGACGCGACGAATCGGGCTTCGGCGAATTTATCTTCATCGATCAACAGTCTTATCGAAGAAATTTCGCAGAAAGCATTCGACGAAAAAATATTCCTCGGCATTGAGCTTGGCTCCACACGAATAAAGGCCGCCGGCATAGACGGAAGCTTCAGGACCGTCCTTTCGGGTGACTATACATGGAAAAGCGACCTCGTCGACGGAGTGTGGACATACCCGATGGAAAAAGTATGGGAGGGTCTCCGACAGGCCACCGCCCCCTTTTCCGGCAGCAGGCTCGGCGCGCTGGGCGTGTCCGCCATGATGCACGGGTACCTTGCTTTTGACGAGGACTGGAGGCTGCTGACGCCGTTTCGCACATGGCAGAATACCATGACCGCGCGGGCGGCGGCGGAGCTGTCGGAGCTTTTTGATTTCAACATCCCGCAGAGATGGAGCATTGCCCATCTATATCAGGCTATACTCGACCGCGAGGAGCATGTCCCCCAAATAGCCCACATCACCACACTTGCCGGCTATGTACATTTCCGGCTGACCGGCGTCAATGCCGTGGGGATAGGCGAGGGGAGCGGCATTTTTCCCGTGGACAGCGCTGCGAAGGATTACGATGCCGGGATGCTGGCGGACTTTGACCGGCTCAGCGCGGCCCACGGCTTTACAAGGCCGGTGCGGGAGCTTCTGCCGGATATCCTCCTTGCCGGCGAGAGCGCCGGGAGAGTCACGGAAGAGGGCAGCGCGCTGCTTGACGGGAATATCGCGCCGGGAACGCCGATGTGTCCGCCCGAGGGCGACGCGGAAACGGGCATGACGGCCACGAATGCCGTCGCGCCGAGAACGGGCAACGTGTCCGCCGGGACGTCAGTTTTTTCAATGGTAGTGTTGGAAAAGCCGCTCTCAAGGCGTTACCCGGAGGTGGGTATAGTCTGCACTCCCACCGGGCGCGACGTGGCAATGGTACACTGCTCAAACTGCACGGCGGATCTCAACGCGTGGGCGGATATCCTCCGGGAGGCGGCGGAGCTGTTCGGCGCAACCGTCCCGGCAAACGAGCTTTTTACGAAGCTGTATGAAAAAAGCCTTGAGGCCGACCACGACTGCGGCGGCGTGAACGTGTTCAATTACGTCTGCGGCGAGAGCGTGGTGCATATGGATTCCGGCTGCCCCATGGTCATGCGGCCGGGCGGCGGAAGGCTCACTCTTGCAAACTTCATGCGCGCCCAGCTTTTCTCCGCGGTGGCCACGCTCAGGATCGGCATGGACATCCTGAGGGACGAAGGCGTCGCCGTAGACAGCCTCACCGGTCACGGCGGATACTTTAAGACGCCCGGCGTCGGCGGCAGGTATATGGCGTCGGCGTGCGGCGCGCCAATTACTCTGATGGAGAGCGCCGGAGAGGGCGGAGCCTACGGAATGGCGCTGCTCGCATGCTACAGCGCAGTGAAAAAAAGCGGCGAGACTCTCGAAAGCTTTCTCGCCGAGCGGGTGTTTGCCTCCGTGCGCTCCGTAAAGATCGCACCCGATAAGGCCATCACCGAGAGCTTTGACAGGTACATGACGGCGTTTCGCGCCCTGCTCGGCGTCGAAAGGCTGGCAGCGTCGGTATATGAGAAATAACGAGGAATAATGATGAGCAAGTACGAATTTTGGTTTATTGTCGGTTCCCAGTCGCTCTATGGCGGCGAGGTGCTGGCCACCGTGGCGGACAGAGCGGCGGAAATGGCGGAGAAAATGTCCGCAAAGCTGCCATACCCTCTCGTTTACAAGGTCACGGCAATGAGCAATTCCCAGATAAGCGACATCATCCGCGAGGCGAATCATGACAGCCGCTGCGCGGGGATCGTCACATGGTGTCATACCTTTTCCCCGAGCAAGATGTGGATAAACGGCCTCACCGCACTGCAGAAGCCATGGTGCCACTTCGCTACCCAGTACGGCCGGGAGATACCTAACGAAGAGATAGACATGGACTTCATGAACCTCAACCAGTCGGCCCACGGCGACAGGGAACACGGCTTCATCGGTGCGCGGCTGCGTGTCCCGAGAAAGGTGATCGCCGGATACTGGCAGGATGACGAGCCTGTTCGCCGTCTCGGTGAATGGATGAGAGCGCCGCCGTCTCGCGCAGTATGAGGGTAATGCGCTTTGGCGACAATATGCGCGAGGTGGCTGTGACCGAGGGCGATAAGGTCGAGGTCCAGACCAGACTCGGCTGGCAGGTCAATACGTGGGCAGTCGGCGATCTCACGGCAGAGATGGCAAAGGTCAGAGAGCCGGAGATAGACGCGCTTATGGCCGACTATGCCGGCACTTACGACCTTGCCACGGACGACATTCACGCGGTGCGCTATCAGGCGCGGGAGGAGATCGCGATAAAGCGGATGATGGACAGAGAGGGCTGCCTCGCGTTCACCGACACGTTTCAGGACCTCTACGGCATGGAGCAGCTTCCGGGGCTTGCCGCACAGCACCTTATGGCGCAGGGCTACGGCTTCGGCGGCGAGGGCGACTGGAAGACCGCGGCGATGACCGCCATTCTTAAAGCCATGGGTGAGGGAGGAAACGGCGCGTCCGCGTTCATGGAGGATTATACCTACCATCTTGTTCCGGGGCAGGAGTATTCGCTGGGCGCTCACATGCTGGAGGTATGCCCGTCCGTTGCGGCGGACAGGCCCCGCATAGAAACGCATTACCTCGGTATAGGCATGAACGAGAGAGACCCCGCGCGCCTTGTTTTCGAGGGAAAGGCAGGCGCGGCCGTCGTAGCGAGCCTTGTGGACATGGGCGGACGCCTGCGTCTTGTCGTGCAGGATATCGAGGCGGTCAAGCCCATTATGCCAATGCCGAATCTCCCTGTGGCGCGCGTCATGTGGAGAGCCGTACCTGACCTCGTCACCGGACTCGAGTGCTGGATAACCGCCGGCGGGGCGCACCACACGGTGCTTTCCTACGACGTCACGGCGGAAATGCTGCGCGACTGGGCAAAAATAATGGACATCGAATTTGTACACATCACAAAGGACAGCACTCCCGAGAAGCTCGAGGAGGAGCTGTTTCTCAAGGATCTTGCGTGGAAGCTGAAATAAATACTGCGGAAATAACAGTCCCGGCGGCACATTCGTGCCGCCGGGACTTATTGATTTTTCCCAAAAATTAATAAATCTGAATGTAACATTTTGTGTCTTGTAAGAGCGGGTCTTCTATGGTAGAATACCCAAGTATATTATTGGATTATTGTGTCCGCAAATTTTATTCTTTGTATATCCACAGGTGATAAAGTGAGTGCAAAAAACTTTGATAATGAAAATACAGCGCGCGCCTGCGCCGACCCTGCGGCCGAGCGCGAGGAGCGTGAAAAAAGAAGAAGAGCAAGAAAAAGAAAACGGATCGTCAACCGTATTTTCGGCTTTTTCCTCACGACAGGCGTCCTCTTCGGTGTGTGCGGTCTCGCGCTTGAGTATGTTTTGATAAAGGGACCGTCCCCCGCGCTGCGCGACACCTTTGCCATGACCATGGCCGAGACGAGAAGGTTTACCTTCATCCCCTACATATTCATGACACGCGAGGAGGGCGACAGCTACCTCAACCGCCGTACCGAAGTGAACGGCGACGTTACGACCGACACCTCACTCATCAAGATCGGCGCGAACGCTGCCGTCGGCTCCGAGGTCACTGCGGAGGAGCAGGACATGCGCTTTGTCGATGAGGACGGCGACGGACTCATCATCAACGAGATCAAGGGCAGCGGATATTCAGGCTACATGATGGTGATACTCGACCCAACGCGAGTTTATCTTGGGACGCCTATCGACAATGCGGACAATCCCTTCGGCTCCTTCGGCCTCCCGCTTGACGCGATGTGCGAGCAGTACGGCGCCGTCGCGGGGATAAACGCCGGCGGCTTCTCTGACGACGGCGGCGGCGGAAGCGGCGGCTGGCCGCAGGGCATAACCGTAGTGCAGGGGCGGCACTACAACTACTCCACCGGTTATGACCGCTTTGCCGGCTTCGATGCGGACGGCATACTCCATGTCGGATACTTCTGCTCCGAGGATGTTATCGCCGCGAATATCCAGAACGGCGTCAGCTTCGGCCCGCTCCTCATCGTCAACGGCGAGATCATGTACGACGAGATCGCTGTCAGCGGCGTAAACCCCCGTACTGCCATCGGCCAGCGTGCGGACGGCATAGTCCTCATGCTCGTCATCGACGGACGCCAGCTCCACAGCGTGGGCGCGACCTATAGCGATGTGGTTGACATAATGCTTGATTACGGCGCAGTGAACGCCTGCAACATGGACGGCGGCTCATCCACCAGCATGTGGTATCAGGGCGACTATGTGAACAGCTGCTCCTCTCAGGACGGCAAGTCCCGCTATCTGCCCGACGCGTGGCTTTTCAAATAAGGAGTGTGTGCAATGGCTAAAAAGAAAAAAAGTTCCCATGGCTATGCCATATTCCTGATGGTCTATATCGCGGTGGTCCTGACCGCGGCGTACTTTGTGCTGTCAAAGGTCTGGATACTGGCGGAGGAGTACGAAAATTCCCGTCCAGGCCCGGTGATAGAAAAATATGTGGCGGAGCTGAGCGAGAATCTTGAAGATTCCCTCGCGGGTACGATTGCGTCCATGGAGCATCCCATGCAGACGGACGAGGAGTGTATCGCGGTGGCAAAGGAAATGCTCGCCTCCGGCATAACCTACAAGCGGCAGGGGAGCGCGGACGGGGGACGCAGCGTCACCTACAGCCTCAACTGTGAAAACGGTACCTTTGGCAAGGTCGAAATGCATAAAGATCCCTCCAAGCTGCCCGACGATCTCATCACCTTTGATAAGCTCGCGTGGTTCACCGAAGAGGAGCTTACCCCGTGGACGATGGGGGAGGCGGAATTTTTCTTTGAGGGACTGTATTCGTCCATTCAGGTGACGGTCCCCAAGACCTACCCCGTGGAGATAAACGGCCACCGTCTGGGTCCGGAGTATATCGTCGAGGACAACATCCACTACAACGTCCTTGAGGAATACTACGGCGACTACTCGGGTCTGCCGGTGAAGGTGACGTACTACTTCGACAAGCTCATTGGCAACATGGAGCCTGTCATATACGACGACGAGGGCAACGTCGCGGTCATTGACAGCGAGCGCGACGACTCCCAGTTCATAAAGCCCTGCTCCGACAAGGAGACCGACAGACTCAGGAGCTTCTGCGAGAATTTCCTCACGCAGTACGTCGCCTACACCAGCGGCAAGTATAAGAATCAGGTCGAGTACGGCTACGGCAAGCTCAAGCCCTACATCAAGTCCGGCAGCGACATCGACAAGCGCATGGTCGCGGCGCAGGACGGCATTTACTATGCGCACTCTCCCGCGACGCTCTCCTCCGCGTGGCTCAATAACGCCACCCGCCTTACCGAGGGCGTGTACCTGTGCGAGGTGGGCTACAGCGCGAGCGCCCAGACCCCGCGCGGCTACGAGGAGGTCTCGGTGGATATGAAGCTCATCATCGAGGAGAATAACGGCGATCTGAGAGTCGTTAAAGAGGACAGATAAAGGAATAGATCTATGGAAGAATCCGTTGAAGTCACAAAACGCACCAAAAAGCGCAGACCGAGCTTCGGACAGCGGCTCTGGCGTTTCGTAAAGCGCCTGCTCTGCTTCGTGCTTGTCACGGCCGTTCTGCTCGTCGGAACGCTTTACGGCGTCATGTACATCCTCACGAAGGGACCGTCGGAGACGGCGCGCGACCTGTTCGTGATGTCCGTGAGGGAGACGAGCGCCATTGGCTTTCTTGCAAACCTCTTCTTCACCGACGAGGAGATAGCCCAGATAGAAAAGGGCAAGGCGCCCGAGGCGTATGCCGAGACGGACACCTCCCTCATCACGATCTCCCAGCCGGAGCAGAACTCGGACGGACCCGTGGCGGACGCATGGGGTCTCATCGACGAGGACGGCGACGGTATAATCATCGACCCCATAAAGGGACCCGGCTATACCGGCTACATGATGGTGGTGCTCGATCCCTCGCGCGTCATTATGGGCAGCGTACCGGAGTCCTATTACATCCGCGGCTACACCGTCGAGGAGATGGTCGAGCATTTTGACGCCGTCGCGGGCATAAACGCCGGCGGCTTCGTCGACCCCGACGGGCAGGGCAACGGCAGCATACCCGACACCCTCACTGTCGTGGACGGCAAGATATATATGGGCGGCATAGGCAACGGCTTCGTCGGCTTTGACGCCGACCATATAATGCATGTCGGCTGCAACAACGAGCAGGAGATACTTGACGCCGGCATACAGTACGGCGTGTGCTTCGGTCCCGTGCTTATCCAGAACGGCGAGCCGTGCGAGCTTGAATATCACGGCGGCATAAACCCGCGCACCGCCATCGGGCAGCGCTCCGACGGTGCGGTACTCATGCTGGTCATCGACGGCCGTCAGGTCGCCTCCATCGGCGCGACCTATGTGGACGAGACGGAGATAATGATGCGCTACGGCGCGGTGAACGCCTGCAATCTGGACGGCGGCTCATCGTCGCTCATGTGGTTTGACGGCGGCTATGTGAATAACTGCGCGTCCGTCATCGGCATCCGCCCCGTACCCACCTCGTTCCTTGTACTGAAAGCTGGGGAGGGAGAGAACGGATAATGGCAAGCTCAAAGAAAAAAAGAATGTCCGGCTTTGCGCGCGGGATGATACTGTACGTCGTGCTGTTCGTCATGGTCGCCGCACTGGGACTGCTGTTCTTCTATTCATTTATCGACAACTACGAAAAGACCCGCCCGAACCGCGTGATGGAGCGTTTTCTTGACACGCTGAGCGACGAGCAGATCGAGCGCATGTCCGCCGGCTTTATCTCGAAGCTCAACGCCGACGTCTGCGATATGGACGGCGTCAAGGCCTTTATCGCAGATAAGGCCGCGAACGCCTCCTTCGCGAAGAGCATGGCCGAATGCACCGACACGAGGACCGTGTATGTCCTCAAGGACGAGGACGGCGCCTTCGGCAAGGTGGAGCTTACTCTCGGGGAGAATGTTTTCTTCGGCCTCCTTGCGAACTGGCAGCCCACCGCGGGGGAGATCGATCTCTCAGGCTATCTGAAGGAGCTTGATCTGTCCGTGCCGCCCGAGTATACGGTGGAATTCAACGGCGCCGTTCTGGGTGAGAAATACATCGCCGACGACAGCGTCGAGTACGAGCTGCTCGAGGAGTTTTATGAGGACTTTGACCTGCCTCACATGGTAAAGTACCATGTCGACGGCTACATCAGCGACCCCGTCGTGACCGTCAGGGACGGAGCGGGGAACACGCTCGACGAGGCGCAGCTCACCGAGGAGCATTACCTCGATAACTGCACAGACGAGGAGAAGGCGAAGCTGGACGCGTTCATCGAGCCGTACATCAACGCCTATGTGACCTATACCTCCGGCGCGAACCATCTGAGCGGCGTGAACTATCATAACCTCATCCCCATGGTCGTGCCTGACAGCGACCTGCACTTCCGTATCCAGCAGGCCATCGGCGGCCTTGGCTTTGCCAGCAGCCGCGGAGACGAGATAAAGGCCATCACCGTCAACAAATACTGCGCGCTGGGCAGCGGACTTTATATGTGCGACGTGACCTACGACGTGGCCACCATCGGACAGGACGGGCTTCACGAGTACCCGAACTATACAAAAATACTTATCACCGAGAGCGGCGGCACTCTCCTTGCGGCCGCGATGGCGAGCTATTGATATTTGGAGGTAGATAAAAGTGTCGGAATCAGATTGCAGGAACAGGCTGGCGGTCATCCTGCCGTCTCTGGACCCGGATGCTAAGTTCAGCGCCGTGGTAAAGGGACTCGCGGACAGCGATTTCCAGCATGTTATAATCGTGGACGACGGCAGCGACGAGGCCCATCAGCACTTCTTCGCCGAGGCGGAGGCGTACCCGCAGTGTACGGTCATCCACCACGGCGTGAACAAGGGCAAGGGCCGCGGACTTAAAACCGCCTTTGAGTACATACTTGACGAGCTTCCCGAGGTGGAGGGCGTCATCACCATTGACGGCGACGGACAGCACCTTCTGGAGGATATCATCCGCTGCGGGAACAGAATGCTCGAGCTTGACGACAAGGTCATACTCGGCTGCCGCGACTTTGACCAGCAGGGCGTGCCGTCGCGCAACGCCGCCGGGAACAAGACCACATCGAAGTTTTTCAAGCTTCTCTTTGACATCACGCTCTCGGACACCCAGACCGGGCTTCGCGCCATCCCCACACGCTATCTCAGAGATTTCTGCGCCATAGACGGCGAGCGCTTTGAGTACGAGACGAACATGCTCCTGCAGATGAAGCGCATGGGCGTCGGCTTCGTGGAGCAGCCCATCGCCACCGTGTACGACCCGGAGGACTACAGCTCCCATTACCATCCCGTCAAGGATTCGTGGCGTATCATCAAGATAATGCTCCATTTCCTGACGAAAAAGCAGTGACCGCGCTCCGGAGGGTGACCTGATGAAGAGACTTGGGACCCTTGCAAGATTCATGGCGAGTTCCTTTGGGACCACGCTGGTCGACTTCGGACTGTTTACGCTGATCTTCCATGTACTCAAGGGGCATTCGCCCATATATGCCGAGATCATCGCCACAGTCGTGGCCAGAATATGCTCCTCGCTGCTGAATTTCTATTTTAATCGGAGGCTGGTCTTCAAAAATACCGGGAGCATGAAGACCGCAATGCTCCGCTACTATTGTCTGGCTGTGCCGCAGATGCTGGCCTCGGCCGGCCTCGTAACGCTCATCAATGAGCTCCTGCGCAATTCCGAGACGTTCATCACCACCGGCGTAAAGGGCGTGGTGGACGTGACGCTTTTCTTCATCAGCTACTTTATCCAGAAAAAGTGGGTATTCAAAAAGCCGGGGGAAGAAAAAGCCGCACATACCGAATGAAATAATACCGGGCGCCTCCGCTGCAACGCGGAGGCGCCCGGGCCTTTGTGTCTCGCTGAAAAAGCGACATAAAGATTTCGCTAATTTTCTCAATGTTTATTGACAAGATATTAGCAAATAGATATAATATCGACTGGCAATGAAATGCCAAAAAAAATTTAGGAGGACCATATGAAAAAGTATCTTGCACTCGCACTTGCACTCTGCATGGTGTTCGCACTGTGCGCATGCGGTCAGCCCGCAGCCCCTGCCGAGGAGCCTGCTCCCGCTGAGAAAGCTCCCGCTGAGGAAGCTCCCGCCGGAGAGACCACTGCTGAGACCGCAGCATGGGCTCCCAACGGCCCCGTGACCATGATCGTCGCCTACAAGGCAGGCAACGGCACCGACGTCACCGCCCGTATCCTTGCCCAGTACGCTGAAAAGTACATCGGACAGACTGTCGTCATTGAGAACGTTGACGGCGGCTCCGGCTCCATCGGCTGGTCCCAGCTCGCTGCGGCTGAGCCCGACGGCATGACCATCGGCTTCATGAACCTGCCCAACTTCAACTCTTCCATCGTCAAGGGTCTCGGCACTTACACCACTGCCGACTTCAAGGCTATCTGCAACCACGTCACCGAGACCTCTCTCGTCGTCGTCCGCGCTGATGAGGACCGCTTTACTGACATCGACGGCCTTGTCGAGTACGCAAAGGCCAACAACACCGTCGCCTCCACCAATGGCGCACAGGCCTCCAACCACATCGGCGCACAGGCTTTCGCCAACTCCGCCGAGTTTAAGTACACCGACCTTCCCCAGGGCAACACCGCTGACGAGCTGCTGAGCCTTCTCGGCGGCGAGGCTGACTGGTGCGTCGTCAAGGCCGCTGATATCGCCGGCCGTACCGACGTCAAGGTGCTCGCTTCCTTCTCCGAGGAGAGACTGCCTGAGTTCCCCGATGTCCCCACTCTCGGCGAGTGCGGCTACTATGACAAGTGGCTCGGCTCCTCCCGCTGCATCGTTGCTCCCGCTGGCGTGAGCGATGAAGTCGTCGCCTTCTATGAGGCCGCCTTCAAGGCCACCATGGAAGACCCCGATTACCTTGCCGCCGCAGCTTCCTTTGCTACCGATTATAAAGATGCTGCCACTACCGCCGCTCTTATCGAGCAGCAGCAGGCATTTACCGAAGGCCTTTCCACCGGCTTCTGGTACGAATAAGCTTTAGTTTTCCCTTTCCGGCTGCGGGTGGGCTTCCTGCCCGCAGCTATTGAATTTTCTATGGGAGGAGAGACCACTGATGAAAATGAAAAAGACAGACGTGGGTGTCGTCATATTCATGTATCTGGTCTGCGCTCTGTTCCTCTACATGTCCCAGAGTCTGAGCGAGACCAGCAAGACCTACCCCATGTTCACCATCTGGCTTCTTTTTGGACTGACTACCCTTTATCTTGTCACCATGTTCGTTAACGCAGGCAAGTACGGCGTCGAGAGCGGCGTTAAGGAGCTTTTTGACGGCTTCAAGCCCGCGCAGCTCCTTTTCTGCATTGCGCTGACCGTTGTGTATATGCTCATGGTGAAGTACATAGGCTTCTTTGTGGCGACCATAGTGTTCATGTTCGCGGTGCTATATTTCCTGCGCGTTCCCATGGTCGCGAGCCTTATTTCCGTTGCGGCTATCAATCTGCTGGTATACTTCGCCTTCGTAAAATTCCTCGGCGTACGTCTGCCGGCGGGGCTTCTTTTCTGAGGAGGGGTGTAAATGAGTACTATTGAGACCTTACAGTATATGGCTGCCGGCTTTGGCAGCGCCCTGACTCCTATAAATCTTCTCGCAATGCTCGGCGGTACCGCCCTCGGTATCGTTATCGGGTGCCTTCCCGGTCTCTCGGCTGCGATGGGCGTCGCGCTCATGCTGCCACTGACCTTCACCATGCCTGCCGACACCGGACTTATCGTTTTGGGCGCCATTTACTGCGGCGCTATCTTCGGCGGCTCGATCTCTGCGATTCTCATCCATACTCCCGGTACTCCCGCCTCCGCCGCCACCGCCATCGAGGGCTATCAGATGACCCTGAGGGGCAAGGCCGGCAAGGCGCTCGCCACCGCGTGCTGGAGCTCCTTCTGGGGCGGTCTGCTCAGCTGCATTTCGCTGTACTTCTTCGCTCCGCTCCTTGCTCAGCTTGCGCTGAAGTTCATGTCCGCCGAGAAATTCTGGCTGGGTATCTTCGGCCTTACGATAATCGCCGGCGTGTCCAGCAAGTCTATTATCAAGGGCCTTATGTCCGGTGCGCTGGGCCTGCTGCTGTCCACTATCGGCCTTGACCCCATCGACGGCACCAAGCGCTTCATGTTCGGACAGGCGTTCCTTGCCGAGGGCATAAACACCACCTGCGCTCTTATCGGTCTGTTCTCCATGTCTCAGGTGTTCATCCTTGCCGAGAAAAAGATCATCGAGCGCGCAAAGGCTCAGAAGTTCACCGACAAGATCATGCTCACCAAGGACGAGAAGAAAATGCTGTGGCCCACGGTTATCCGCTCCTGGATAATCGGCAACATCATCGGTATTCTCCCCGGCGCGGGCGCGTCCATCGCCTGCTTCATGGGCTACAACAGCGCAAAGCAGTTCTCCAAGCATAAGGAAGACTTCGGCCACGGCGCGATCGAAGGCGTCTGCGGCTCCGAAGCCGCGAACAACGCCGTCACCGGCGGTTCTCTTATCCCGATGCTGACCCTCGGCATCCCCGGCGAATCCGTCACGGCAGTTCTCATGGGCGGCCTTGTCATTCAGGGTCTTGCTCCGGGACCGGAGCTGTTCACTAAGTACGCTCCCATGACCTATACCTTCTTCGCGGGCTTTGTGCTGGTCCAGTTCTTTATGCTGGGCATCGGCCTTCTGGGCTGCCGGGGCTTCGCGCAGATCTCCCGCCTTTCCGATGCCATCCTAATCCCCAGTGTGGC
>OLGV01000779.1_pt1 | contig 11991 bp, 8 predicted proteins | sample 1605761 | NCBI WGS metagenome assembly OLGV01 (sample SAMN03283245) | human gut metagenome | biome: human-associated habitat; material: feces | host: Homo sapiens | place: Peru | collected 2012
GAAAAACTCGGACTTTCCGTCCGCACCGTCGAACACCAGATTCATCTCGCCCTGAAAGAGCTCCGCAAAATCATCTTCCTTCTGCTCCTTTTGCAAATGGGTATTCATTAAAGATATTCAAATTATTTTTAAGTAGTTGGGGGCAATGATGCGTCTTATATATGTACGCTGAAAGCCCCGAAACTATGGACAAGAAAACCTATGCCGGGAAAATCATTCCCCTTTTCGTCAAAAACGACTACCCCGAGAAGACCAAAATGCGCTTCTGGAGCTATCTTGCGGGCGAAAATCATCGTGAAGAAAAAGACGGGGCATTGGAAGAACTCTACCTCGAATCCCTCCGCCATCCGGGCAAATGTGACATCGACAAAGAACTCCGCACTTGGCGCTCCCGTAGCGGCGTGGAGCAAAAACCGAAAATCCGCAGACTCCGCTTCTTTTTCCCTGTGGCCTCCGCAATCCTGCTTCTTGTCTCCGCCTCGCTTGCAATCTCCCTGCATCTTAAAGACCGACCTGAAATCGACCTTGTGCAGCAGCATATACCACACGCTCAGATGGGTTCTATCACCCTCCCCGACGGCACACAGGTGCAAATCAACGCCGGGAGCACCCTTCTCTATCCGGAGCAATTCGGCAAACACGGCAGGAGCGTATTTCTCATCGGACAGGCCGGCTTCAAAGTCAGTCCCGACAAAAAACGCCCGTTCGTTGTCAAGACCGACGGATTCCAAGTCACCGCACTCGGAACCGAATTTGACGTTGCCGCCTATCCTGAAAACGCCGAAATCAGCACCGTCCTTCTCGAAGGCAGCGTGAGAGTCGATTTTGACAACCTCGGAAAAAGCGTCATCCTCCGACCGAACGAGCAACTCATCTATAATCGCGAAAACCGTCGGGCAAATTTGAGAATGCCTGATATGAAGGACATTACCGCTTGGAGAAGAGGCGAACTTGTCTTCCGTCAGATGACTATCGCCGAAATACTCACCACTCTCGAAAGACGCTTCGATATCAGCTTCAGCTACCGCCTGCGCGACCTCGGCACCGACCGCTACAGTTTCCGTTTCAAAGAAGACGCGACCTTGCCTGAAGTTATGGAAGTCGTGACCGACGTTTGCGGAAACCTCCGATTCAAAATCGACGGGGATATATGCACATTGTCGAAAAAATAATCATCGAAAACCCCTAATACCACACAACCGAAGACACAAACCAAGCGATAACATAAAAACTGAAAACCACAGGACTATGAAAAAAAGGACCCGAAATGACAGCCGGCGACACTCACTCCGCCCTTCCATTCCGAGTCTGAAATAACAAAAAGACCACCTGACAATCAGAAAAATGTTCTGAGAAATTGGACGCCGTGACAATTTGGAAATCAGAACGACGCTCCAATCTTAGGAAACCTTCAATAAATAACCAATTATCAAGTAGTCTATGCTGCAAAATTACAAAATTAAAGCGAAAAGACGAATACCATCAACGGTAATCGCTGCACTCGCTTGTATTCTGTGCCTGTTCCTTTCGACAAACTCGGCACAAGCACAGGACGATGTCAAAATTAGCCTACAAAAACAGGGAATCTCGGTGATTGACGCGCTCAAAGAAGTCGAGCGCCAGTCCGGGCTTTCCATCGGCTACAACGACTCTGCACTTGAGGGAACGCCACCGGTGGACCTGAACCTCAAGGATGCTCCTCTTCGCGAAGCCCTCACCCAGATCCTTGCCGGGACAGAGTGCAGCTTCGAAATCAAAGACCGCTACATCAAAATCGTCCCGAAACCTGTGAAGCCGGAGCCTAAGCCCCTCACAATCACAGGGCGTGTCACAGACGCTAACGACGAAGCTCTCGTTGGGGCAGGCGTTGCGGTCGAAGGCAAAAAAACGGGAACAGTCACCGACATTGACGGACGCTACAGCATTGAAGCCTTCGCCACCGACAGACTCGTCTTCAGCTACCTCGGATTCCAGAGCGTAACTATCGGTGTTGCGGGAAAAACCACCCATAACGTTCAAATGAGCGAAGACGTGGATGTCCTGGACGAAGTCGTTGTCACTGCACTCGGACTCCGCCGCGAGCAGAAAGCCCTGAGCTACAATGTCCAGCAGGTCAAATCCGAACAGCTTCTCACCGTCAAAGACGCCAACTTCATCAACAGCCTCGACGGTAAAGTCGCCGGAGTCACCATCAACAGCAGTTCTGCCGGCATCGGTGGAGCCAGCAAAGTCGTGATGCGAGGCACCAAGTCCATCGAACAGAGCAGCAATGCCCTCTACGTCATCGACGGCATCCCGATGTACAACTTCGGAGGCGGCGGGGACACCGAATTCGGCTCGCGTGGAAAGACCGAAAGCATCGCCGACCTCAACCCTGACGACATAGAAAGCGTATCCGTGCTCACAGGAGCAGCCGCTGCCGCCCTCTATGGAAGCAATGCGGCAAATGGAGCCATCGTCATCACCACCCGTCGCGGAGATGTGGGCAAACTCAAAGTCGCCCTCTCCACCAACACCGAATTTGTCCGTCCTTTCGTCCTTCCTCAGTTCCAAAACCGCTACGGCACAGGAGCAGGGGAAAGGCCGACGGCTCCACCATCCTCAGTTGGGGACCGCTCCTGAACGAAGCCTCCCGCAAAGGATACGAGCCTAAAGACTTCTTCGAGACAGGAATGGTCTACACCAACTCCCTCACCCTCTCCACCGGAACGGAACGCAACCAGACCTTCTTCTCTGCCGCATCCGTAAAATCCGACGGAATGGTCCCTAACAACAGTTACAGCCGTCTCAACTTCACCGTACGCAACACCACTTCCTTCCTTTCCGGGAAGATGAAACTCGACGTGGGTGCAAGCTACATCATCCAGGACGACCGTAATATGACCAACCAGGGAGTATATTCCAACCCGATTGCCCCTGTCTATCTCTTCCCTCGTGGAGACGACTTCGGACTCGTCAAAGTCTTCGAGCGCTGGGACCCGGCAAGAAAAATCAAGACAATGTACTGGCCGCAGGGCGAAGGTGACCTGAGAATGCAGAATCCATACTGGATTTCCTACCGGAATCTGCGCACCAACAAACGCCAGCGCTATATGCTTTCGGCAGCTCTGAACTACGACGTCACCCCTTGGCTCAACCTCTCGGGAAGGGTGAGAGTGGACAACTCCGGCTCGAAATATGAGCAGAAACTCTACGCCAGCTCCAACCCGACCATCACCGAGGGCAGCACCCAGGGCTACTACGCCGTTGCAGATCCGCAGGAAAAGCAGACCTATGCCGACATCCTCGCCAACTTCAACAAGAAATGGGCGGACTTCTCCCTCGTCGCAACCCTCGGAGCCAGCATCTCCGACAACCGCTACGACGAACTGAGCTACCGTGGTCCAATCCGCGAGAACGGCATACCTAACGTCTTCAATGTCTATGACATAGACAGCACCAAGAAGAAGGCTCGCCAGGAAGGATGGGCAGAACAGACCCAGTCCATCTTCGCCTCCGTCGAGGCAGGCTGGAAGAATATGCTCTACCTCACCCTCACAGGTCGAAACGACTGGGCTTCGCAGCTTGCGAACTCCTCCACCAAGTCTTTCTTCTATCCGTCGGTGGGTCTTTCCGCCATCGTTTCCGAAATGCTTCCGATGCCGAAAGCCATTGACTATCTGAAACTTCGTGCATCCTTCAGTTCGGTCGGTACTCCATATCCGCGTCACCTCACCTCTCCGACCTACGAATATGACGAGACCACCCAGACTTGGAAGCCGAAAACCCACTACCCGATCGGAGACCTCAAACCCGAGCGCACCAACTCCTGGGAACTCGGCTTGGACTTCGGACTCTTCAAGGATTTGACCTTTGCCTTCAGCTGGTATAGGGCAAACACCATGAACCAGACCTTCGACCCGAAAATCTCCGTATCGTCGGGATATTCGACAATCTACCTCCAGACAGGACACGTCCGCAACAGCGGAGTCGAACTCTCCCTACGCTACAACCACCGCTGGGCAAACGGCTTCGCCTGGGAATCGGGCTTCACCCTGTCTTCTAACCGTAACAAAATAATAGAACTCGTCAAGGACTACCGCCACCCTGAAACCGGCGAAATCATCAACAAAGACCGTCTCGACGTCGGCGGACTCGGCAAGGCGCGCTTTATCCTCAAGCCGGGCGGAACACTCGGAGACCTCTACACCCAGTCGGGGCTCAAGAGAGACGAAAACGGAATGGTCGAAATCGACCCTAACGGCAACCTCGTCACAGTGGACAACCTCCCGGACATCAAGCTCGGAAGCGTCTTCCCTAAGGCAAATCTCGCGTGGAGGAACTCCTTCGAGTGGCACGGAGTACAGCTCAGCGCACTCATCACCGCACGCATCGGCGGAATCGTCTATTCGGCAACCCAGGCGGCGATGGACCAATATGGAGTTTCCGAGACCTCCGCACGCGCAAGAGACAATGGCGGAGTGCTCGTCAACGGCCGCACGATGGTCAATCCTCAGACCTGGTACACCGCCATCGGCAGTTCAAGCGGACTTCCGCAGTACTACACATTCAGCGCGACCAACGTCCGTCTCCAGGAAGCGAGCATCGGCTACACAGTGCCGCGCAAATGGCTGGGCAATGTCTGCTCAATCCACATCGCACTCGTGGGACGCAACCTCCTGATGATTTACAACAAGGCTCCGTTCGACCCTGAAAGCGTCGCATCCACCGGCAACTACTACCAGGGAATCGACTACTTTATGATGCCGAGCACGCGCAGCATCGGTCTGAATGCGAAAATTAACTTTTAAAACCGGCTATGAATATGAAAGCACATAAAACACTAACGGCGCTCATCCTCACAGCTCTCGTTTCCGTCTGCTGCACGGCTGAATTTGACAAAATCAACCGCAAAGGCTACCAGGTGGACAGCGAAGAACTCCAGCGGGAGGGCTATATCATAGGCTCCACCCTCAAGGGCTTGCAGGGGCTTGTCGTGCCGACTGCCGAGCACCTCTACCAGTTCGTGGAGGCACTTGCCGCCGGTCCTTACGCCGGCTACTTCGGAGCGACAGTCGCCTGGACAGACAAATTCGAGACCTACAATCCGCCTGTCGACTGGCAGAACAAGACCTTCTCCGATGTCTTCACGAGGACCTATCCCTACTACCGCGACATCCTCTCCTCCACCGATGACCCGGTGGCACAGGCTCTCGCGAAACTCCTCCGTGTCTGCATAATGCACAGGATGACAGATATGTACGGTCCCATCCCATACTCCAAAGTCATCAGCGGCAACAGCAGCGAAAGCCTCGCCGTCGCCTACGACTCCCAGGAGGAGGTCTATCGTCAGATGCTCCGCGAACTCGATGAAGTCCTCGCCGTTCTCTCCGACAATCTCGGGCTGAGTGCCGACGCCTTCCGCAAATTCGACGACGTCTATTTCGGCGACCTCACAAAGTGGTACCGTTTCACCAACTCCCTCAAACTCAGGATGGCGGTGCGTATGTCCTATGCCGACCCCGAGACCGCAAAGAAAGTCGCTGAAGAAGCAGTCGCTGCGGGAGTCATCACCACCAACGCCGACAACGCCTTCCTCACCGTCGCCGAGAACCGTTCCGCAATGGTCTTCAACGACTGGAGTGACCACCGTGTCGGGGCGGATCTGATTAGTTATATGAACGGATATGAAGACCCGCGTCGCGAAAAAATGTTCACCAAAGGCGTGTGGGGCAATAAAGTGGACTTCTTTGGAATACGTATAGGAATCGATGTGGCCAATAAAGACACATTCGTCCCGGCTTACTCATCCCCAATTGTTAGCGAACAGAGTCCGTTCCTGTGGATGAACGCCGCCGAAGTGGCATTCCTTCGCGCAGAAGGCGCATTGAGAGGCTGGAATATGGGAGGGGAGGCCAAAGATTTCTACAACACGGCTATCTCCCTTTCATTCGAGCAGTATGGCGTTTCCGACAAGGCAGCTGACTACATTGCCGACACCAAGCTCAAGCCTGCCGCCTACACCGATCCGATCTCGCTCCACAACGACACCGGCGGACCGCGCAGCCAGATTACCATCGCCTGGGAAGATGAGGGCGGTCTCGAAAGAAACCTCGAACGCATCATCACCCAGAAATGGATTGCCATCTTCCCGCTTTGCGTGGAGGCTTGGAGCGAATTCCGCCGTACAGGCTACCCTAAACTCATTCCGGTAGTCGAAAATAAGAGCGGAGGAACCATAGACTCCAACATAATGCCGAGACGTCTGTGGTATCCGCCAATCGAGTACTCCGAGAACTCTGCCAACCTTAGCTCCGCCGTCACCAACCTTCTCGGCGGTCCGGACAACGGAGGCACCCGTCTATGGTGGGACAAAAAGCCATAGGTTTCCTTCGACACAAGAGTAAAAGATTCACAAAACTAAAAACTGAGAATATGATAGTCAATAGAATAAAATTCTCCTTCCTCACGGCTCTTCTCCCGCTTGCTGCCGCCCTTCTTTTGGGTGCCTGCTCCAAGTGGAACGAGCCCGAGGCACTGCAACTGAAGCTGAGCGGAGCGAAAGACCGCGACCCGCAGTTGTGGAGCCGCTATATGGATGTGCTGCGAAACTACAAAAGCAGCAGCCACTACCTCAGCTACGCCGAGTTCGACAACGGAGCGGAGTCTCCGGTGAATGAGGGCAGTTTCCTGCGCTCGCTTCCGGACTCTTTGGACATCGTGGCGCTTTCCCGCCCGGACGCCATTTCCGCTTTCGACCGCGAGGACATCCTTCTCCTGAAGGAAAAGAGCACTAAAGTTGTCCTCAAATTGGACTATGCGGCAATGGCAACAGAGAGCCTCGCCGACAAAACCGCTCTCCAATCCCGTCTCGACCGTCTCGCATCCCAAGCCCGTGAACTCTCCCTCGACGGCTTTGTCTTCACAGGTGCGCCACTCTACGACGGCACTCCTGAACAGCTCTCCGCCCGAAAGGAGGCCGCAGCCCTTATAGTTTCCAAATTGAGGGCGGCTGCGGGAAGCACGGGGCTTCTCATCTTCGAAGGCGTGCCGGAGTTTCTCACTGCGGAAGACCGCGCCAAACTCGACCTTCTCATTGCGCCGAGTTCTTCGTTTGACAACGTCGTGAGTCTCAAGCTTATGATGAACGCCCTTCTTTCTGCCGAAGGAGTCAGCAAAGAAAAGGTCCTGCTCTCGGCAGCCATCGGAGGAGAAATCTACGACTCGAACAACTCCAAGAAGCCTCAGGTGCCTTTGATTCTCGACTATGTCGCTTCACTCGGACCTTTGGGCGGCATAGCCCTCCAGGGAGTAGGAGCAGACTATAGCGCTCCGCTGATGAACTATGCGACCACCCGTGGAGTCATCAGCGCGATGAATCCGTCAAGATAGTAATTTTAAAATGCTAAAGTTATGAAAACTAATAATATAATCCGTTCTCTCCTTTTCGCCCTCCCGTTTGCGGTGCTGCTTTCAGCCTGCAGCGAAGAGTTCATCGCGCTGGAGACCGGAAAGCTGCCGGATGAGGCATCATTCGCCGCAGTAAAAAGCTCGATGCGCAGCGGTCATTCGTTCTCCGGAGTCACCATAATCGACATTTTCGCCCAGGAAAAAGACGAAGAACCTCAGACCACAGTCATCGACGAACTTGTGCTCACTCTCAACAAACCGGCCTCGAAGGATTTGACTGCCGAAATCGTCATCGGAAGCGAGTTTTCGGCTGAATATCGCGCTGAGGTGGAGAGAAGAAATCAGCAGGCTTATGCATATTGGAGAAAACTCTTGGGAAACTTTACAAAAACAGAGTATAAAAGTGATTTCTTCCCGACTGCTAATTTGCAAATGAGTGCAGAAACTATTACAATCAAGGCAGGTAAGACGGATTCCGATAAAATCGTCATAAAGCTCAGTAACAAAGAACTTGACCCTGAAACCATTTATTCTCTGCCTCTGACGGTAGTGCTGAGCGACGACAACGGCACAGTTATAAAATCGGAGTATATAATCAGTGTTGACAAATTGTCTGTAACAGCAGACAGTTGGCAAATTGAAACAAAAGAGAAGATAGAGATGAACCCGGAGCTTTTCACTGTTCTTTATCTTAATGTGGAGGAATACCAACCTCAAGCCGCAAATGTCTTGGCTTATATGAGAACACATATGGATGAAGGATATATACAGAAACATTATACGCTTGCCGGAAATATCGTGAATCTCCGTCCATCCACAGTGGGATATGTACCAGAGTCTCAGAGAGTCATCTTTTCTCTAAGTCCCGACCTTAACTATGTTCTTGAAAACTCGGCCCGTTACATCCGTCCTCTCCAGGCTGCCGGAAGGAAAGTCTGCATCTGCATCCAGGGTGGAGGAAAGGGAATAGGTTTCTGCAATATGAGCGACGCCCAGATTGAGGATTTCACTGCCCAAGTAAAAAATGTCGTCGAAAGCTATGGAATTGATGGTATCAATCTCAGGGACGAGGGCAGTGGTTACGGCAAGGAAGGTTTCCCTGCGATGAACACCACATCCTACCCCAAGTTGATTAAGTCCCTTCGCGAAGCCCTTCCTGACAAACTGCTCACCCTTGTGGACAAGGAGGAGCCGACGGAGTATTTCCACGATGCCACCCTATGCGGAGGAGTCGAAGTGGGCAAATACATCGACTATGCCTGGCACGGATATGCAGAAGAAAATCAATTTCTTCAGATTATAGAGCCGTGGGAGAAAGAAAACCCATATAGTTCATTCAAGAGAAAACCCATTGCCGGCCTCTCTCAGGACAGATATGGCAGCATTGTGGTTCCTCGGACTTCAGCAGGCAGCGGAATGTCGTTTGAAGAGGAACAACAGCAGTCCTTAAATGTCTTCTTTTGGAAAAGAGATGGCAGAATGAAGAATAAGATGTATGTGGTATATGCAGATATTACAGGGCGACTTGGTGGTGATTATGAAGGCTTTCCTTATAATCGTCCATTTACATATATTGGCTTAATCGCGGACGAAGCTCTCTACTATGAACTACGGCCAAACGGAAGATGGAGAGTTAAGCGGTATAAATATGACTACCAAGTGCTTCCGATGACCAACCACGCAGAAAACAATTACAACGCATATTGCAAAGATTGGTAATTTTTGAAACTATGAAAGCAAAACACATATTTTCACTTTTGGCGGCAGTCGCTTCGCTCTTTATGCTCGACGCCTGCCGGAAGGACTACACAAAGGATTCTCCTTTTGAAAATGTAGTCTATATCGATGCCGCTCAGGTTAAGGAGCTGAGCCAGTTCACTTTCAACAATGTGACGGAGACAGGCAGCCGTTCGCTCGCTGCTGTGATGGCATACCCCAACAATGCGGATGTGGAGGTGAAGATTGAGGTGGCACCTTCGCTCGTTTCTACCTACAGCGCGCGGCTTGGCGGCGGCTTTGCTGCGCTCGATCCGAAGCACTACAGTCTTTCTGAGACATCGCTGCACATCCCTGCGGGACAGTCGCAGTCCAAAAGCGCCAAGGTCAATTTTGTGGAACTGAAGGAGCTCGAACTTGACAAGGGCTACCTGCTCCCTGTGACCATCACTGCGGTTTCCGGCGGAGTGGGGATTTTGGAAGGTTCCCGCACTGTCTGCTATGTGGTGCGACGTTCAAGCGCCATCACCTCGGCCGTGAGCCTGAAGAACAACTATTTCGAGGTCCGTGGTTTCGACGGTCCGGACGAGAAGGCCGGCACTCCGGGAAGCCCGACCGCAGGAGTGGTTAATGATATGAAGCAACTGACCTACGAGGCGATAGTGCGTGTGAACGATTTCGGAGACGACAAAAAGGACATTTCGACGATTATGGGTATCGAGCAGTACTGTCTCTTCCGTTTCGGTGATGCAAATTTCCCTCAGCAGCAACTCCAGTTCGCAGTCCACGAAATCAAGTTCCCGGCAGCGGACAAGAGCAAGCTTCTTCAGGCAGGCGAATGGTACCATCTCGCCATCACCCACGACACCGAGACCCGCACGGCAGCCATCTACGTCGACGGCCAGCTCTATTCCTCCATCGACAACTACGGCAAGGCAGAGGACATCAACCTCGGCAAGCAGGTCTATGGCAAGGATTTTATGTTCAAAATCGGTCATTCCTACGGCGAACCGGACGATATGTCCCGTATGCTCGACGGTGAAATCTGCGAGGTGCGCATCTGGCGGACAGTCCGCAGCCAAGAGGAAATCTACCGCAATATGTACGATGTAGATCCGACCACCCCGGGCCTCTGCGCCTACTGGAAGTTCAACGAGGGCTCCGGCGCCACAGTCAAAGACTGGACCGGCAACGGCAACGACGCCACTGCCCACTACCCGGACAAGGTAGTCTGGCCAAGCGGCATCGAAGTCCCAATCAAAAACAAAGACTGATCTTAGAAAAGAAGAGGTCTCCAAATTGGAGACCTCTTCTTTTAGTTACCCGAAGCTATAATCAGACCAAGACCTGCGATGAAGAGGACGAACATAAGGGCGAGAAGCCAGTTCACACTCTTTTTAGCGCCCTTGAACTCCTTCCAAATGAACACGCCCCAAATGGCGGCAATAAGTGGAGCTCCCTGACCGAGGGCATAGCTGACCGCTGCTCCGGCTGTGCCTGCCGACACATAATTGAGACCGGTACCGAGACACCAGATTGCACCACCGAGCATGCCGACGAGATGGGTCTTCGCATCACCCTTGAAATAGTCTGCAAACCTCACACCAGGCTTCGAGGAGTCATTAAGCGTGAACACACAGTTGAAGAGGAAGTTGCTGATGAGGACTCCGAAGGCGAAAATCACCGTTCCGGAATATGGCGTGAGCATTCCCGCAGCCGGGTTGTGTATGTTGTTGATGTCGATTCCGTTATAGACCAACGCCGAGAAGAATGACATTATCACGCCGGCAAGAACCGCATAAATCAGTCCCATACGGTTTTCCCTCGGGTCCCTTTCAGATTTGTCGACCTTGCCTGAAGCGACTCCGTTGCAGACGATTGCAACAACGACGAGAGCGACACCGACAAGCAGGAGCGGTATGTTTGTCGAAGGTTTCGGATGGAAAATAAGGTTGTTGACAACTCCGATAACCAAAGCGAGTCCCACTCCGAGAGGGAAAGCCACCGACATTCCGGCCTTGGAAGTCGATGCCGAAAGAAGGATGTTGGAGACATTGAAAACAACCGCACCGAGAAGAACCCACGCGATGCTGTTGATGTCGGCCTGAGCGAGGTCATCGATGAAATGACGTCCTTCCGAACCGAACGAGCCGAGCGTGAAGGCAAGAATCAGGGAAAACAGAACCATTCCTATCACGTAATCCCAATAGAAGAGCTCATATCTCCAGCTCTTCGCGGCCATTTTCTGTGTGTTTCCCCACGAACCCCAACAGAGCATCGTGATGAAACAAAGGATGACCGCCAAAAATTGACTGTTTGCAATAAACATAGTATCAGATTTGATGTGTTAATAATATATCGGTCTTGGACAAAATGCGCCGACATCCGGCACAATCATTTGCGCAAAATTATCAACAATTCTCGTTAAAAACAACCCGCAAAAGGGATTAAATTGAACTTCTCATCAAAATTATTTTGCGCAAGTCCACTATTACTTGCGCAAAAACAAGAAAGAAATCTGCATCAGAACATAAAGAAAAAGAAAAACCATAAAGAAAAAGAAAAACTTTACATTTCTTTTTTTATGTCTGGTGATGATACCATTTTTTCTTCCGACTATTGTAATCGCCATCTGCGAACAACAAAAGGATATTTATACAATACTGTAATAATATGGAAGAGAACAAAACATATTCGGATGCGAATGAATTTGAGGCCTATGACGACATTGATGAGATTGAAACCAAGATTCTCGGTAGCACCGTATTCGCAGACCTACTATCGGACGCGGGCTTCAAAACCATCTTCACCTGTATATCCTGTTCGGCTTACAATAATAGTCTCGGTCTCGGTTGAAATCTTTTTAAACGAATAGAACGTCAAATC
>OLGV01000780.1_pt1 | contig 11988 bp, 9 predicted proteins | sample 1605761 | NCBI WGS metagenome assembly OLGV01 (sample SAMN03283245) | human gut metagenome | biome: human-associated habitat; material: feces | host: Homo sapiens | place: Peru | collected 2012
CATTGTAAGATACGTTCTTACGGCAGCGGACTGAGCGTAGGCACGACCTACACGGCTTGCCTGTACTACTCGCCACGCAAAGAGGAATACCGCGCGGAACAGACCGCCGAGTGCGTACTCGTCCCCGACATCGTCAATGGAGAGGAGACACAACGACCCACCTGCGTGTTCGACTTTACACCCGAACAGACCAAACAACTCAAGGTAGGCAACGCTATACTCGAGATATACGACACCAACACCCTGCAACAAATGTTCTACGACGACAACTACGCAGAGGTACTGGCCACCTCGCTAACCCTCAAACAATAACCCTATGGCAGACGTATATACGGACATAGACAACACGCTGGATGTGGAGGCGAACTTCGACAACGCACAGCAAGACATCAATGCAGAGGAGCAGGCTACGGACAGCATACAGGTCGGTGCGCAGCCAGAGCAACTCTTGTCTCTGATAGGCGCAAACGAGAGACTTGCCGCGACGAATGCGCAGTTGGTGGAGCAAGTGCTGCCTACACTCCGTGGCGGCTTGCAGACAAAGGAGGTCTCCCCTACTGATATCGAACAGGTCGTTACACCCGATGACGGCTACCTCGGCTTGCAGCGGGTAAAGGTAGCACCCTACGAGAGGGAGGTGCAGGTGGTCAATCGCCGTGCCAACGAGAGCGAGTTCATCTACTATATGGAGGACATCGCCACCCAATACCAACGGAGCGACTACGCCGTATGTATGGCAGGGGAGTTCTACAAGAACGCAGATACCACTATCCTCGCAGGAGCAGACGCTTACCTCACCTCTGACGGTGATTTCTACACAGCACAGACGACACACACGTGGCACGACGATGACGATATACACAGCAACCGATGGGTGGTGTACTACTTCAAGCAGGGCGAGAATAAGTCGAACTTTATGATTGCAGACGCTTCCGCTTGCCCGACCGTCCTTGCCGTCAAAGGACACCTCGGGGCGATTATTGCGAATATCGCTGTGCCAATACAGGATATTATCGTTCCTGACGGGAGCAGTGTGCTGGACTTGAGATTCAGTAAAGCCGAGTGGTCCCATACAGCAATAGTTAAGCATATTCTTAATCAGACAGTGATTCTATTTAATGGTAATAGCAATGTCGTAGTAGGAGAGGCTCATCTAATCTCCACTGATATAGAGATAGCCAGCGGATGCAACAAATTGCAGCAATTAATGTTACCCGAGTTGGAAGCCACATATGACAATCCTATTGTAAGGAGTTGCGGACAGGTCCGCAAAATTGTGTTGCCCAAACTCAAATTATATGGTACCAAGACACATGGAGCCAACTGGGCAATGTTTAGCGGCTGTTCTGTTGATGTTGTTAATATGCCTGCATTGGAGACCATTAGTATAACATATCCGTTTACGAATGGCATTCGTAAACGGATATATATGCCGAGGCTCACGCAATTCTTAGGGAGTACATTTTTTTACACTAATGGCGAATTGAGTATAACTCACATCTTAATGGGTAGCATTGTAAGTTTCTCAACTTTCTCAAGCGGAGTAAAATTTACAAAATTGATACATTTCGAGTTCGGTGCGGACGGAGGTGCAGGACTATCGGCATCGCTCAATCTGTATTGCTGGACATGCTCTGCAATAGGCTTGACGGAAGACGACCTCGTGGAGGATAAGGACAAGTTTACAACCAATAAAGAGCAACTATTGTACAATTTCAGAACATATACCATAGAGCGGTTACAAAACCGCACCAACATGAGCAAACTGACGCTGACCATAGGCACATACCTCTATAACATCGTAACACAGGAGACAGACGACAATCTTACGAACGGAATACCTTATGGCGAGTGGCTGACCGCCAAGTTAGCGGAAATCAACTGGAGTTTGGCAAGCGCATAAAAAACAACTGATATGACAGAAACAACAATAACCATACTTAAGGCAGAGGACGGAATGTGGCTCTACCATGACGACAATGTGAATGACAAAGTGGTTCGCACCTTTGCCTCACAAGTGATGAACGCCGACGATAGTTGGCACGAGTGTACGGACGCAGAAAAGCAGAAATGGGAGGAGGCGCACAAGCCTGCTGACCCTCCCGAACCTCCGCATATTGAGGACACCCAAGCCGATGTAGTGGAGTAATGCAGATAGACATCGTAAAGATATTGCGTATAGTAGCAGGTATAGTGATATGCCTGCTATGGCTGTGTCTGCTGAACAGTTGCAAGACCTGCGAGTGCTTTCCGGGCATAGAGTATCGGGACAGCATAGTAACCCGATACTACCATGACACGATACAGACATACGAGAAAGATAGTATCTTTATCCACGCGCGGGGCGACACGGTGTGGCGTGAGCGTTGGTCGATACGCTGGCGGGACAAGATAGTGGAGCGGCACGACACTATCTACCAAGACCGTCAGACGGAGACGGTGCGGGTGGAGAAAGTAGTCCCCACGTTCTACCGTACTTGCACGCGAGGTTTTTGGCTGATATTGTCGATTCTTATCGTGGGTGCAGTGGGCAGGATATTGATACGAGTGTATTTGAAAAAGTAAAATCAATTATATGGAATGGATAAACATCATAGTCTCTGCGGTGTGTGCCTTGCTTGGCGCACTGGGTGGTGGTAGTGTATTCTACTTTCAGCAGAACAAGCGTCTGAAAGCAGCGGAGGCACAGCGTGCGGAGGTGATTGCTCACAACGAGGCAGAGAACAGTGAGGTGGAACGTTGGAAAGGTATCTCCGACAGGGCTGAGGAACAACTGAAAGAGGCGAGACTGCATATCCAGACAAAGAATGAGCAGGTGGACAGGCTGTACAAGCGGCAACACGAATTGGAGAACGATGTGCGTGTATTGACCAATAAATACAATTCTGCCATGCAGGTGATAGACCGCGTGCGCCATTACTATTGCACGAATAGACCGTGTCCTATCGGCAAAAGTATTCCGCCCGAACCCGTTACGGTGGAGCAGTTGGAGCAGGATATGCTTAAGGCGGGGCTGATACTGCCCGTAAGTACCACCGACAACCAAGATGATGACCCACAATGAGAACAACCATTCGTAAAATATCGTACATCGCCCGTCAAGTGATAGCCGCTCCCGCTCTTGCAGTGGGGCTGCTATGTATGGGTATATGGTACATTATAACCGACAAAGATTGATGCAACTGACAGAACATTTTACACTTGCCGAGTTTGTCCGCTCCGAGACGGCAGACCGTAACCATATCGATAATACGCCCTCACAAGAGGTGGTGGACAACCTGCGTGCCTTGTGCCGCAATGTCCTCGAACCAGCCAGAGTGGCTTTCGGTTCACCCATATACATCACGAGCGGCTACCGTTGCCCGGCACTCAACAAGGCTGTTGGCGGCAAGCCTACGAGTCAGCACTTGCGTGGCGAGGCAGCGGACTTGCAGGTGCGTGGCGTGAAGAACCTGCGCAAGTTGTACAACGCAATCCTTGACCACGGTGTGTTCGACCAACTGCTCTATGAGACCAACAAGTCGGGAGCGAAGTGGATACACGTGTCCTATACCTCCTACGGCAACAGGCGGCAGGCAATCGACAACTACAAAGCATAAGAGTATGATAAAAGATGGAACTTGTTATAGTTGTGAGTTGTTTTACACTATCTGTAATGGTGAAGAGTGCAGAGTTGTTACTAATTCGCCAAACAGAAACTTTGAAATGGTAACACTACCATTTTGCGCAACCCCGCAAATAGGTTAATTCCCCCGAAATCGTGGGAATTAGAATAATAACCAAGCGACCTTTGACATATTGAGAATAGTTGCGGTTATTTCCATTTGGGAAATAACCACTATGTTACATAACATATTGTGTATGTGGAAATTTTGTAGTAATTTTGCAACGCAAAATTAAATTACTATGGATAACAAAAAGGAAGCAGATACTCTACTTATTCACATAGAGCAGAGTAAGCCGATTGAGATAGGCGATTTTACAAAATCTCTCAACGGACTATGCGGCTTGTTTACACAGTATGCAGCCGAGAAAGGAATGTGCGGTGCAACCACTCCTAAATTGTATGTAAGTAAAATACAAGAGGGGTGTATTGATGTATTCCTACAACTTGCAGAAGCGTTTGTCCCATTTGTCACCGATGCAAATATCTACTTTGATTTTGTATCACATATTCGGAACATTAAAAATTTCTTTGTTAAGGGAGAGGGAGAAAAACCCAATCTCTCAAAAGCCGAGTTGGAAAATTTATCTGACTCTATGGCATTTGTTGTGAACGACCCTAAAGGCTCTGTTGGTATTCAAGCCATAGACGGAATAACCAAGAATGAGTATAATAATTGTACAATTCTGTATATAGACGGGAATGGCGTACAAAATCAAGTGGACATACTCAAAAAAGCATTACAAGAAGTTCCTGCTGATACTACAAAAACCTATACGAACCAATTGCTTACCATTTGTCAAGCGAAGGGAGATATGAAAGCCAAAACAGGAAACAGAGGTAGCATTGACAACCTTAATGGCGGTAAGCCATTACCTTTGTTTTTTGATGGAGACCTCAAACAACAAATACTGAAAAATGAGGGGACAAATCCCTTTACGAAAGCATTTCTTGTGGATGTAGAGGTTCGTACAGCAGGAGGAAAACCTTTGTATTATATAACAGCATTGCACGATGTTGTAGATATGGATTAAAGCCCCGCTCTACTTTCTTGTAGGGGCAAGAGCCATTTCCGAATGGCTTATTACAAAGCAACTATTCTCAATGAGTTTAGTTGCTTTTTTTGTATGTATAGAACAATGACCATAGACGAGTTACATACCCTTTGGGAGAAGAAGAACGGCGGCAAAGCCGCTCCGACGGAACACTCCTTGCAGGTGGAGTGCCTGCGTTGGTTGCGTGCTGCCTATCGGGATGTACTCTGCTATGCGATACCCAACGGAGCCTATACCACCAAGACGACCGCTCGTAAGTTAGTCGCCGAGGGTGTGTGCCATGGCATACCCGACTTGTGCATACCTATCGGCAGGAACGGCTACCACGCATTGTATATCGAGATGAAGAACGGCAAGGCTGGCAGGCTGTCCGACCACCAGAAAGAGGTTATTCCACGCCTGCAAGCCTACGGAAACAAAGTGGTGGTATGCAGAACGTTTGAGGATTTCCGCCGTGAGATAAAAGAATATCTAACACACTAATAATACAATTTTATGTACGCACGTTCATCTTGTAAAACTCAATACGTTGAGATAGAGCCGAAACAGCCACAGCCCTATCGCACTCCGTGGTGTGATATGCTCGGTTGCTGTTCGGGCGAAACTACCGACATTCTGCATTTCTACTACCCGCTGGCACTGCTCCAAGAAGAGGTACACAAACGCACGTCCTACCTCGGCAAGCACCGCAACTCCGAGAACGCCCCGCACTTACTCGACCTTATCAGTATGACCAAGGACGAGGACGACCTATTCCACTCGTTTGCCCGTACGGCAATGGCGAAAGTGTTCGACCCGCTCGGCAAGATGACCAAGCACATTGAGAAAGCCTACCTATGGGAAGCCAACGCCACCACGCTTACCATTACCAAAGGCGTAGTGCCTGCCGTGCAGTACTACAAGGGTATATACATCCTCTACAAGCGTGTACTCTATCTCGCTACTGGCAATGGCGACAGCGACACGTTGGAGAACCTTGCCCCCACGCCCGACTTCCGCGAGAGCATACACTACATTATCCAATGGGACAAGACGCTTAACCCAAATTTTATTGAGCCGTTAGACCAGTCCATACAAGACGCACTTGTCTATTTCATCATTTGGAAATGGTTACTCTCTGCCTATCCGAGTGAGGCGGAGACATACCAAGCGCAGTATGAGGACGCAGTCAAAGATATCAAGCGCAACTCGTCTCGTATGTTTCCCGACATAGTTTTCCGTATTCCACATATCTACTAAGCAGGCACTACTATGGATAAAGAACAAGTAAAAGCAATATCGTTGCAGGGCATTGTTCACAATGCCACCAAGATAGGTGTGCAGGACGGGCAATGCGAGGACTTGGTAAACCTGCGCTTAAAGGACGGCTCGTGGCGTACAAGCGGGGACGGCAAGCACGTGTTCTCTATGAACTATCAGAGCGATGTGTCGAATACTGCGGGCATATCCTATACGCAACTATTCATACATACGAATATATACCGCCACCTGCTCGGTGTGCGTAACAACAAACTCTATTGGTTCGGTAATATCAGCGCAGACGGAGAGTTTGAAACAATAAGCGAAAAGGAACTCGCACCCGCAAACAATGACTTGTATATTTGTCAAACGGGACACTTGCTAACTGTCATTGACGGAGATAGTTTCACATACCTGCTGTTCAAATCATCTAACAATGATTATAAGGCTCTCAATGTGGACTTAAACGGCTCGCAGGACAGTCGCACGCTCTATCCTTTCGGGCAGATACATTTCAACTATGCCGACGCAGGCAAGGCGGGGACAATCACCGAGGACAAGACCGGGCAGGATGGCTGGAGAAAATGGGGTATATACGGTGATTGGGGTAACGCAGGACAAGACATATATGCCGGTGGTGGCAAATTAGAGGAGATGTCCGGTGGCGGAGTGGAGACACTACACAACACTATGGTTAAGATGTACGGCGAGATTTTGGAGAAGAACTATTTTACTGACCCATTCCTTGTGTGTGCTGCTATCAAACTCTATGACGGTAAGTATATGTACGCCAGCGCACCCGCAATGATATTCCCACGTCAGTGTGCATACAACACCGCAACGCCCCGATACGTACACAAAGAGCCTACCAATACCACGAACAGCGGCTATGACGAATTGACATCAGACGCAGGTTTTTCTCATAGTGGCGCATTGCTTATACCCCAAAAAGAAGTCGATGCTTCTAAAATCAAGTGCCATATGGTTGGTGACAATTCTATGGGTGTAGCTGTTACTCTCAAAGGTATAGCATATGGAGCAGTCCAGAAACAGACTTCCGTTGATTTAACCAACGAAAACGGATACACAGGCAGCAAAGATTATCAGCGTGAACACGCACGACAGGGAGGAGAAGATACTGCTGGTTCGTTCCGCAATGGTATTTGCGCACATACGTATTGTATTGAAGGCGGTACAGGCGGGGTCGTGGGGCATCAGTATTCGTTGGACGGACAATATGCGTGGCAGTTCCAAATACGCGGATGCAATTTATGTGTATCTATTGATAGTTCGCTCGTAAAGGTAATGAACGACAACAAAGACCTATTCAAGTCTCTGTGTATTTTTATTACTCCGCAATCGTCCGTCTATAAAATGGATGTGAAAGACAAGGGCAGTTGTCGCGTTACATTGGATGTCGCACGGAGTAAGGTTAAAAACCACTTGAATGTAACCGCCATACTGCGTAGTTCCGTTGCTAATATGTCATATATCCCCAACCGTCGCGGGGATAAGGAAATACGCTACGACCTATTGCATAATCCATTCTATTTGCTTCGTGAGTACACGCAGGACGAGTTACCGAACTTGCTCAAAAACCCTGTAGTAGATTTGCAAGACCCGCAATTTGAGGGTGTGTTGAAAAACATTACACAGCAGGATACGCTAAAAGTGGAAGCCGTAAATAGGTACTCTTATATCCCAAAAGTACAATACACCTACAACGGTCGTCTTCATATTGCCAACTATACACAGTCGCAGTTCCATGGCTATCCGATAGACGTGTACCATCTCAACAACCACTCGTTAGAGTATGATGCGGCTTTGGATAATTTCCGTTGGTTCAAAGGCTCGTTACCTTATCTCAAATCATTCTATGATGATACACTGTCCGAGAAACGTACCGACCATTTCCTATCCAGATACGCTGGCACGCAGTTGGTAACGGCAATCAAGAAAGCGGGTGATGTGTCTGCTTATGTAGAGGTGGAGTGCGATACGGATGACGGCACACAGAGAGTGTGTCGATATATTCCGTTTACGCCTAAAAAGACTATCAATGGTTATGCCGACTTTATAGAAACGCTCGACCCGCTCCTTACTTTCCCCGACAGCCGTGCCAAGAAGATGACCATTAGTATTTTGGAGAATACCAACGGGACAACGATGACACTCTACAAGAAAGAGTTCAAGTTGGAGGCACATCCGTATCTGAACATTGCCTACTATTTGGACGATAGTCTTAAACCTATATTGCTTGATAAGGCTGCGACCAAGTCAGTTACAGAGTATCAGACAGGTGCAAAGCCGTTTTTCAACCAAGCCCCGCAGGAGACCAACACCACGGAGAGTTACCCCAACGGACTAAAAGTGAGTGCCACAAGTAACCCGATGTATTTCCCCGTCGAGAATACCTATCAAGTAGGGGCAGCGGAAATTGTGGCGATGATGTCGAATGCTGTTGCTGTAGGTGTAGGGCAGACGGGTTCTGCTCCACTATACGTATTCTGCAAAGACGGCGTATATGCGATGTTTGTGGACGAAACGGGTGAGATGACCTATACCAACTCGCGTATTATTGCGCGTGATGTCTGCAATAACGCAAGGTCGGTAACGCCTATTGATACGGGCGTAGTTTTCACCACCGACCGTGGACTAATGGAAATTGCCGGCGAACAGGTTACGGAGATAGGGCAACCTATGGAGGGCGACTGGGTAAAGTACACCACCCAGAACCATATAGACTTTTCCAAGATAGCAAAGAACGCCTACTATATGAAACGTATTGCCGCCCTTCCGGATGAGACTACGCTCGCCGAGGATAGTATGACGCAGGTGGATTTCTTAGAATACTTAAAAGGCAGTATTATCAACTACAATCACAACGAGCGGGAATTGATGGTTAGCAATCCCGCCTATCGCTATACGTATATACTCAACAGAGAGGGTAACTGGTCTCGCAGGGATATGCGTGCGGAGCAGTATGTAAACAACTACCCCACATCGTATCGTGTAGAGAAAGGCGAGTTGTACCAAGTAGATAAAGACAGTGATGCAGACAACGGTTTCTTCGTGATGTCGCACGTAGTCAAGTTGGATAGTATCGGTTTCAAAGAATTGCATCGCCTTGTTGCACGAGGCTATTGGGAGACTGTCAGCAAAAAGGAGTACAAGACCGTAGATGTCGGTGAGGAAGAAAGGGCGACATTTCTCAAATCCGCAGAGTACGGCAGAGAGGGGGAAACGGAAACATTGTCCGTTCCATACTTCGGCGCTTCCGAGGAGTACTCCAAAGAACGGGTGTTTGAACACAGCATTCCCGAACAGGTGGTATATCGTCAGTCTTTTACCACCTCAGCCTTTGAGACGTATCTGAATACCATTCGGAAAGAGAACGATATAATTGCCGACCGTACAGCCGTACACATATGCATAGCAGCCAAGGGGGCGTTGCGTATTCAGGAAGACAAGACATCGGTTAATATCGGTGTGCGGGTTATCCGTAACCAAACGGGAGAGGATATATTGCAGAATGACGATAACAACTGGATCGAGTTTGAGACTTATACCGATATTAACGAGGAGTATATCGACATTTATATTGCCCCGCAAGGAGACGGAGACTACATAGAATTGTCTCCAGATGATACCTATACGGTTGAGGTGTGGTTCTCCGCTTCCATATACGCCTATCTGCTCCGCAATACAGATTTCGTATCCGATGGCGACCTGCAAATGGATAGCCGTACGAAATTCATTGAGGCAGTAGATACAGGCGATAGCGTGGAAAAAAACATATCCGAGGATGGTGGTGATACCATCTTATTCCACAGAAAAGTATTATCGTCTGTAACCATGCCTATCAAACTGTTCTGTCAGACGGAGCAGAATACGCTCCACTTGTTACAACCGCGATATGCTGTTCCCGAAGCAGACTGGAACGATAGGTATCAAAGTATCTATCGCGGATTGAAAAACGGCAACTACTACAGTAAGATAGTTGTCCCCGACAGCTACAACACACGGTTGATTTTAAGGTTGGAGAATTATATTCCTTCTGACCCTACATATAAAGACGACAACACCCCCAATGTACCCGAGACGCGTTTTCATATACCATTCGACAAGACGGAGCAGAGGCTGTACAACAAAGGTGCAGACATTAATGCTGGAGGAACATTTCCGATGTACATCGCTCTTGAAAACGATGTTGATAGTGTAAAAAAGATAATCGGAGATGTAAATAGGGGTGATGAAGGTGCTGAGTACGCAACAACCAAACTCGGTGATGTTTACTTAAGGCTCTATAACGAGAAAAGCGAGGTCGTCTGGTTTGCCAAATCGTCTTCTGTCCGGTTTGATAAAAACCAGTATATACTGAACGAGGACGGCAGTGTTTCCAAGGGCGGTTATACAAACGAGTTTACCCAGCAGATTGCATTCACCTTTGACGAAGCAAACTATGACGTTATCTTGCCTGCGGGGACGTACGAGTTTAAGATTGAATTTGAAAACTTTTCCTTGTGGGTAAGAGACGATGTGCAGTTCAAACTGGTAACACCTCTGTGGTACATAACCCTCGAAAACCAAACGGGCAGGATATACTACCAAGGCGGCATTGAAAAGATGTACTCTGACATCCAAGAGGGGAGCCTGTTCTCTATCAATACTATCATTCCCGCACATACCGAACAGGTAATAGACCCCGACAAGACATACGACACTATTCTCGGTTTGTATGTGTTTGGTTCGTATGACGGACGCAAGTGGGCTTGTCTCGGACATCGGGAGAAAAGCGGGGAGTTCCGCGACATCGGAACACTCGTGGAACGAACCGACTGCCGTTTCTTCCGCTTTATCCTTGCGGGGCAAGTCAGCAAAGACTCGCGCCTTGACTATTTCGAGGTTAGCAGCAGACAATCTAAATTATCCACTAAAATCAGATAACTATGGCAAAACTAACAAAGAATAACTACAAGCGTTTCACGCGAAAGAACTTGTTGCCTAACACAGACGGCAGCAAGCCCTATTCCGCCGCTGCGGAGCATATTTTTCAACAAAATCTGCAACTGCTTGACCGTTTCCACAAGTACTACGACAGCCTGCAAGACTTTCGCAAAAACAGGGAGCGGTGCAAGAACTACTATTTTGGAGACCAACTATCCGACAAAGTACCCGACCCGCAAGGTTGCGGTCTTGTCTCAGAGGAGGAACTGATGAAGCGACAAGGCATTACTCCGATGTCTCTCAATATCATACGCAAAGCGGTTAAGGCGGTTTTAGGTGTATATTGCCAATCCAACTTTGAACCATTGGCTATTGCCCGCGACCGGGACGAGCAGAAACTCGGCGAAATGATGTCCGTAGCAATGGAGTATGTCTATCAGAACCAAAACCTGCCCGAGATAAACACCCGCGGTTGTGAGGAGTTCTTGCTGTCTGCCATGCCCGGTTTCCGTGTAGGCTTTGACACCAACCAAGAACGAAAAAGCAGCGATGTAGTGGTGTCATTGATAGACGACAATCGTATAGGCTTTGACCCAAACACCACGGGACAATACTTTGAAAACATCAGTTGTATTGGCTATCTGCACGATATGTCTATCGGAGAGGTCTTGGCAAAGTTCGCTCATTCTCCAGTAGAGACCGCACAGATACGGCAGATTTACAAAGATTGTGAGATGCAATATACCGAAAATGGACAGACATTCAGCAAAGATACACGCCGTAGCCAAATAGATTTCTACCGTCCGTTGCAATCCGAACAATGCCGTGTCATAGAAATATGGACAAAAGAGCAATTCGATTCGTTTTATTGCCACGACACCGCCAAAGGCGAGCAATATTTTGTCAGTACCATAGAAGAGCAAAATATCATTGCCGAAAACAACCGCCGCATATTGGAGATGGTGCAGGCAGGCGGTACGGCGGAAGACGCTGCACTGATTGAGTATGAATACCGCGTTGAAGAAAAATGGGTGGTTCGTTATCTCACCCCGACGGGATATGTGCTATTGCAAGAGGAAACAC
>OLGV01000781.1_pt1 | contig 11962 bp, 8 predicted proteins | sample 1605761 | NCBI WGS metagenome assembly OLGV01 (sample SAMN03283245) | human gut metagenome | biome: human-associated habitat; material: feces | host: Homo sapiens | place: Peru | collected 2012
AAGAACAATGCTTTTGCAAACGCTAAGCTTTACAGATATGATTCTTCCAGAAACGTACTCGTTCTTGTTGACGAAACCATTATCGGTTCTGACGGAACAGCTTCCTTTGACGTTGTAAACAGCGGTACATACGCAATAGTTATCGCAAAGTAATTTCATTTTCACAATAAAATACGGGGTCTGGATCTAAATTATTCAGACCCTGTAATTTTGTCCGGAAGAATGTAATTAAATTGTAACTAAATTTTGCCGAATATTAATTGCATTTTCCTGCGGATATGGTATAATTATCTCAGTCAGCAGGATATGACGGAAAATGTTCCCGATCATCGGCAGATCAAACGTACCGTATCAAAAAGAAAAGGAGAGATTCTTATGAAATTAAATAAAAGATTTGCAGCAGGTATCCTTTCGATCGTACTTGCTTCACAGGCATTCGGCATCGTAGCTTCAGCCGCTTCATACGCAAATGATCCCAACTATGTTTACGTTGCAAGCAAAAATGCTTATTTTCTGAAAACTGAGTGTGTATACTCCGCTAACGGTGTATATATCCCTTACACAAACGCTACACCTTACTATGAAACAAATACAAACACCAACACAAATACAAATACAAACGGATCATATTCCTATAAGGAAATGGACAGCACTACAGTCTGCATCAACGGCAAGTATTTCTTCATCAAGGATTGCAGCTACAACTATACAACACGTCAGTATGTCCCCAATACAGGCGCAAAGTTCTATAACAACTATTATTCTTCATACTCCGATTACGGCAATCAGGTATATGTAAACGGCAAGTATTACAATAAGTCCGATTGTGTTCAGGACGGTGACAGATACTACCCCAAGAACGCTGTTGATCCTTCCACATCATATAAAGTATATGATAAGATGGTTTATATCAACGGACTTTACTATAACTTCTCCGACTGCACAAGAGATGATATCGGCAAGTATATCCCCTATCAGAATGCAGTAGGATATTCAAACTATTATTCAGAGTATCAGATAGTTGACAACAATACAGTTAAGGTAAACGGACACTATTACAGCATCTCAAACTGTATCAAGGATAAGGACAGATATTATCCCGTTGATATAAACAAGTATAATGACAGCACCGATCAGGCAAACTACAAGGAATTCGACAAGATGGTTTACATCAACGGCAAGTATTATCTCATCTCCGACTGCTACAAGAATGCTAACACCAACAGATATGCTCCCTATAACTTTGCAAGAGCTTATTCCTACCTTTACAACAGCTATGCTGACTATGGCAATCAGGTATATGTAAACGGCAAGTATTACAGCAAATCCGACTGCGTTCAGGACGGTGACAGATACTATCCTAAGTCTGAGATCAACAGCAGCACTACCTACAAGGTATATGAGAAAATGGTTCTCATCAACGGATACTATTACTTCCTCTCTGACTGCTATAAGGATAACACAGGTAAATATGTTCCGTATACAAGCGCAAAGGGCTACGTCAATTATTATCCCGATTATAAGGTCGTTGATGCTAACGTTATCTATGTAAACGGTCATTACTACCGCATCTCCGACTGCAATACGGATAACGATAAGTACTATCCCAAGACAGGTGCTTCCAACGTAGACAGCTACTATTCCGATTACAAGGAATATGAATACATGGTTTACATCAACGGCAAGTACTACAACAAAACAGACTGCTCTTACGATACTACATATAAGAGATATTCCCCCAAGACAGGTGCTAAGGGATACAGCAACAATTACACAAGCTACATCGTTTACTCCAACGATATCGTTATGGTAAACGGAAAGTATTACTACATCACAGACTGCGTAAAGGATAACGACAGATACTTCCCCAAGAGCGGAGCTCAGACTGTTGATGATTACGATAACTCCGGCACGGTTTCTTCCGATGATCCTTACCTCTACAACAACACAAAGACTAAGGGCTGGTCTGCACTTATAAGAACTATGAAGAATGCTTCCTCGGGATCCACAACAAAGATCTCCATGAACAAGACATACAATGTCACAAAGGCATTCCTTAACAGCTTTGCAGGCACAAATAAAAAGGTTCAGCTTGTTATGCCCAACGGTTCTATATGGGAGATCAGTGGAAACAGCGTTACTTCCTCTGTCGCTGACACAACTAACATCAAGATCCAGTACAATACAACAGATATCCCTGCAGGTCTGAAAAAGGCTGCTGATTCACTCGCTGAGAGCTATGCTGAAGTTACTATTGGCGACAGCCAGATCAAGTCCTTTGGCTTCACAGGCAGAATGACTGTTAAGTTCAAGCAGAGCACTGCAGGCAAGGTTGCTAAGATCTTCAGATTTGATCCCGAGAACCACTACCTCATCAGAACTGACTATGCTACTATCGACAGCAACGGATATGTTACATTCAATGTTGACACTTCCGGTATCTATGCTCTGATCATCATGAAGAACCAGGGCTGATACATTCTGACATGATTTCTCATAAAAAATAACGGCCGCCGTTCGATCTCTTAACTGAGACTGAGCGGCGGCTTATTTTGTTATAATAAAAATCCATATAAAACAAAAAATCTGCCCTCTCGGACAGACTTTTTGTAAAAGGAAAGAAAGAGAAATAAAAAATGAAAGAAAAAAGCATGGATCACAAATGTTAACCGTTTATGGACGATCAACAAAAAGTCCAGATAAATTTGTGCAGTATGTATAAATCATTCAACATTTACCTGTAACCTTTATATATATTATATCACATTTATCAGAAATGTGTAATGTATATTTTATATGTGATATCATATAATTAAGGAATATCAAAAAGCTGCCGGCAATATATGCCGACAGCTTTTTTATACAGATCATTTTGATGCAAGGCAGCGTATTATCAGACCGTTATCTCCGCTGTCGATCACCGCAGTATCGCCATGCTTGACGGTGCCGTTCAGTATTCCCGATGTCAGCAGATTTTCCGCTTCCGCAGATACCGCAGCCCTGAGCCTTCGTGCGCCCGTGCTGCCTTCACCGCCGCAAAGCCTTGTTATTGCTTCGGGAGTGAATTCGAGTGATATTTCCAGCTTCTGCGCCCTTTCCTTCAGCTCAAAAAGCATCTTTTCCGCTATCTTTCGCATATCGTCAGACGACAGCGGACGAAACACAGCTATCTCATCTACCCTGCCCAGCAGTTCGGGACGCAGCATCTTTTTCAGCTCATCCTTAACTGCGGACATTCCTGCCCTGTCATTGCTCTCGCCCATAAATCCGAGCTTCGGACGGTTTGCAAGCTTATCTGCGCCGATGTTCGATGTCATGACTATGACTGCACTTCGGAAGCTCACCCTTCTTCCGTGACCGTCTGTCAGTATGCCGTCCTCAAGTATCTGAAGAAGGATATTCATCACATCGGGATGCGCCTTTTCTATCTCATCGAACAATACAACGGAATACGGCCGGCGGCGTATTTTTTCGGTAAGCTGTCCGCCATCGTCAAATCCAACATATCCCGGAGGCGCTCCTATAAGACGTGAAACACTGTGCTTTTCCATATATTCCGACATATCCATGCGGATAAGAGCGTTTCCGCTGTTGTAAAGACATTCAGCAAGAGATTTTGCAAGCTCGGTCTTTCCGACACCTGTGGGTCCCGCAAAAATAAATGTGCCTATCGGACGGTTCGGATCACGCAGACCTACTCTGCTCCGCCTTACCGCCGCAGCAACAGCCTTCACCGCATCGTCCTGACCTTTGACACGCTCACACAGCTTATCTTCAAGAGATAACAGGCGTTCCGACTCCTCCATAGCAAGCTGACCCAATGGTATCCCCGTCCGCTGGGACACGATCTCCGCAATATTTTCCGCTGTAACAGGCAGCTTTTTTCTTTCGCTGTCGCTGAACCAGCTCGGAGCAGCCGAAGATTTACTGCGCTTTGACGGCGTTTTGCCAAGCATTTTAGCCAGCTCATCGGATAATTCGCCAAGCGTTGACGGCTCTTTTGCCGCTTTCAGACGCTCCCTTGACGCAGCTTCATCTATCAGATCTATCGCCTTATCGGGCAGGAATCTGTCATTGATATACATTTTTGAAAGCGTGACGGCTGCACTGAGCGCACTGTCATCATATTTCACACAATGGAAATCCTCGTACCTGCTGCGAAGTCCCATTAATATCCTCAGCGTATCATCTTCCGACGGCTCGTTTATCATCACCTGCTGGAAACGGCGTTCAAGAGCGGCATCCTTCTCAATGTATCGGCGGTATTCGTCAAGCGTGGTTGCGCCTATCACCTGAACATTTCCCCTCGCAAGCGCAGGCTTCAGGATATTTGCAGCATCTATCGCACCCTCTGCCGCTCCTGCTCCAACTATCGTGTGAAGCTCGTCGATGAAAAGAATTATGTTCCCGTCAGAAATGACTTCCTCAATGCACTGGCGTATCCTGTCCTCAAAGTCCCCTCTGTATTTCGCACCCGAAAGCATTGCAGTAAGGTCAAGGGACAGTATACGCTTGTCACGCAGAGCAGGCGGAGCTTTTTCCTCTGCGATCATCATTGCTATCCCCTCGGCAACAGCGGTCTTTCCCACACCCGCCTCACCTATCAGGCATGGATTGTTCTTCGTCCTGCGCGATAATATCTGAAGCGCACGCTCGATCTCATTGTCACGGCAGAAAACCGGGTCGATCAGCCCTTCCGATGCACACAGCGTGAGATCTCTAGTGTATTTGGACAGTGCCATCGACCTTGGGATAGGCTCGTATATTCTCGTCCCCGAAACATCAACGCCCTTGCACGCCTCACGTATCTTGGATATGCTTCCGCCCGTTTCAGCGATCATGACCGAAAGCGAACAGTTTTCTTTCATAGATGCAGCAAGCAGAAGATGCTCCGTGCCTGCCTGCTTTGCCCCTGCGGAAACAGCAAGCTTGACCGCTGATTCGATTATCGATTTCATTATCGGCGTCAGGTCGGATTCATCGGGCGCAGTTATATCACCCACACCGATTATATCCACTATCCTGCGCCTTACCTTATCCTCTCTTATGCCACATGTTCTGAGAATGCCGTAAGCGGCAGTACCCTGTTCAGCCAGCATAGCCAGAAGCATATGCTCACTTCCGACATAAGTGTGTCCCAGTCTGCCCGACTGTAAAAAAGATTTATTGAGTATAAGATTAGCTTTTGCAGTCAGCCTGTCATGATTATACATATTCGCCGTTCCTTTCATACATCTTTTTTATAAGCATAGATATTATTGCACAATAAATATGAATTATTTGTCAGTTCATATAAATACACATAATTCGATGGACATTTCCAAAACAAGACGTAAAATGCCGCCGCCGGAAAGCCCGACAGCGGCATTTACTATGGAATGTTCAGCACCGATGCATTATCGGTGCCGCAAGGACGTTCGGACGGTCAGATCAGCATCCGCAGCCGCCGCAGCCACAGCTGTCATTGCCGCAGCCGTTGCCGCAGCCATTGCCACAGCCATTACCGCAGCCATTGCCGCAGCCCCAGATGAGAAGAAGGATAATGATGATCCACCAGCAGGAACCTCCGCCAAATCCATAACCACAATTCATAAATAAAACTCTCCTTTAAATGATGTAGGGAAACTCCCGGACATTTTTTCTTGCCGTCCGTTGTTTCATATTGCATTATATGGCGGGGATAAAAAAATGTTACAGTCATTTCGGATAATTTTACTTTGCGGGATATGTATCTTCTCCTTATCTCAATATAATTTTCTCAGGAACGGTGCTTCCTTATTCCGTAAGCATGATATCCTCAGAAAAAAAGTGTGTTTCACGGCGATATAATGCCTCCTCTTTAAGGTTGGATTAAGGAAAGCATGATACTATATGAATATAAGAAAAAGCTGATTAAAGCGCAGCGTTCGTTTCGCTGTTTTGAGGAACGCTCGAAAATACGTCACTGAGAGGGTGACGAAAAACAGCAGGAATGTATTAATCGGCATTTTTCTTTGATAAACCATCTCCTCACTATTCATATATACGAAAAGTGCGCCGTTCCCCTTCCTTTACGGCGCACTTTTCTTTTTGGACAGTCCCTCGGCAATAAGCCGGATCCCCGGAATAACCGTGATATCTCCGAACAGAACATAAAGCGAATGTGACTGTTTCAGCTGCGCCCCCGCTCTCAGCGCACATGCCGTATACTCGGGTGCCGATGCGGTTATCTCACCTGTCGGCGATATTACAGCAGTCACAGCGGTGTTTGCGGCACGAAGCGTCCATCTGTCAGTCTCCACGGCACGCATCACCGAGTGCGCAAGATGCTGGTCAAGCGCACGGGTGCTGTCGAACCATGAATCGTTTGTTATCACGGCAAGTATCTCCGCTCCGTTTTTCACGGTCTTTCGGGATATGTTCGGATATACCGATTCATAGCATATGACCGTGCCTATGTCCGCCGCAGAAGTTTCTATCGGAAATGACACCATTCCGTCGGCATATCCCGAATATCCGCTGACAAGTCCCTCGGGAATTATCGGGATATATTCGCCGAACGGGACAAGCTGCTGCTTGAAATACGGCTCGCTGACAGTTCCGTCAGGCTCAAAAGCAGCAGCACTGTTGAACGTATCTCCCGAAATGCGGCAGTTTATGCCTGTCAGTATGACTGCTTCCCTGTCCCTCGAAAGCTTGCGGAATGGTATCGTTACGCACTCGTCCGTGCCAAGGCAGCATTCAGCGGCAGTTTCCGGGTAAACCACGATATCCGCAGGCATTTGCAGCGCAGCTTCAGACAGCCTGAAATATCTGTCCGCCATGACCTCGGGCGGCGTTTCCCACTTTATCCGCCCTGAATAATTTCCCTGGACAAGCACGGCATTTATCGGCGTTCCGTCATCTTCATCGTAATTTGCGATGCGTATATATCCATAGGAAATATTTCCGAGAAGAATGCATATAATAATTGCTGTATTTTTTATCAGGCTTATGTTTATCTGTCGGATATTCATGATGATATATGCAGCTGCGCCGTTTGCGGATATCACAAGAAAGCTCAGAAAAAGCCCGCCGAACAGCGATGCCGATTGTATGAACGGACGGAACACAGCGGTTATCGTGCCTATCCGTCCCCAAGGAAAGGAAAACAGCGGAAATATCTCAAGCAGATATTCCCCGAAGCAAAACAGCACCGCATATCGGTAAATATCCCCGAAAGAAAAACGGCGGACATTTATGAAAGCCGCAGTCGCCGCATACATCACCAGCCCGAAAAGGAACGGAAGTATCAGCGAAAGGACAATAAGAAGAATTACTCCGACAGTTTCGGAGAACGGCAGAAGGTCGTATATCCCATACAGCCATGAGAGGAGCGGCAGATAGTATCCGTATGAAAAAACTATCGTTTCCCTGCGCAGTTCAGCCGATGAAAGGCACTCAAATATCCGCAGCATAAACGGTATAAGCGCAAAAAAGCAGAGTATATTCACGCCGCTGAATGTAAATGACGCAGCAAGCAGCATTCCCGAGATAAGGGAGAAAAATTTTTTTATATAGTTATACAATGTTCTCCCTCCAAAATAATTAAAAGATATTTAACATTTATTCCACATAGCTGTCCGCAAATATGTTATACTATAATTTAATCTATTTTTTATATCTTTTTCATGATAAACACTTTCAAACTGCGCAGTTTTATGGTAAAATATAATAGAATAACTGAAAAGGGGTAATGAATAATGGCAGACATAATTGCTATCGGTGAAATGCTGGTTGATTTCACCCAGGAAGTAACTCCGGACGGAGCCGTAAGATTCTACCGCAATCCGGGCGGAGCACCCGCAATGCTGGCAGTAATGGCAGCAAAACTCGGAACATCTTCTGCCTTTATAGGCAAGCTCGGAAAGGATATGTTCGGAAAATACCTGAAAGGCGAGCTTGAAAAACACGGGGTTGATACAAGCGGAGTTATCCTCGACAAGGACCATCAGACAACGCTTGCATTCGTAAACAAGGACGAGGACAACGAACGTGATTTCGTATTTTACAGAACAGATTCCGCTGACGTAAACCTCACATTCGATGAAATAAAAAAATCTCAGCTCGATGAGTGCAGGATCGTTCACTTCGGCGCACTTTCACTTACAAGAGAACCTATGCGTTCAGCAACAGTCAACGCACTCGAATATGCAAAGGAACACGGAAAAATAATCTCCTACGATCCGAACTGGAGAGAACATCTCTGGGATTCCAAGGAGGAAGCCTTCAAGATAATGAGAAGCGTTCTCCCTCTCTGCGATATCATCAAGGTATCGGAAAAGGAGCTGAAGATCGTTACCGATTACGATAATATGCTGACAGGCGCAGCTGTCCTGCTGCAGAAAGGCATAAAGGCAGTCATCGTAACTCAGGGTGCAAAGGGCTGCATCATTGCAACAAAGAAGGGCATAGTCCGCTCATCGTCCTACAAGGTCGAGTCGATAGACACCCTCGGCACGGGCGACAGCTTTATGGGCGCATTCCTCTCAATGATCGCAAAATCAGGCAAGAAGCTTGAAGAGATCGACGTTGAGGAGCTTGAATACATGGCTGATTATGCAAATGCCTGCGGTGCGCTTTGCTCCACAAAGTACGGCGCTATCCCCTCAATGCCGACTGAGGAAGAGATCATCAACTGCATGAAAACAGTGCAGAAAATATAAAAAAATATCCGCAGAGCATTTTTCACTCTGCGGATTTATTATTTACCGTGAAAAAGAAAATATCTGCATTTCACGATTTTTGTCAGCCGTTAATTATTTCATTTTTTTCAAAATCCCGGTCATTTCGCTTCATTTTGTTATGTGAAGATGTTCAAACTCGGAAGCTTTCTGCGGCTCATGCCGAATTCATCAAGATCCTCGGGAGTACAGTTCCGGGGATCTTTTTGTTATATGGCGCAATATCTCACGATACCCTAAGAGCTTGCTGATATCGTCCTCATAATCAGAGTATTGCCGAAATCAAAAAGTATAAGCTCAGGAAATGTCATCAAGGACCTCCGAGCCCTCGCCGTCACGGATAATAAATCCTGCCTTTCTCGGAGCTGCCTTTGGCTGCGGATCATCGCTGTAGCCGAGAATACAGTTGCCTATGCCGACATATTTTTCGTCAAGTCCCCATTTTTTCATGAAGTCCTTTCCCTCGTCGGTCATGAAACATTCCTTTGCACGGTGGATCCAGCAGGAGGAAACTCCCATTGAGCATGCGGCATTAAGGAGATTTCCCATTACAAGAGTTCCGTCCTCGAGATAGGTGTGAACGGTGCTGTCGGCAAATACGATAACGACAGTTCCCGCACCATAGAACGGATCCTTGTCAGTGCCCATTATCGCCGCATTCATGCGTGAAAGCTGTCGGACAGTTTCCCTGTCCCTGACAACGACCATTACAACGGGCTGACGACCCATTCCGCTGGGTGCATATTCGCCTGCAAGAAGTATCTCGTCGAGAACTTCATCGGGCACCTGCTTTTCATTGTATGAGCGGACACTTCTGCGTTCCGTAAGCGTTTTTATGGTTTCATTCATATAAAAATCTCCTTTCGGTATTTGTTTTATTGTTTATATTATACAATATTTCTTGCTGTTTGTCTATATCTGTTTATGATTTTATTGTGAATTTTAGAGAAAAGGGCTTGACATTTACATTCATATGCTGTAAACTGATATATAGATTTGTAAACGATTACTCTATTCGCACGGAGGTAAACACAATGAACGAAAACATCTACAAGCTGCATATGGGCAAAGCGAAATGCGCCGTTGACCTCGGCGACGGAAGCGAAAGAGGCGAATATGTCAACCAGGACTATATTCTCCACAAAATGGGCAGACCTCACCGCTCCATTTCCCTCATGTACTGCTACTACCCTCTCGACAAAGAGTGGCCCGCAAGAATTTCCGAGGCAATGAAGGACGCTGAGATCTCATTCCAGTGGGACTACCCCTACGATGACTATTTCACCTACAAGGGCGGTCTGAACGGCAATCTCAATGACGAGCCTTTCACCTGCATGAGAGATGTCCGCAGACACGGTCAGGACGTTACTCTTACTCTTACTATCGACCCTACCCTTTCCGACGATCACCTTATCGCTATCGCAAAGGATCTCAGCACATTCGGAAGAATGATACTCAGAATAAACCACGAGGCTACGGGCAACTGGTTCTCCTTTACAAAGCGTGCATCCTACAAGGAGATTGCTGATTTCTTTGCTCATTTCACCGATATTATCCACGAGTACGCCCCCAATGTCAAGACTCTTATGTGCATCGGCGGCATCGAGGATCTCAATAAGGAAGAAATGGAGATGGAGGAAGAATTCAAGGTAACTGTTACCTCCGCTGATATGTGGAGCGTTGACAAGTACATGGCTCTCCACTGGGGCTGGCCTTTTGACGTTGCTTTAAAGGGCGGCACATCTCATTCCAGAAGCAAAGTCGGCGAAACTTTCGAGAAAACAAAGCGCAGCTATGAGCGCTTCAAATACCTGAACGGCGGCGTTGGCAAGCCTATGAGCATGGCTGAATTCAATGCTGACGGAGATGTTACGGGTCCTTACGATCAGGCTGCTATGGTCAAGGAATTCTGCGACATGATCGTAAACGAAAAGGCTGAGTGGTTCACCTCCTTCACCCTCTATCAGTTCCGTGACAGAGGCCGTCTCGGACTTGAGATCGAGGATCCCAACAACTCCGAGGTCGGAATTGAGCAGCCTCTTATGCAGACTTACAAGGATATTATCCATTCCGAGTGGTTCATGCCCGAAATGAAGCAGTCCGAGGAGATCACACTCCCCGTTACACTCCGCTGGGGCGGTGCTGAAGATGCTGACGGTCTTGCTATCCCGATGCATTTTGAAAAGAATCCTCACTTCTGCGAGCTTGTTTTCGAGGACGACGGCAACTACATGATCGAGCTGAACGGCAAGTGGTTCTACAAGTCCCCAGAAGCAAAGACTATCGACCTGATGAGCGCATTCTTTGAGAAGCCCCTCACATCTGCGTGCGATATGACACTCAAGCTGTTCGCACCTCCCGCAAGCGGCGAGAACGATCCCTCTCAGGGCGATGACTGGGCTGAAAACTACTACTGCACAATGGAAAAGCTCCCCAAGGTCAGACTTGAATTTGAGCCTGTCGAGCTGTAATAAAGTATAAAATGTTGCTGCGGCAGGAGATATGTTTTTTCTTCTGCCGCAGTTTCTATATATGCAACAAACATCATATTAACAGTTATGTCATAACTGTGCATTGTGCCCATTTTCCTTTGGATTTATCAAGCATTTTTACCGTTGACTTGACAAAATTTGTATGATATAATCACAATAAAGGTAATTATGCCCTATTCTTGAAAGGATATCACTATTATGACTAAAACGACTAAAATAGAAAAAGCCGTTGCGCTGATAGTCGGTGCTATAATCGCCATTATCACTGCTGTAACGCTTATCATATCAATATCGCTGTCATCGAGCCATAACAGCAGGACTCACGACACTCTCACCGATATCAGCATTAATGTAATCGAAAACACGGTTGAGAGCAAGCAGGAGTATCTCAAGACCCTTTTTGAGGTCTGGAAGGGCACAAACTCCAGAAACAACGCTGTTGCAAGCGCATTAAAGAGCGGTTATTCGGGAAAGCTTTCCGAGATGTACTCAAACTCAACCACCGATGAATATACTTTTGCATACTTCACCGATGCCGAGGGAAACAAGCTCTGGGCAACGGATAACTGCAAGCTCTCAAACTTTGACGTTTCAAGAGCACTTGCAGACGAGGAATTTTCGGGCTACTGCTGTGAGGAGGGCGTTCCCCTCTGCTATGTTTACGTGACCCCCGTTTACTATGATGCAAATGGCTTTTCAAGTCTTGTGGGCGTTGTTGTAATGGGCTATAACCTTTCAAATTCCGAGGTCCTTGACCCCATCAAGGAA
>OLGV01000782.1_pt1 | contig 11945 bp, 7 predicted proteins | sample 1605761 | NCBI WGS metagenome assembly OLGV01 (sample SAMN03283245) | human gut metagenome | biome: human-associated habitat; material: feces | host: Homo sapiens | place: Peru | collected 2012
TGCAGTTTCTATGGTATTTCCGTCAGGAAAGGTTATCTTTAATTTTTCTTCTTTCATAAAGCTCCGCCTTCAGTTGTTATACATTAATTTTACAGCAGTTTTTTTGTAAGTCAAAAAAAATAGTTTTGTTTGCAATTCTGGAAAAATAAGATATTCCTCCTCATTTTTTTCAGTTTTTTTTATTTACTGGTACTTGACAAAAAAGTCGGGGGGGGTAGTATCTTTCATAGCAGAGAGTTTTAGCTTAACACAAGTTTTTTGTTTTTAAAGCATAGATTTGTAATTTAAGAAAGCTCTCTGAATATTTACTATTTTGGGAGTTTTTTTTATGAAAAAAACAATCTTTAGGCTTTTTGGAACCAGCTTGATTGCTGCTTCTGTTTTTGGTTTTGTTTCATGCGGAGACGCTTCCGACTATGATTCAAAAATTGACACAGTTCTTTCTCTTAACGCTCCGAGCGTAACGGCAAAAGCGTATCCAGGCGTAAACTACATCAGCTGGGAACCTGTAACAAGCGCTCAGGGATATACGGTTTACAGAGTAAAAGATGGCGTTGCCAGCACACTTAGAACTGTAAAAAGCAACGTTACTTCTTATGCAGATATTGCAGATTCAACACATGTCCTTTCTGATGGAAAAGAATACAAATATATTGTAGAGGCCATGAGCGAGACAGATCCAGCGCTTTCGCGGGCAGTTTACGTAAAGAACTCACAGGGTTCTGCAACCGTTAAGGCAATTGTTCCTCCGGCTGGTTCGCCTGCAATTTCTGCGGAACCGGCTTCTGCTTCTGGCAAAGATTACATTAAAAAATATTACGAAAAGCTTGTTACAAAAGCTGCGGAAAATGTAACGATTTCTATTAAAAACGGAAATTTCTATGCGGAATACCCGGCTACAGCGGGATTTAAATACGAGATTTCTGCTTCTGTTAAAGGAAAGTATGACGCTTTAGGCGAAGCTTTTGATTTCCGTTTTAAGACTTTTGAAAACTACAAGGAAGACTATAAGGCTGAATTTAATAATGGACCTGTTCCAGGTTCTTCTGAATATGAAATTCGTCTTAAGGTTTCATCTGTTTCTGGCCTTTATGAGCCTGTTGTTCTTCCTCTTGGTTCTTTGTCTGCGGAAAGTATCGGAGAATCAGAGGCGATTAAAAATGTCAAAGCGGAATATATTGCTTCAAAGACTGCTCTTGTAAGCTGGGCACCTGCAACACTTAAGAATGGAAAAGATTCTCCAGTTGCAAACTTTAAGGTTTACAGAACATCTGATGTAGATGATACTTGGACTGCTGTTTCTGCGGAAGTAAAAGAAGGTCAGAAGGCTGAGCAGGATACTACTAGCGGTACGGTAAAAATTTCCGAAGGATATTACATTACAGACACTGTAGAAGATGATTCTATCAGCTATACATATTATGTAGTCCACACGGATGGAAAACTTTTTGGAACTTATAATGAAACTGCTAATAGTGCAAAATTATCAAAAGTTACACTCACAAAAACAGATGCTCCAGTTCTCACTGTAAGCAAATTTGTCGGAAGCACTGCTGGTATTGCAAACACAATCAAGATTACTTCTACAAAAGGAAACGAAAAGCAGACTCTTGCGCTTTCTTATGTAAAACTTGCAAAAGATGCTGATGGAGATGCGGTAAAATACATTACTTCTGACTTTACTGCGATTGAACTTGCAAACAATAACGGATATGCAGATTCTTACATCAACTACATAAAAGATGCCCCGGCAGGAACATATCTTGTAAAACTTACTGCATCTGAAAATGGCAAGAAAGAAAATTCTGTATATGAAATTGTAATTGTAAGTCCTGCAGAAGCACTCGGTTCTTCGCTTAAGGTTTCTTCTGACGGAACAAAAGTTACTGTAAAAGAAAATATCGCAAAGGATTCAAAACTTGATTCTGTTGGAAACTACACATACACGCTTTACAAGGTTGTATCAACAGCAAACAAAGATTATCCTGCATCTGTAACTGTTGTTACAACAAGCCTTGGTGAAGTGGCGCTTGCTTATCCAGCAGGCGAAACAGCATACTGCACAAAAGATATTGAAGATGTTAAATCTAAAGAAACCAATGTTGAAACACTTTACTATGTTGTAAAGGCGCGTGCTGATAATCCTTCTATATTTACAAAGGTAAGCAACTAATAAATAAAACAGCCTGATTTTTTTAGGCTGCTGCCGGTGGTCTTGAAATTCTTTTTAATTCCGCCGGCTTTTTTTTCTTGAAAATTAGTAAGGAAATATTATGAAAAATACAATAAAAAGAACGCTTTTTGGGCTTTTTTGTGTTGTAATGGCGTATGTTTTTGTTTCGTGTTCTAACGGAGAGCCTCCTTTTATTCCAGTAGTAAACTATACAGAAGAAGGAATGTCTTCCTCTGTAAACGAAATTCCTGCAGGAACATACAAGATATACCATCTAAGGCAAAAAACAACAGGCGGAACTAACCCTTATGATTATGAACAATATTCTTATGACTATAAGTTTTTTAGTAAAGCTTCAAAACTTTCAGATGTTGCAAAGTCATATCCAGGTTTTTCTGTGCAGACAATGACGTTGAATGAAGATGCTGTTTATGTTTATTACAACCGGAACACAATTACCTATACATTCAACCTTGGCGATAAAGGTTCGTTTAAAGACGGCACAAAAACAAGAACTGTAAGTGGTCTGTACGGCTCTAGTGTTTTAAAACCAGCTAGAGCGGACATTGTTTCATCTGACGCAACAAAATACAGGTTTTCTAAATGGCGGATGAAAGACGGTGCTTCTGTTCCTTCTGTTTTTGGTGCGGATAATATAGCTGATATAGTTGCTGTATGGGTTGATCCTAGTACAATAACAGTGCCGGAAGGCTTTGTAGAAATTCCGGCTGCTTTAATCACAGGAAGCGAAGAATGGACACCTACATCAAATATATTTGTTTCAGGACGCGCGCTTAATATTGAAGCCTTCTGGATGAGCGACCACGAAGTAACGCGGGATGAATACAAAAAAATTATGGGAAGCGACCCAAGTCGTGCAGATGCGTATGATAAAGACGGAAGTAAACTTACAGGCTCTGCCGCGGGCAACAATCCTGTAGATTCTGTAAGCTGGTATGATGCGATTGTCTATTGCAACAAGCGTTCTATTGATGAAGGATTAACTCCTTGCTATACAATAAGCGGTTCTACCGACCCTGAAAGCTGGGGAACTGTACCGACTTATAGCAGCAGTACATGGAACGCTGCGGCCTGCGACTTTACAGCAGACGGCTACCGCCTGCCTACAGAGGCAGAATGGGAATTGGTTGCACGCGGCGGAGAAAGCTATGAATATGCAGGAAGCGACACAATAGGTGACGTTGCGTGGTATCCAGGAAATACGAGTTACACAGGATCAAGGAAAGTAAAAACAAAGAAGGAAAACGGCTACGGACTTTACGACATGAGCGGAAACGTATGGGAATGGTGCTGGGACTGGTATGGATCTGTATATAGCAGCACGCCAGGCTCAGGTGTGTCGTCCGGTTATAGCCGCTGTCTACGCGGTGGTTCTTGGAAAAGCCCCTACACTAGCGACGCGCAGGTTGCCAGCCGGTTCCACAGCAGCCCGTACAACCGCGACTACATCTATGGCTTCCGCCTTGTTCGCTCCGCGCAGTAGTCCTATATGTAGAGGGAGCAGGAAGAAGGCGTAAGCCATACGTCTGGTCAAGGCACGCTGTGCTCAAGGCCTTGACTCAGCCGTTTTTAAGGTTTGTAGTAAACCTTAAATGCAAGCGGAGCCGCGGCAGCGCGAAGCGGCTTGGCTGAAGCATTCTTCCTGAAAGAATTTGTGAAAAGAATTTTTAAACGAAGCGCGTTTTGCAAAATACAAATGCACGGAAGTTCAGAATTCTGCCGCGACAGCATATTACAGCCTAAAAGAAATTCTTGAAAGCGAAGATATGCTCGAAAGCCGGGCATAAAAAATAAAAACGGTATTCTTCAGCAAAAGTGAACAGGTGTGCCGTCCGGTTCTTACCGTTTTTTCTACAGCATTTCGGCATTTTTGCTCCACCTTGCCGCCGATGCAAAACAATGGCTTTTGCCTTATAGTGTTATGTCATCTTTCTGATACGCTTTTATAAGAGCTCCGACACGCTTTTATCAAAACTCTGGCACTGTGCTATAACTTTGCCGCAAGGCTTTTAACATTTTGATAAAAGCCTTGCGGAGTTTTGCCGGCACGCTTATTTAATCGTTCCAAAAGCCTTTTAGAGGAACTAAAACCACCTGGCTGAATAAGTTTTTATTGATTTGTTTATGCTGGAAGGATGGAAAATCTGCAATTTTTATTTTGTTGTAACAGAAAATAAAGTTAATGTTTTAATTTGCGCCTGTTGTTATAGAAGCCAACCTGAAAATCAATTCCGACTTGTCTTTTCACAAAATAACAAAATAGGCGGACTTATAGGCAAGGAGAACTTTAGTCAGTTGTATAATGTACACGAGAAAATTGTATATCGCCAAATATTATTCTAAATCTTCTGCCAATAACCTGTAAAACTCGTTTTTTTATGCTATAATGATTCCATGCAGAATATCAGAAAACTGCCGGTTGGCATTCAGACATTTGAAAAACTTCGCGAGGGCGGATATCTCTATATCGACAAGACGGATTTTGTCTACAATCTTGTTCATACCGGGCAAGTTTATTTTCTTAGCAGGCCGCGCAGGTTCGGGAAAAGCCTTCTTCTTTCAACTTTTAAGGCGTACTTTGAAGGCAGAAAGGAGCTTTTTGAAGGGCTGAAAATCGCGGAGCTTGAAAAGGAAAATCCCGACGCATGGAAAAAATATCCGGTTATCTATCTGAATTTTGCGCAGGACAATTTTTCGGAAAAGAAAACGCTTGGTGACTGCATAAACCTTCAGCTTGAGGAATATGAAAGAAAATACGGCATAACAGAAAAGCCGGAGCGCTTTGCCGGCCGCTTCATGAACATTGTGAAAACTGCCCGGGAGAAAACCGGAATGCAGGCGGCAGTTCTGATAGACGAGTACGACAAGCCGCTTCTGGACGCACAGAACAACGAGGAGCTTACAGGCAGCAACCGGGAGACGCTGAAAGGGCTTTACATAACGCTGAAGGCTCTTGATGAGAACCTGAAGTTCGTGCTTCTTACTGGAGTTACAAAATTCAGCAAGGTGAGCATTTTCAGTGATTTGAACCAGCTGAACGACATCTCGATGAACGAGCAGTTTGCAGAAATTTGCGGAATCACGGAAGAGGAGATGATTTCAAACCTGGAGCCGGAAATAAAGGCGATGGCGGAAAAAAATCAGATTTCCGAGGATGAGTGCGTACAGAAGCTTAAGCAGATGTACGACGGTTATCATTTCCATCACAACGGAAAGGGCGTCTATAATCCGTTCAGCCTGATAAATGCTTTGTATGCGAAAGAATTTTCGCTCTACTGGTTCGCCACGGGAACACCAACGTTTCTTATCAAGAAACTGAAGGCAAGCACGATGAGCTACATGGATCTTTCAAACGGAATCGAGGCGACGGCGCAGGAGCTTCAGGACTACAGGAACGACAATCCGGATCCGGTTCCGCTTTTTTACCAAACCGGCTATCTTACCATAAAGGGCTACGACCGCGAGTTCGGCGTGTACCTTCTGAAATACCCGAACGACGAGGTGAAATACGCGTTCATAAATTCGCTTGTGCCGGCCGTTCTTGACATCCAGAGCGCGAGCGCGCTTGACGTTGTTTCGTTCGCGCGCGACATAAAGAAGGGCGACATTGAAAGCGTGATGAGGCGGTTCAAGGCTCTGTTCGCAATGCTTCCGTACACAACGTTCGGCAAAGGAACGAAAGACAGCGTTGTTGAGCAGAATTTCCAGAATGTGTTCTATCTGGTTTTCACGCTGCTCGGCCAGTGGTCAAGGGTGGAGGAAACCTCCGCGCTGGGCAGGGCGGACTGCGTGCTGGAAAACGGCGGCAACGTGTTCATCTTTGAGTTCAAGCGCGACAAAAGCGCGGACGAGGCTCTGCGCCAGATAGAAGAGTCCGGCTACGCAAAACCGTACGAAGCCGGCGGAAAACGCATCGTGAAAATCGGCGCAAGCTTTTCCACAAAGGAAAGAAGCCTTGTGGAATGGAAGATTGTGGAATAAAGTGGCGGTTCCTGGAACAACAACGCGAACAACTGCGCTGTTGCCAACCTTGCTTTTAGAACTGGACTGTCTTGCAAAGTGCGGTTTTTCCGTGCAATGAAAATGTTTTTGCCAGTCTTGTGCTTTTGTAGCACACAGGTCGCTCTTTTGTGATATGATAAAATAGTTGTAAAGAAGATATGGAAAAAGAAACAGATGACCGCCTGACTGCAATCGAAGTGAAACTAGCCTACATGGAAGATTTTGTAAACCAGATTCAAAACGTCGCAGTTGAACAGGCAAAGACTATTGATAAATTTCAGAAAGAAATAAAACTGATGTCGGACCGAATCCGCGAAATGTCGAATACGATGGAAGGGGATATTCCTAATAGGAAGCCACCGCATTATTAGAAATAAAACCACAGTGAGAATGAATCCGCTTTGTGTTGTAAAAAGTTTCGATATATTCAAAAACAAGACTTCGACAATAATCGTAACCTTGAATCTGAAACCTGTAAAGCCATTCGGGTTTTATCAATGAATGAATAAATCCATAGTATTTTGAAAAAAAATGTGATAAATTATTATGAAAAAATTGCAAGAATTTAAAATTAGCAAAAACAGGATAAATATGGAAAAATTTAAGCTCATTTCAACTTTATTTATTTCAATTCTTCTAATTTTTTCAGGTTGCTCTGTGGAAACAAATACTACTCAATCAGGTCAAATCATAAAGACAGAAAAGCAAGCCGTAACTTTCGACAACACAAATGCCAATTTTACGATGATAGACATTTCCTTTACCGATGGAAGAACCTCGGACTCAATTATTTTAGGCGAAGATTTACTTGAAGTTCCCTACACGACGAATGTAAAACCGTTCCGCCTTGCAATGTACGAAACAAGTTACAACACCTGGTATGAAGTTTTAAAATGGGCAAAAGACAACGGCTACACGATTGTAAATAAAGGCGTTGAAGGAGTTTTTGGCGATGTTGAACATGAACATAATATGTCAGAACCAGGAGCAGAACCAAAACTTGTTGAAATGCCTGTTTGCCGTCTTACTTGGCGCGATGTAATGGTATGGTGCAATGCATTAAGCGAAATGAAAGGTCTTGAACCAGTTTACTGCACAGATAAAGATTTTAAAATACCTTTAAGAGATTCAACTGGAGTTGCTTTCAATGATTTAGAAAATTATGCGATAGAACCGGGAGAAGTTGACAATCCGTATGTAAACACAAATGCAAACGGTTTCAGGCTTCCTTATGTAAAAGAATGGGAATATGCTGCACGAAAGCGCCCTGATGGAACTGCAATTTCTGGAAGAAATGTTTCTGGAGATGAAACTGGTTCTGCAATTAAAACAACAGCCACAGAAAAAATGAACGGATTATCGTTTCCTTTGTCTTCAAAACAAAACGACTATTGCTGGCAAAGGCAAAACAGCGCTTCAGACGGACCTTCAGAAACTTACACAAGACAAGACGATAGAAACACAACGCTTTCAACAAAAACAGGAAAACCAATTTCTGGAAGAAGAATGCATCTTTCAGGTGGAAAACTTCCAAATCATTTAGGATTTTTCGACATGAGCGGAAATGTTCCTGAATGGTGTTTTGACTACAATCTTCCTTACGGTTCAGTTTATAAATTTTCTACAGGACGAGGACTTAGAGGCGGAGACCATTTAAATGAAATCGTAGGTTCACGCTGTTCCGGATACAAAGGCGGCTCTTTAGTTGGGCTCGCATTCGGTTTCCGTATTGCACAGAATCATTAAATGAAAAAACTGGTTACAAAGCCTTTTGAGAATCGTTTCTATAAATAGGAAGTGTAGTGCCGTTTAAATTTACAGTTGTTTTTCCTGGCTCATAAAAACTTTGATTTCTTCTTCTGAAAAATTATCTTTAGAAAATAATTCTACAAATTTTTCATTCAAAAAATCACTTTTTTACAAATTTTTTCTGCATTTAATTTCTGTTTCTGCAATTTTTTTACAATAAATATAGCAGGAAGAAAAATCCCCCAAATTAATTTACGGAGCATTTATGGAATATGAAAAAACAAATCTTACATCCGCACAGAAGTGGGATAGGCTGACTTTTGCAGATAACTACATATTCTGCAAGGTCATGGAAACAAATCCTGACATTTGCACGGAAATGCTTGAACTTTTGCTGAACATCAAAATCGACAGAATTGAAATGCCAGAAACAGAACGGACAATGAAAGCTGTTTTCAATTCCAAGGGAATCCGTCTTGACGTTTATGTAAAGGACGGAACCGGCCGCTGCTTTGACATTGAAATTCAAACTTCGGTGGAAAAAGAGCTCTCTCTTCCAAAACGCACACGCTATTATCAGGGCTTGATGGATGTTGACAGCGTTTTTGCAGGCACAAAGTACAAAGATCTGAACGAAACTTATGTCATCTTCCTGTGTCTTGGAGACGCGTTCGGTTTTGGGCTGCCTGTTTACACTTTTGAAAACACCTGCGTGGAAAATTCAAAAATCAAAATGAACGACGGAACTCATAAAATTTTCTTCAACGCCGAAAAATATGATACAATGAAATCCGAAGAGTTAAAGGCGTTTTTTAAGTATCTTTGCGGAAAAAAGCCTACTTCTAATTTTTCAGAAAAACTTTCCGCAATCGTTGAACGACTCAAAATGAACGCTCGCTGGAGGCATGAATATATGACTTTGCAGGATGAAATTGAATTGCAGGCAGACTTGGCCGCAAAAAAAGCCAGTGAAAAAATCAGAATTGAAACTGCTCGAAATCTTATTGAGATGTCTTTAGAACCTGAAAAAATTGCAAAAGCGACAGGTCTGCCTTTACAACAAGTTCTAGAACTGCAGAAACAGTTTCAAACTGTAAAAGCATAATTTTTGAAAAATAAAAATGCCAAAGGACATATTATACAGGGCAAACGCATTATAAATGTATTCAGCAAAAAAACTGGCTTTCAGTCACGGTTTCGTGGTTCAAAATCGCGCAAACTTTACTTAAATTATTTAGCCTGAATGTCGAGTTTTTTGTAAAAAGAATAAAAGCGCAGGCAGATTTTCAACTTGTGAAGATTTTTGGCGATTAAATTAATTAAAGTGCGAAGCACCCGAATTAATACAAGCGTAGCACGAGGCAAATCCATCTGGGCAAATTGGAAATATGCCGGGAGCGTTCTTTCATAATTTGCAAAAAAACTCGAAATTAAGACTATTTATAATGCGTTTGCCCTGTGGCCCTGGTTAAAGAAAACTTGTTATAATGCGGAATATGCTATAAACTGAAATCCTATTAAAATTCTTTTTGGAGGCTTTATGAAAAAGAAAGTTTTAAGCATATTTGCGGCTGTTAATCTTGTTCTGTTTGGAATAACACTTTTTAGTTGTGCAGCAGATGGTTCTGACAGTTCAAATGATTCAGAATCCGGGGGGGGGAAAAGCTCGAATTCACAAATTTATAGTCCTATAAGTAATGTACGGGCTGCCGCAAATACAGAAAAAATTGTATTGGCATGGCAGAATCCTGAAAAAAATTATTTTGGTGTGAAAATTACAATGGAGCCGGCGGAAGGCAATCTGACAACACCAAAAACTTGTCAAAAAGATTCAAATACTTTTACAGCAACCGGATTAAAATCCGGCGCTAGTTATAAGTTTTCTTTTATATCTCTGGATTCAAATTCTAAGGATACAGATAAAATAACAACAATTTCAATAACGACAGCAGTTTCTGAAGCGCCAGAATCACCTGAAAAACCTGAAAATCCGGGTGAAACTCCTTCATCTCCTGAAAATCCTCCGGAAGATGTTTCAGATTTTAAAGTAAAAGTTGAAGATTTGGTCGCAACTCTTTCATGGAAAAAGTCTTCTTCTGAAAATATATTTGGCTATTTTATTTCTTACGAAAAAAAAGCAATAGAAATTGGCACGTTGAATACAGCTCGTTCAGTTTTAACAGAGGCAATGCCAACAAATACGGTATTTGTTAGTCCGGATTTCAAAGAATATTCAATGGATGTAAAGGCTGGAAATTCATATACATTTACGGTGAAAACTGTTGGCGTTACAGGAATTGAAAGCAATGGAGTAACAAGCGAAGAAATTTCAATCAGTAATGTTGTCGGACCTGCTGCGTCTTCACGGACGGAAAGCCTTGATTATATTTTTGGAACAGATTCAGTAGCTGACATAAAATTGACAATAAAACGTTCAGAATGGCAGACCCTTCTTGATAATTACGACAAGAATCTAAAAAATGAAGATTGTATTCATGCTGATTTTGAAATGAAAAAAGGCGGCAACACTTGGAAAATCAATGATATTGGAATGCGTTTGCGGGGGAACACAAGCCGAGTGAGACCTCAGGTTGGTGAAAATTATTATCAGGCGCATTTTAAGCTTGATTTTGAAGAATGGTGCGATGATTCCGGCGAGGAACGAAAACTTGCCGGCTGTATGAAAGGTCTTAATCTGAAGCGTTTTAAAGAAGATCCATCCTACGTCCGTGAAGTTTTTGGATATAACTTTTTCCGCAAAAATGGAATTTGGACTGCTCCCCGCGCAGGTTATGCACATCTTTTTATAACGATTGATGAAGAAAACGGCTCTAAAAAGACGCTTGATTACGGTGTTTATGCAATGATTGAGGAAATAAACAAGCAGTTTTTGAAGGAGCGTTCTGAAATTTCTCCAGAAATCGGCACAAAATTCAATGGAAATAAAGGCAATCTGTGGAAATGCACCTGGCAGTCGGCAAACGGTCCGTCTATGGCAAGGGATTATGATATATATCGTTCGTTCGGCGTTGAAGAAATTAATCTTGACGAAAACCAAAGCATGCGTTACGACTACGATTTAAAGACAAATAAAGATGATTTTTATTCCGCGCGTGATGAGCTGATTAAATTTATAACAGATTTGAATAAGCTTTCTATCAACGATGAAATAAAAAATTTCTATGAAAGTAAAATGGATGTGGATTTGTTCCTGAAAACTTACGCCTGCAATGTTGTGTTAGGAATGGACGATGATTATTGGAACAACAAAAACAATTACTATTTCTATTTTGATAAAAAAGGAAAATGCTATTTCATTCCGTATGATTATGACAATATTTTAGGAACGAACTGTTCTTCAGATACAGCTACAAGAAATCCTCTTGATTGGGGTGAGCTCGGATATGACGCGCCGCTTGTTGAAAAACTTCTTTCTGTTCCTGAATACAAAGAAAAATATGCAAAATATCTTTTGGAGCTTTGCGATGAATCTTCATTTGTGGATGGAAGCCAAGATGAAATTGCAAGATTGCAGTCGTTGGTTCAAGGTTTTATAAAAAGCAAGGATTTGACTTATTCAGATACATCTGATGCAATTATTGATGATGTTGCTCCTTGGTGTTCCAACAGCGGAAAATACAAATTGCTTTCTGGTGATGAAACAACGAATTTCTTCAGAGCTAAGGCAAAAACTGTAAAGAAGTTTTGCAATCTAGATATTTATAATGTTACTTTCAATTTGAATGGCGGAAAACTTTTTGGTTCTGAAGAAGAGTCAATTCCTCGCAGTGTCAAAGGCTTTGAAGATATTCTTGATGTCTTGGATACTGGTTTAATCAGAAAAGATGGTTTGTTCTTGGCTGGCTGGTTTGATTCTGCAGAAGGCGGAAATGAAGTGAATTTTGTAGCAAGTGATATTAAAGTTTACGCGCTTATTTTATTTCTTGGAAACGACAATAATTTATCTCTGTAATATTCGTATTGTTCTTGCACGGCTGCG
>OLGV01000783.1_pt1 | contig 11944 bp, 9 predicted proteins | sample 1605761 | NCBI WGS metagenome assembly OLGV01 (sample SAMN03283245) | human gut metagenome | biome: human-associated habitat; material: feces | host: Homo sapiens | place: Peru | collected 2012
GCATCCTCGGTGTAGGCTACCTTGTGGAAATCCTCGTAATTCGGCTTGAGGTTCTCCAGAATCGTGATGGACTGCTGAATGTCAGTCGGCTCCACGACAATCTTCTGGAATCTCCGGTCAAGAGCCCCGTCCTTCTCCACTATCTTGGCGAACTCGTCCATTGTCGTGGCTCCGATGCACTGGAGTTCGCCACGCGCCAAGGCCGGTTTAAGGATGTTGGCGGCATCCAGACTCCCCTGCGCGCCGCCCGCTCCGACGATCGTGTGGAACTCGTCAATGAACAGGACTATGTCAGGATTCGAACTCGCCTCTTTGATTATCGATTTGAGGCGTTTCTCGAAATCCCCACGGTACTTCGTTCCAGCCACGACTGAGGCTATGTCCAAGGAAATCAAGCGTTTCTTGGCCAAGGCCGGGGAGATGCTTCCGCCGGCTACCCTTAAAGCGATTCCTTCGACTATCGCCGACTTCCCTACTCCCGGCTCGCCGATCAGCATCGGATTGTTTTTCTTTCTTCTTCCAAGAATCTCAATGACACGGGCGATTTCGGTCTCCCGGCCGACGACGGGATCCAGTTTCCCTTCGGCGGCAGCCTTAGTGAGGTCAAAGCCGAAGTCCTCTATAACGCTCTTCTCCGGTTTGGATTCCTGACTTGCCTCCTGCCGGTCATCCTCACTTTTGTCCTCCCCTTGCGCGGAATCATTCCCCAACATCCCTTCGTCACGCATATACGACAACAGGCGGCCGTAATCCACTCCGTGCTGCCGCAGATAGGCCTGGCCGTAATTCTCCGTCGTACGGCAAAGAGCCAGAAGAAGGTGCAGTGAATCTGCCTCGGCGGCACCTTGTTTGGAGGCCTCCATAACAGTGATGCTCAAGACATTCTGGGCGTAGCGGGTGAACGAGATCTTGTCCGACTCCGAGTACGGGATCGGCTCGTTCGTGAATATATGGCTGTCGATGAACCGTTTGAAGTTGTCCGCGTCTATTCCTTGGCCTGTGACTACCTTGAAGGCGGCGTTGTCGCCGTGACGAAGGATGCCCAAGAAAAGGTGGTCGGGACCGATGCCGTAGCTGCCGGTGCGCATGGCTTCATCTCTGGCGTAGCGGATTATGTCGTTGAGTTCGTCGGATATTCTTATTTCCATAAATGTTTTTCAAAGTATAATTTACAATATTAAGTAATTTTCTCTGGTTCTGCAAGTCGCTTCGACAGGCTCTGCGACCGAGACCGCCTGGTCGCGGAGCCTGTGGTTGCTGAGTTTGCCGAAGCATCGAAGCGACATTACTATTACGGAAATTTTGTTACATTTGTAAGTACAAGAAAAAGAACGACGAATGAGCGAGGAAAGAAGCACGGACAGACTTGCCCGTTACATAATCTGGACAGCAGCGGCGGCGGTGACCGTCACATTCTGCTGGTATTTCCGCAGCGTGCTGGTCTATATTATCATAGCCGCGGTGGTCTCCCTGTTGGGAAGGCCGATAATGAAAGGTCTGAAACGTATCAGGATAAAGGGCAAGAGCGCGCCGGACTGGCTGTCAGCGATAGTCTCGCTACTCCTGATTCTGGTGATATTCCTTGGGATTGTCACCCAGATCATCCCTGTATTCTCCAGCATCATCACCAATGTCTCCGGGAATCTCCAGTCCACCTCTTTCAAAGCCTCGGAGATCACCGTATGGTTCGACAAGGTGAACGTCTGGCTGATCGACAGGCTACCGGCCCTCGGGCGTGACTTCAAAATTCAGGACGCCGTGCTGGAATGGATCAAGAACGCCTTCGACATCTCTTCCGTGACATCCGTCGTCGGCTCCGTGGCCTCTGCCTTAGGCTCCTTCGGCATCGGTCTGTTCTCGGTGATGTTCATCGGTTTCTTCTTCGTGAAGGACGAGACCCTTTTCCGCAGGATTGTCGGCTCGCTCGTGCCTGACAAGGCCGAGAAAACGGCCATCGGCGCCATCGGAGACATCGAGCATCTTCTGACCCGCTATTTTGTCGGGCTGATGGTCGAGGTACTCGGCGTGGCTCTTCTCAACTTCCTCGGTCTCTGGTTGATAGCGAGGATCGGATTCTACCCGGCCGTCGGAATCGCCTTTATGACCGGTCTTCTGAACGTGATCCCTTACGTGGGGCCGTGGATCGGCGGAGCCATCGGAACCATCCTCGGAATCGTTCTGAAATACAGCAGCGCCGCCGCCATCGGAGTCTATCCAGACTTTATGATGGTGATAATCACACTATTGGCGGTCTTCATCTGTACCCAGTTGGTGGACAATTTCCTGTTCCAGCCTCTGATCTACTCGACCAGCATCAAATCCAGCCCTCTGGAGATATTCATAGTGCTGCTGATGGCGGGGCATCTCGGCGGAATCATAGGAATGCTGGTAGCCATTCCGGCCTACACAGTGCTCAGAGTGATAGCGGCACGATTCTTCTCCGAACTCAAACCGATCCGCAGACTTATCGCAGCCACGGATGACGAACAAAAATCTTAATGAATATGAACACGATCTTCAAGAAATTTATGGCGCTGGTCGCCATCATCGCCGGATTCCTGACAAGCGGTAAGGCTAACGCTCAGGAAAAATATTCACCGTCGGGCACCTATCAATTCGCCGTGAAAGACGGGAACTCACTTTTCCTTGATGAATATCTCGCCACGGCCGGTAGCCAGACCACACTGAACGGCAACGATAAGCCATCGATCGTCTTTGTCTTCGGAGGCGGATTCAAGGGCGGAGAGCGCAGCCATCAGGAATATGTTCCTTGGTTCAAGATGCTTAACGACGAGGGTTACACGGTTCTCACCATCGACTATCGCCTCGGGATGAAAGGCGTGAAGACAAAGGGCGGAATCGGCTCGGTCAAGCAGTTCTACCACTCTGTCAGAATCGCCAGCGAGGATCTGTTCAGCGCCACGAAGTACATCATCGACAACGCCAAGACGCTGAAAGTCAATCCGGACAATCTGGTGATCTGCGGATCGTCAGCCGGTGCGATGACCGTTCTTGAGACCGAGTGGATGCTCTGCAACGGGAAAGCCACGGAGGCTCTGCCCGAAGGATTCCGTTACGCCGGAGTGATGTCGTTCTCGGGGGCGATCCTGTCCCGCGAGGGGATGCCGAAATATTCGCAGACTCCGGCTCCGACCGCATTTTTCCACGGCACGGCCGACAAGGTCGTGAACTACGGGAACATACGGGTGTTCAACTGGGTGTTCGCCGGCACGGACAAGCTCGTCAAGATATTCAAGAAAAATGGTTATGTCTATAACGCTTTCCGCTTCAAGGACCACAAGCACGAGATCGCGGATTCGATGGTGGAGACGTTCGCAGACCAGATCCGCTTCCTTGAAACCAATGTGACGAGAAAGGTCGCCAGAACTGTGGATTCCACAATCGACGACCCTGAGGCTCCGGTTCCGAGCGGATCAGCGAACCGCAAGGAGATGTACGGAAAGTAATTAATTCTGAATATATTTACGATAGACTTCCGCGATTCTGCGGTATCCCTCTTCATTCGGATGCAGGCCATCCCTGAAGAGGGATTCGTCTAACTTGCCGTCAGCCTTGGTGAGGACTGACTTCACGTCCACAATGTCGTAGTTCGTGAGGTCGCTTGACTTAAGCAGCTCATCCACAGTGGCGTTGACCTTGTCCACCCTGTCGATTGCCTTTCTGCGGGGATAGATGTGGACGATGTGGATGCGGGCTGTCGGCTGTTTCACACGGATATATTCAATAAGTCCGACCATTCCTTCGGCAATGGCTTCCTCCGTGCGGCTGTAGATGTCGTTCGTGCCGGCCATCACGAAGATGTGCTTGGCGGAGAAGCCGTCCAGCTCCTCGTGCATCATACGCCACATCATATTCCCGAGACGGTCCCATCCGTAGCCGCAGTTGATGACGTTTCGGTCAGCGAATATGTCGTTCCACGAATCCACGCCAGCGTGCCAGGTCTTGTGGCTCGGTTCGCCTGACCAGTAATGGGTTATGGAATTGCCTATCATCACGATCTCCGGATTCGGGGCGATGTGCCTTTCACGATAAAGGACTCTGGAATGTCTTTCGGTCCAATCATAGAAAGTGAAATCGCGGCGCTGTCTCAGAGGTTGCAGAATATCAGGCAGTCCGGTTGTCGTGCCGAGGGCGTTGAAGATCGCCTCAAGCGTGGCCACAGTGTCAGCCTTGGCCCCGTCAATGGCGATGAAATAAGCTGGCTTTTTGCTTTCTTTCCTGCTGACGACCTTCACAGGAAAGTCAGCCTTTCTCTGGATGATGTTCCTTACCGCCTTGGACGGCCTGTCAACAGCCTCGACCGGAACATTGTAGAACGCCACGGCCTTCTCAACCGGCACCGGCTCGAAATGGAAATAGGTTCCGCCATCGGCTCCAATTTCCATCCACTTCACCTCGTTGTAAAGCGGAAGATAAAGCCTGAACTCGTTACCGTTCTTGGCTGACTTTCCATAATCAACACGGAAACAAAATGTTATCGTGTCACTTGCAGCCTTCCCAAGATCGGAAGTCCCGTTCAACAGGTGGAATCCGCCGTCGTTGTCGATGTCATAGAGGTCAACTCCCAGAGAAGCCATCTCTGTAGCCCCTTTAGGAATATTCCTGCCCTCAAGCACGTACCGGACCTTGATCTCCGGAGCGTTAGTCCCGAAATCAATGTTCCCCCTGTCAAATGTCCAGCAGGTCCCGAGCGGTCCTTTTGTCCTTTCAGTCAGTGGATTATGCCACCCATTCACATCAGCCGCCATCGTACCGACTGAGAGCAGCAGTGTCAGACTCACCGCAGACACCGCACGCTTCGCGATTTCCGAATATCTCATATTCATTAAATTTTAATTATTGTCCTTTTCAAAACGGCCTCAAAGATAGCGATTTTTCCGGAAGGACACATAATCGGATTTAGAAGCTGTTTTGATTTGTTTGTTTGAAGGGCTGAGAGTGAAAGACCTCAGGTTCGACCGCTTCTTCCAAGGAAGATAGCGGTGCTGTCTGACTGAAGAAGCCGGGAAGAAAATTATGTTTATTTCACCTCAAAGAACATTTCAGACAATTCAAAACAGCTTCTTAGTTCAACTTATTTTTTAACGCTTACTAAATCTATTACGAGAGGATCATTTCCAAGCCAAAGTGATACTGTCGTGATCAAATTGAACCACCATAGGAGCGCTTTCTTACATTTTTGCGACAGTGGACTAACAAACATCAAATCATTTTTTCCAAAGAATCGGCTTTCGGCCAAACGGTATCCGTGACACTACGGAGTATGCCGTGGCACCTAAAATGCTGACCAACAGCATAATGAGCCATTCGCCCTGTGCCGGTTCCGGCACCAGAGGCACATTCTTTACCCCTGATAATCAATCATATAACTGCCACGCCTTCTTAAACATCAACGAGATGCCGTGACAATCTCTCGGGCACTATCGGAATACGGTCCCTGAGATTCAGCAATGGCATCCAAGAAGCGGAGGGCTTTTCGCCATTTGCCCTGCTTCATCAGAATGATGGCTTCAAGCCAATCGACATCGTGGAGGTGTTGCCGGAGAAGGGTGTGGGGTAACGGGATTCTTCATCAGCGACCGTGGCTTTCAAGCCATCATCGATCATGAGACGAGCCTCGCTCAGAGCCGAAGCCGCGGCGGTATATTCATTAACAGCTATTTGTGAATATGCTCGGGCGAGCAGGCTGTCAAGGGAGTTTCCGTCACGGGAGACCGGAGGTGCCAGTTCGGTGAAACACTCGTTGCCGATGGTTTTGAAGACATTGGACTGGCGGATGGAATAGCCGCCCAGGATGATGACCATGGATGCCGCGGCGGAAGATGTCCATGCGACGATCCTATGCAGGAGACGCTTACGTTGCAGGTCAACCTCGATGTCCGCAAGCATATTCCTCAAATGGGCTGTTTGAACCGCCCCGGCTATGGTTCGCTGGGCATCAACCTCATCGCTAAGATTTTTATCCTCGGCGAGATCCTTCTCAAAGGCCGCTTGCTCACTTTCCGACATCGCCTCGGTGAGATATTCATCAATTCTGTTATTTCGTTCTATGTCCGTCATCACTTCTCGTATAATTTCTTAAACTTGTCAACCAATGCCCTAAGTTTCCGGATGCACTTGAATTTCTGAGACTTGACAGAATCAACGCTACCGTAGCCTAATTTCTTTGCGATCTCGGCTCCGGGTAGCCTGTACCAGTACTGTGCGATGAGCGATTTGTTGCATGGAGCTTTCATGGAGCTGACCATCCGGTAGGCGAAATCCGTCAATTCCAGACGGAGCAAGGCTTCGTCCGGATCGTCCTCAGGCAGATCTTTCCATCCTATGGGTTCTTGATATTCAGCACATCCACAAGTCTTTCGATCCTTAGACATCATCGTGCGTTTGCCAATGGAAAAGAGACAGGTGGTCAAAGCGCTGCCGAGCCTTTGTTCCGTGAGCTTTCCTTCCTGAACATTATGCCAAAGTGTGACGCACGAGTCTTGGTATAGTTCCGCAATGTAAGCCTCGTCTTTTGAATATGTTCGCTTGAAGAAGGCGAAGAAGGCCTGCCTGTGCTTCTTGTAGAACTGTCCGATCACACGGTCGTCGTTGTCCCTGAAACCTTTTATGTAGTCCGCATCGGTCATATTCATAAAATTGTGTAGGATTTATTTCCGTCTGTAGAGTGCCCTTCGACAGGCTCAGGGACCGCGTGAGAGGGCTTCGCCGCAGAAATTCCACAAGGATGTCCCTTAGCGTCAATTTCTTGCGGATAGCGGACGATTCTTTCCAGAGCCTCAGCCCACCGCGCCAGAACATCGGAGTAATGATCCGTCTATAAGCGTAACGACAATGTTTTTGCCGAGGATGCCATAGAGCCTCTTATTGTTGAGAAGGTCAAGTACTATAGAGAAGAGAATCCTGGACTCGGATGCTCCAAATTATACTTGATCATCAAGCGATTGTTTGAAGAAACAGGGTGTATGCCCGGGCGGGATGCTTTCATAGAGATTCTGCGCAAACACGGGCTTATGGTTCATCTGCGCCGCAGGAAACGCTATAAAACGACAGATTCAAATCACCATTACCGCAAGTATCCCAATCTTATAAAGGAGATAATCCCCATGCGTCCGAACGAGATATGGGTAGCAGACATTACGTATGTGGAAGCGGAGGAAGGAGTATGCTGTCTGTCGCTTATAACGGATGCATACTCGCACAAGATAGTGGGTTGGGCATTAGGTCCCACACTTGAGACCATATACCCTCTCCAGGCCCTGCAGATGGCCCTCGCGACAATAGACGAGAATACGGCGGGCCGTCTGATCCACCACTCGGACAGGGGATGCCAGTACTGCAGCGACGCTTATGTGTCGGAACTGAAGAGGCACGGGATAGGCATCAGCATGACCTAGAGCGGAGACCCTCTCGAGAACGCCGTGGCGGAACGCGCCAACGGCATACTGAAGACGGAATGGCTGTACAAGATGAGCATAGCCACCCGCGAGGAATGCCGGTCCGAACTGGAGCGGATCATAGGCTTCTACAACACCGAGAGGCCACACATGAGCATCGGGATGCAGACACCGGAGGTGGCGTACACGCAGTCCGGAACCCAGCGGCGATGCTGGAAAAACCGAAGATTCAAGATAGAAGTGCGGCAAGATCTGCACCATCGCCTTTGCCATTGGATTTCTGTTCAGCACGTGCACCAGACTCATCGGAAGATAGGCCAAACGGCTATAGTCTACAAACCGCGACCACCGGGAACGGCAACAGAGACGTGCACAGGGCATGTCGGCGTGGCTGACTCTACCTTAGAAGATAGGGGTCGAGCACGGTGAGTGGAGCCACAGAGGGGTGTGTGGCAGGATGGCGTGGCCGTGGTTCGGCAAAAGTCTATCTGAACCTTGCGATGTTGACTATGGCTCCGGGACGGGAGAACAATGTTCTGTACGAAACCAACGTATTATGTACGAGATGATATTCGGTGTAATTTCGTACAGTGTGGCAGGGGGTATAAAACTCATTTTGAGGGTTGGCGGGGATTGAGGAGATTATGCGGAAGCATAAGGCTGTGGATGCGGCGCTTGACTATGTGGCACATTATGATGCGGAACAGATCGGTGTCGTGATTGAACCTTGAAGGCTGACAGGAAATGTTCAGAGGCAACATTGAAGAAGAGGATTAAGGATGGCGTTGAAAACTAGCCAGTCTGGCATGGAATGCTGGCTTTATACTACTGTAATATGCGAGATTCCGAGCTGGCAGAAGGGGGCGATAGAGAATCTGCCCATTTCTCAATCCTGCCCGTCATGTGATGGAAAACCAGATATATTTCGTAAATTTGGAGGTTATATGAAGAATAAGAATCACTGGCAACACTAAAACAAAGATCACAATGAGAAGAATCGTTTCGCTTCTGGCAATCTGCGCCGCGCTCGTTTCCTGCGGGAACACCGGCGGCAAATCCACCGGAGATGAGTTCCAGTCCATCAACTGGAGAGACAATGACGCCGCGGCGGTCATCTGCGTGGGCATGTACACCAAAGAGTCCGACCTGAGAGACTCCAGGCTGTTAGACCGCTACTCAAAGTCCTACGGTCTGGAGAATCTGGAGACCGTACAGACGAAGGGTGATGAGTGGTACATCGTCATCCCGCGCCACTCCAAGGCGACAGTAAAGGTCAACGCGGTCGAGATCGACGAGAACTGCAACCTCCATAAGAGCATGCTGCTCGCCGAGAGGGACGGGAGGCCTTTCCTGCTGAGGTGCAACGTTTCGGATCTGTACTGCAACGTCGCCATCAGCATCGAGGGCAAAGACGGCAAGCCATTGGTGGACTATTCCCCGATGATCAGTCTGAAGGACGGATCGGTGGTCACCCCTGACGACGACGGGGACTCGGCGACCGTTCTGGACATCACGGACAAGTTCCTGCCGATAAAGCCTTCCGCCAGCGCGGACTACATAGTCCATGAATATACCGAAAGCTACCCCATAAAGAACAAGATCACCGCCCGCGTGCAGGACGGAAAAGCTTTCGTCAGACTGTCCCGTGGCATCGACGAATGTCCTGAAGGTGAATATGAGATCGAGGATCTGTCCGGAAAGTGCCGCGGTGTGTTCATCGGCAACATCGGCCAGGACATCAATCCGATCGTCTGCCTGGCGATGGAGAACGGAGGACTTGAGATCTTCAGCCTTTTCAGCGCGACACAGACCGGCAGGTTCGACAGCAGCGGCCCTCTGGACGGCTTCAAGGACATCGAGGCGTTCAAGGACAGCACAGTGGTGGACACTGTCGACGGAGAGTTCGCCGGAGCCTACGTCACCATATTCGCCTTGGACAAGAACGGCGACGCCAAGGAGATCGAGCTCACCCCATCATTGAACGCGGAGATCTCCTTCCTACAGAATAACGACGATGGCAAGATCACCGAGCATAAGATAGTCATAACCCAAGACTGGAAGATCACCTACTCAACCTCCTGGTTCGAAGGCGACCCGATCGAAGAGTACCGCGGCCGCATCCGTCCACTGAAAGCAGACTACGACAACCATGTCTTTGAATATTCATACGTGTTCTTCGAGCGTCTGCACTATTCCCAAGACATGATGGCCACTTCTGAGAAAATCAATCTGGCCGGCTCATTCAGACACACCTCCGATAACTTAGGGTATCTGGTAACCCCTCTGTCCGGACCTCTGACATTCGGTGCCCAGGACACCGGCAGCGTGTTCTACAAGTATACCTACCTCCGCGACATGCCGCAATCCGATTCCGGAGAGGAGGCTGAATAGTCCCCGTGTCCCAGCAGGGACTCCGCGGGCGACTTTCACTGCGATTTCCGCTCGCAGGGTCGCAACGGGGACTCCGCGGGCGATTTTCACTGCGATTTCCGCTCACGGGGCCGCAGTGCATCCGGGGACTACTGCCGGGAATCAGGGTAGCGGGATTTCGCGAATCGGGTCATCATACAGAATCTGGAGGCGAAGCAGTTCTGTTCTGAGGCTGTCGGTCAGTGATTCGGTGCCTGGGACACCGTAGAGATTGTGCATTTCAGAAGGATCCTCAAGGAGGTCATAGAGTTCCCAGCAGTTGATGTCACCGTAGAAACGGATAAACTTGTAACGATCCGTGCGGATGCCGAAGTGTTTTCTTACCGCATGCTCGGCGGGATATTCGTAATAATGATAGTAGATGGAATTGCGCCAGTCCTCCGTCTTCCCGCCTTCGAGCAACGGCAGGAATGAGACACCGTGCATGTCCTCCGGCACATACACTCCTGCGAATTCGAGAATCGTCGGAGCATAGTCGATGTTCTGGACCAACTCTTCTATGTCGCCCTTGCGACCGCCGGGGATACGGACAAGCAAAGGTGTCCTGAAAGACTCCTCGTACATGAAACGCTTGTCGAACCAGCCGTGTTCACCCATATAGAAGCCCTGGTCGGACGTGTAGACTATCATCGTGTTGTCCATCAAACCATTTGATTCAAGGTAATCCAGCAGGCGACCCACGTTTCTGTCCACGGAGTGGATAACGCGGAGATAGTCGCGCATGTACTGACGGTACTTCCATCGGGCAAGGGCATCCCCGTCCAGCCCCTGCCTCTTGAACTCCTCGATGATCGGATCATAGTGGGCATCCCAGACTTTCTTCTGCGCGGAAGTAAAGCGATCGTACAAACTCCTTCCAGCCTGTTCAAGGCCAGTGGAGGTGTGGATCTCATTCTCTTTGTCGGCGAGTTTGAGGTCATAGACAAGATCCATGTCCTTCACGACGCTCATTTCCTGGAGCGAGGCGGGGATGCGGCCATCATATTCATCATAGAAATTATCAGGAAGAGGGAATTCCGCGTCACTGAACAGTTCCAGATCACACAGATCAGGCATCCACGTCCTGTGGGGAGCCTTGTGGTGGACAAAAAGGCAGAAAGGACGGTCTTTGTCACGCTCCTTATCAAGCCACTCCAGCGCAAGGTCGGTGATGATGTTCGTAGCATAGCCTTCCCGGCACACCCTCTCGCCGTCACGGATAAAAGTAGGATTGTAATAGTCTCCCTGCCCTACAAGAATATCCCAGTGATCGAACCCGGTCGGATCCGAGACCAGATGCCACTTCCCTATCATCGCTGTCTGGTAGCCGGCAGCCTGGAGGATTTTCGGGAATGTCTGCTGCCCTCCGTCAAAGGTTGTGGTGTTGTCGGTGAAGCCATTGGCGTGGCTATGCTTTCCCGTCAGCATACAAGCCCGGCTCGGGCCACTCAGCGAGTTCGCCACGAAACTGTTCGTGAAACGTGCCCCCTCGTCCGCGATGCGGTCGATGTTCGGTGTCCTGATGAAGCGGCTGTCATAGGCACTGATTGTCTGATACGAGTGGTCATCGCACATGATGTAGATGACATTCAATCTCTTAGCCTCACCATCCCCGTCATCTTTCCGTGACCCGCAGGAAACAAAAGAGGCCACCGTCAGCGTCCCGGTCAACGTACATGCAACCGCCGTCAAAGTCCTGTTACTCATCAATCAAAGTGGTTTTTGCGAATATAACACTTAATAACAATTCAAACAAATCAGATCCGCAGATTATCATATACGAAAAGAAGGCACTTACTCTACAGGAAATGCCTTCTCACACTCAATTCTGAAAGCGCGTTCAGACGGAATAATCCGGGCTATTTGCGGGCGGCTTCGGCGATGACCTTCTCGCTGCGGGCAATGAAGTCGGAAAGGGCTTTGCCTTTCAGGAGGCCGTTGGAGAGCAGGGCCAGGTCGATCACCTGCTTAAGGATGTCGTTGCCGGAGGCATATTCATTGACTATGGCCTCGTGCGCATCCTTGATGGACTGGCGCTCATCGTTGATTCTCTTCTTCTCGTCCTCGGAAGCGTCCTTGCCAGGCTCGGCAGGAAGTTCCTGCATCGGAGTGATCTT
>OLGV01000789.1_pt1 | contig 11883 bp, 10 predicted proteins | sample 1605761 | NCBI WGS metagenome assembly OLGV01 (sample SAMN03283245) | human gut metagenome | biome: human-associated habitat; material: feces | host: Homo sapiens | place: Peru | collected 2012
GTCCTCCGCCATTTTCTCCGCGCCGGGATTGAACATCGGATCGTCGCCGGAGAAGAACAGGTCTTCGAGCTCGAACAGGTCGAAGAAACGGTACTGCGCGGAATATGTCCGTATATCTCCGGTTATCTTTGGCACTTTTATATTGGCATCGATATGCACTGTTATGCCGCCGGATGAGATATCACGCTTGAGATGCTCGGTTTTTGAGAGAACGGGCGTCGTGCCGCCCTGATTGCCGTTATCGGCGGGAGCATTGACGAGGGACTCGACGAGCAAGTCGTTCGAGCTTTTTGCTCGCAGGACGTTTCCGTCCATGACAGACTCGGGCGTTTTTTGGCAGGCCGCAAGCAGCAGAACGGAACAGGCAAGAAAAAGCAGCACGGATTTTTTCACAGAGACACTCCCTTTGATTTGTATAAAACATTTTTCTCAAAAACCATGCAGCGGGCATACAAAAAAATAACGGCCGCACAATTCGGATAACCGTGTGACCGTATTCTTCAAGAAGCGGGCGATCCGTTAAAATGTCTGAGGTTTGCTCGCCGGTATAGGCTCGGATTCTCCGGGTCCGATGCCGATAACGACCACCGTTCGGTTTTTGCTGTTGTTTAGTCGGTCTTGCTCATTAGTGACTTCGCTTAAGCGAACCATTCCATTATTTTGCCAACTATCCCTATAAATGCCCAACCGAAATACGTCAGCACTGTCCCAATCGTTATAATAATCAGCCAAAAGGCCTGTTCTAATGGACCCATTTTTAAAGGACTCATTGCTATTACCTCCAGAATATGAATTATTGTTTAGCGAAATATCAGATACACTCAATTCAGCAGTAATATTTCTATGTGCTATTACATGCACAACTGTATCCGAGTCACTGTAGTTAAAAGATTGAACATTGAAGCCTTCTGATTCTTTTGCGCTGTTTTGCTTTTGCAAAAGGTCGGTCAAACCATTGGAATCACATCCTCCGCACAGTTGTGACAATATGTTAAATATTCTCAATTCCGCTTTTTACAGCTTTATTATACCGCAAAACAATTATCATGTCAACCATTTTGCTTTTTGCAAATTAACTTGCCCGCAAAGCGGCTGCCGTTCTTTTTCGGCTCGAATATTGTTATTCTCGTATCCCGAAAAGGCGCACAGCGGCAGAGGATGTCCCCCTGCCGCTGCACTTTTATAGGAGTTGAGAGTTGAGGTTGTCAAATTAAGTATACAATGCGGCTGAACGGGGTGGCAGATGTCTGCCGTGCACAAAAATTATAGCGCAAAACGCCGCTTCGGAAAACCGCAAATGCAAAAATGTAGATAAAACGTGCAAAAATGCAGATTTTCGACTTATTGAACGTCCTATATATATAGTCTGCAAAAATCGAAAATGTTACAGTTTTTTTGAAATTTTTTTGTATTTTTTTGAGAGCCCCCGACTCGCTCGGCGGTAGGGGGCGCACTCCCGCATTTCTATCAAAAGCCGCAAGTTAAAAAACATATTTTTCCGTGTTATTGTCCGCTTGCACAAACTGTAGTATAATAAAGTCACGGTGCCGAAAAATCGGACATTAATATAGGGGATGATTTGAAATTGGTTAATTTGGAGAAAGATGAAATTACGGAAGAGTGTATGCAGATCTGGCATCTCTACAGAGAATACATAAAAAGCTTTTGCGGTTTTCAGCTTAAAGACTGCCCCGGCTGTGTCGAGGACTGCGTTCAGGATGTGTTCATGGCACTGCTCGAGGCCAGACGCGCAGGTAAAGAGATAAGAAATCCCAAGGCCTGGCTGACCCGCGTTGCGAACAATAAGATAATTGACGAATACAAAAACAAAGCGAGAGAAGCAGAGCATATAAACAGAATAGTACAGTATGAAACCGCGCTGAAAATTTCTGCCGTCGAAATGCCGCAGCTCAACGACGTTTCCGACGAGCTGATAGACGAAATGACGGACAATATATTGAATCGGCTCAAGGCAGACGAGCGCTCGCTGGTCGTGGATTACTATATGGAGGATATGCGAGTAAGAGATATCGCTGTCAAGCACGGGCTTTCCGAGACAAATGTCCGGCAAAAGCTCTTCAGAGCGCGGAAAAAGATAGTGCATATGGTGAAAAAAGAGATAGAGAAACAAAAAATTTAAAATTTTTCCGTAACATTTTTGAAATTCGCAGACTATATAAGTAAGGAGGAATTTATATGACAAAAAAACAACTCTTGAAAATCCTGAATGACGATTCCCTTGAGCTCACCGTCGAAGAGCTCGAAAATATAATTGAAGAAGAACTGCAAAAGGACGACTCCGAAATGGATCCGGATCTTATAGAATACTGCCTGTACTATATCAGCAAAGCGGAGACAGACGGCGGCAAGGAGAAAAAAGCCGACAGCGCAGGCAGTGACAAAATCGCAGAACCGCCTGCTGCCGACAAGCTAAAAAAGTCACGCTTCAACGGCAAGCTGAAGAAGCTTCCGATAATAGCCGCCACTATCGCACTGCTGCTCGTCACCACCGGAATAGCAACCGTCGCCACTAACAAAAAAGTGAAGAACAGCGCCATCACTTTCTATGAGAACCACATACAGGTTCATTTCGACAAGCAAAAGGATGAAAGCGGAATACCCGGAACGGAGATTGCCGCCGAGCTCAAGAAGCACGATATTTCCGACTTGAAACTGCCGGCAATGTTTTTATCAAGTGACTGCATTTATAGCAATATACTTGAAGATAATACCGAGAATCTTAAATCCATATCCTTGTCATACCGAACAAAAAAATTGTCCGGACAAGTGTCTGTCAGTAGGTTCTATTCAGAAGAAATCATTCCTCCGGTTGATTTTCATAATACTACAAGTTACAGCCAAGCCGAGGAATTGTCTGTAAACGGTTTAACGGTCTTTGTGATAGAGCAGGGGGATGTTTGTTCTATTGCCTATCAGGATAACCTGACTCAGTACATGATGTACTTGAATACCGATTTTGCAGAGACGGTCGAAATCGCAAAAACCCTGACCGCCGCAGAGGAGTAATTTCTTGCGGCTGAACGGGATAAAAACTCACGAACCGCAGCGGTTGTTTTCGCTGCGGTCCGCTTTTTATTCGCTTGCTTCCGTATTTTCTCCCACGGTCGGCTCGGCGGGCTCGGCATCCGGCTCGTTATCCGGTTCGATCGGTGTCGGGGCTGCCGCAGTCGGAGCTGTTGTAGTGGGCGCGGGAGCTGTTGTCGTGGGTGTCGGAGCCGTTGTAAGCGGCGGAGCTGCTGTGGTCGGCTCCGTTGTCTCGGGCTCAAGCTTATCGGCGGGCGGTTCGGATTTCTCCTGCGTCACAGTGCCGATAACCGAAATCTCCGCGCCGGACACAATTGTGTTTTCTTTCGTTCTGACGGCGCAGCTGCCCCATTTGGAAACAAATTCTACATCCGAGCTGCCCGTTGTTTTTATTGTAAAGGTGAAGCTTCCTACGGCGGTTATCTGCTCGGTATAGTAGATTTTGCCGCCTATCTCAACTCTGCAATATCCCGTGGCGCTCTGCGACCCCTTTGCCGAGAGCGTTACCTTATAAACTCCGTCCGCTACGGTGCAGGCATTGTTTTTGACCTCGACGGGACTGTTTTCACTGTCTCTCACGGCGGCCGTGATATTATATTCCGAGGATTTTATAACCGTCTCCCCCGTGGAGGTATATGCCGAGAACCACGCCCAGCTCGCGCCGCAGAGACAGACGACGCACAGCAGCGCTCCGATAACGGACGGCGCAAGCAGATGGAAAAGACCGTCTCCGCGTTTCTTTTCGCCGCGCTGCGACCTGTTGAAGAAAAAGTTATATATATGCATAACATTGCGCCCGTTGACGAAAGGGATAAGGCAAAGATAGTGACATCGCAGTTCTCTGTGCCAATAATTGTATTCTTCGTCGTCAAATGCGCGGCGCATTTCCCCCGTTATCTGCCGCTTTCCGCTGTTAAAGTTCGACAAAGACATTACAACTGCGGAAATAACGAGCAGAGCGATAAAGACGCCGAATACAATTCCCAAAACGAGTAAAACGGTATCCATTCCGTCTGCGGCTCCTTTCTTTGTTTTTGTTCCGTTCAATCAAAAGACACGAACACGGGCTCATGCCCTTTGATTGCCTCTCCGCCCAAAGAGCGGAGAGGACTTGATAAAACAGAGACGGTTGTGTGCTAATCGGTTATATGTTTACTTTACCGATTCGCGGCAACCCGTGAAATCAATAAGTGTATGCAAGCCAATACGGCTCCGGCTGACCTTCCCAAAGCGGGAAGAAGCCCTTTGCCCACTGGTTGTCGGACGCATCAACGGTAAAGTTGGAGGAAACGCCGTCGATTCTTACTATATTGTTATTGACACCGGCATTTTCTATCTTTGTTCCCTTGATTGTGACAGCCGAACCGTCCTGAAGCTTCTCTATACGGATAAACTTGTTGTTGCCGACATTGACAAGCCTGTTGTTTTCGAAAACAAACTTGCCGCTGTTTATCTTATTTGTAACCTGGACATGGTTGTGTATACAGTCTGTGAAAGTATTGCCCGAAACCGTCAAACCGTTAAGTACGGAGGTCTTGTTGTTCCAGCAGATGGGCTGATAATACTTGCTCAGCTCGCAGCCGATAATTCTGATATCGTTATAGCCGGCCTTGCCGCCCGCAGCATTGCAGAAGGGCAGATCGGAGGCGCTTGAGCCGTAGAAGAAATGCTTGCCGGGCTTATTCTCGCCGCTGCCGACACCCTTGCAGTCCTTTACAGTGAAGCCGTTTACAAGAAGCGAAGTTCCCGTATGGTTTGCATCGTAATTGTCGCGCATGAACAGGACGTTTGTGGTGGTATCGGTGAAGCTGATGCCCTCAATCTTGGTGCTCTCTAAAAGGAGATAGCTGACGATGTTGCCGCCGAAATCCGCCTTGTTGGACGCAGCGGTAAGCGTGCCCGCTTCTGCGGTTATGCCCTTGCAGGTAACCTTTGCGCCGGCTGCCGCTCTTAACGTCAGACCCTTGATCTCACGGTAATATGCCGGATAATCATCGCTCTTTTTCAGATCGTCGCGCGCTGCGCTTGTCTCCTTAGCCTGACGAAGATACAGTCTGCCGTAGTCGCCTTCGCTAAGCTCAACAACAGCGGGACCGGTGAGTCCGTCGAGGATGCTCTGTATGGTCTCGGGGGTAGCCTTGATAACAGACTTGGACGCATCGGCGTCATACTGATTGTCGAAGCTGTCATACTCAACGGTATCCTGAGTTGCATAGACGGTGACGGAGATGCCCTCGGCCGAAAGACCCTGATACTCGTTGCCGGCATCTTCCTTCATGTGACCCTTGATTTTGATTGCGACGGATGCATCTTTTCCGGGAAGAAGGTGGCCTTCGTCCTCAAGATTGTCAAGCCCCGTGAACTCGATAGCTTCGAGAAGCTTCTCATCGCCGTTTATGCCGGAGACGACAATCTTGTAAACGAGCGCAAGGTTGCCCTTGTTGACAACGCGAAGCTCGGGCAGCTCATAGGTGCAGCCGGGCTCCCAGAGAACCGCTTCGCCCTCCGGAGCGTCTGCGGACTTCTTGAAGTCGAGAGTCTTGCCCTCTGCGTCGACCCAGTTGCCCTGACCGTCCTTCATTTGAAGTTCAATGTCAAGCGTGCCTGCCTGAATCCTGTTGACGCCGGTCTTTGCGGTGTCGGTGAACCATGCGAATGTTGTTCCAATGAGCATAACAACGCACAGGAGAACCGCGATTGCGCTGGAGACAAATGCTCTCTTGGAGGACTTGCTGTTTGTCATTTTCTTTTACTCCCTTCCATAGATTTTAAGTACAATGACAAATATGTGTTCGCGCTTTGGCGCTTACATCATAGCCTGGAATAATCCGTGCCGCCGTGTGCGGCCTTTTTTCGCAATCAAAAGACACGAACACGGGGCTCGTGCCCTTTGATTGCCTCTCCGCTCGGAGAGCAGAGAGGACTTAGGGTTATTTACTTATTCTGCAACGACGGTGTACCAGATATCGCCGTTTGCCTGAGCTGCGGAAACCACCTTGTAGCCGGCGGCAACAAAGTTGGTGTGAGCGCCCTCAGCCGCGCAGTCTGCGGGGTTAAAGTTGACGAAAGTACCGCCCTTGACTTCGATGGAAGCGGTGCCCGCCTTATAATTATCATCAAAGCAGTTCAGAAGGAATCCGGATTTCGACTCGGGGTGCTTCTGAATAAGGTCAAAAAAGCCGCCCTCAACAACGAGCTTGCCCTTTTCAACATATACGGCGTTAATATTGCCTATAAACTTGCCGTCCTTGATAATAACGGTAGCTCCGCTGCGAATATCAATTGCATAGCTGTCGTTTGCTCTTGCTCTGATTTCGCCGTTGCCCGTAACGGTCAGCGTCTTGTTTGCGCCGCGAACAGACAGGAGAGACCAGCGCGCAGCACCGTCATCCCAAACATCCTTTGAACTGCCGAGAGTCTTGCCGTTCATGTCAAGGATAACATTCTGCTCTTTGGCGTTATCCATGCGGACGTGATTTCCGAGAGTATCAACGTCGCCGCTGAGCTTAATAACATTAGTAGAGGTTGCCAGAGCATATGTCAGCTCATCATAAGTAGTGATAATGCCTGCGCCCGCGTCATAACGGTTGCCGAAGCTGTCATACTCGTGAGTATACTGGGTTGCATAGACAATGACGGAAACGCCATCAGCCTCAAGTCCCTGATACTCGTTGCCGGCATCTTCCTTCATGTGACCGGTGATTTTAATCGGAGCGGAAGACGCTTCGGCGGGAAGAAGATGCTCTACATCGCCGATGTCATCAAGGCCGGTGAACTCGATAGCCTCAAGAAGCTTTGCATCGCCGGTTATGCCGGAGACAACAATCTTATACTTGAGCGCAAGGTTGCCGTTGTTGACAACGCGAAGCTCGGGCAGCTCATAAGTGCAGCCGGGCTCCCAGAGAACCGCTTCGCCCTCCGGGGCGTCTGCGGACTTTCTGAAGTCGAGGGTCTTGCCCTCGGCGTTGACCCAGTTGCCGTCCTTGTCTTTCATCTGAAGTTCAATGTCAAGCTTTCCGGACTGAATCTTATTGACTCCGGTTTTCGCTGTGTCTGTGAACCATGCGAAGGTGGTGCCAATGAGCATAACAACGCAAAGGAGAACCGCGATTGCGCTGGAAACAAATGCTCTCTTGGCGGATTTGCTGTTTGCCATTTTCATTTACCCCTTTCAGTAGATTTTAAGTACAATGACAAATATGTATTCGCGCTCTGCGCGCTTACATCAAAGTTCAGGAGTTTGCGCTGTTTTTCGCCTCTTCTTCAGGCTCGTCCTTAGTCTTGCCCGGCGCGTCCCCCATCTGTGCCTTGAGCTCGAGCAGCTCCTGCATCATGCGCTGCGTTTCGGCGCGCTCTGCCTCAATCTTGTCGCGCTCAGCCTGCAATTCCGCCTGCTGCTCGGCCTTGTATTTGCGGAACAGACGGATGCAGCGGATGCCCTCAAGCAGTATGAGAATCAAAAACGGGACAAGTATGCAGACGATATATCCGGGAGTGGTCTTAAGGAACCGGAAGAACGTTCCGACCTTCGGGATATGCTTTTGATATTTGCCCAATACGAACGGATATGTAACCACGGTTTCATCGTCGGTATCTGTTGTGGTACCGTAGGTAACAAATCCGGGGTTCCCGTTCGCGTCGGTGGTCAGCCTGCGTATTTTATGCGTGACCGTCGCGCCGTAATTCTCCTCATTCTGCGAGGAGTAGGCGATTATGTCGCCCTCCTTGAGCGTGGAGGGATCGACCTCCTTGACGAGCACTAAGTCGCCCGCGTCAAAGTCGGTCTTGCTCATGGAGTCGGACAGGACTATAAAGGCCTTGTAGCCGAACAGGTTGCGGTCGGCGCGGTCAAAAGTCAGAACCGACACCACCGTAAATATCATCATACAGACAGCTATGACAACCATAATCCAGGCCAACACGCTGCGAATCACATTTAATACTTTCACTTGCTCACTCCTAACGGGTTTATATGTATATAGTGCTTTGCTTTCAGTCAAACAATCTGTAGGGATTGTTCTTGGTCTGCGTCGCCTCGGCGCACAGAGTAAACGAGAGTCTCAGGTTCTGCGCCTCGTTCCCCGCAGCCTCGGGAAAGTGGAAAAACACGGTGAGGTTTCGGCGCTGTCCGATTTCCAGCGTATCGTCGGCGGCTGTTACATTATGTCTCGTCAGCTCGTTCACCTTACCGGAATAGAGAACCTTTTCGCCGTCGGTAACGGTCACGTCGAGCACATTTGCCAGACCGCCCTCTATATCGTCAAAATATATCTTGTAATAAACCGCCCATGTGCTCTCGTTTTCAATGAAGAACTCCTTTTTTACCGTCATGCCCGGCTCAAAGAGAAATTCATGCTCATAGATAACGGGGTTTCCGTCGTTGAGGTTGATTTTAACCTCGCCCGTATGGAACAGGTTATTGTCGACCGAGACTGTTGCATAGCCAAGGGTAAAAGTGGTTATTGTCAGGCAGAGCGCCAATATCACTATTGCGACAATTCCGCCGGTCAGCTTTTTTTCAGTCTTTGCTTCAGACATTTTTCTCTTCCTCCTTGCGCCTGCGGGTAACCGCCAGGAAAATGAGCACGCAGCCGGAGACGAGCGCCAAACCGCCCCAAAGCCTGAGGTTGAAGGTCTCTCCGGTGTTAGGCGGAATTACAAGATTGCCCGCATCCTTATCTTCGACCCACCATTTGAAATCGGCTATCAGCTCTTTATTCTGATATTCGTTGCCCACGCTCGTATCAAGATAAGCGGTTATTTCATAATAAAGCTCGGCGGTATCCTTTTTCGGCGACACAAGCTTGTACTTCAAGCTTTCGGGCATATCCCTCATCAGACCGTCATACATTATTTCTCCCGTGTTGAGAAGCCTTATTCTGACCTTCATAACCTCCGCCAGCTTCTCATAACCGGGACGGACGAACGCCCTGTAGTGCACGGTAACTTCATTGCAATATGACACGCGCACGCGGAAATATTTAATCTCCCTGTCGCCCGGGAACATATTCATAACCTTAAACGGAATGTTTTCCTCCGAATGTCTGCTGTAAAGCTCGATAGTCGCCGCAGTGCGTCCCGCCGCATTTATTTGCGTAACGTCGTTCGAGCCGACAGTGCTTCCCGTACCGCCGGCTTCAGTATGCTTTTTTGTTTCGCTGTTGCCGTCGGGCAGAGTTGTCCCCTCGGGCGAGGTTGCGGCGTCGTCCGGCGTTATCAGATTGTCCGGCACAAGGACGGTTCCCGGCTTATCGGCAATCAGCCTGTTATACACAAGCGTGCCGCCGAGCGCCAGGAGGCTGACGCAGAGAAGAACAGCCAATACAACAATAGCGATTTTTATTTTTTTCTTACGTTCCATCCGTTTCACTGCCCCCTACTCCTTAGTCCATAGCAATCCATAGTTTTCACGAGGTCTGCAGACGTGTTTGACCGCCGGAATCATCCGAAATCCCGACGGAAAAAGCTGCTGAGTCTATATCCGGAAGCGTAATCCGGTCAAAAAAGCTGTCGTGCTTTTAATCTCTGAGCCCAGTTTAGCATAATTGTACAAAAAGTTCAACGCTTTTCTGATAAATTTTTATAAATTTGTAAAATGTTTTTTTAGAGTCTGAAAATCAATTTTACAAAACGGCTTGATATCAACGTTTTTGAGTAATCGTGTTAAATAAAATCAGTTGCATTTTTGCGAATAGGTATATCATAAAAAGAACAAAAGCCTCTTTATCTCTATTTAGAAAGAGTCCTGTGCCCGTACCGTCACACTCCGAGACGGCTTAAAACAGATTTATTTTATAAAGTTTATCAAAGGGTGTTTTTTTGTACACAGGAATCTTTAAAAAGTGTAAAAATCGGCGTTCGCAGTATATCGACTTCCCGAAACCGCCTGTCAAACAGAGGCTGTCATTGTTGTTCTTGGTTGCAGTTATCAGTATAGCAGGAGAGCCGGATGAAATGAAAAGATTTTCAGTGACGCTGACGCGTCAAAGGGTGTTGAGTCGCCGCACCCTACAAAGTAAATAGTCACAAATTACCGCATAAACCGCGGGCGGATGATATCCTTCCCTACACGATTGTGTCAATTTACAATGTTAAAATTGTTTGTCTATCGACGGCTTTCCTCCGCAACTCCCAATTTGTCGCTGTCCGTATTTTGAAACAAAGCACAAAAAATCTCACCCAACAAAAAACATGGGTAGGATTAATGCTTTATAATAACTTTTATCGGCTTATGCTTTTATTTTTCGAAGAAAAACTTTTTTGCCGCCAGGGCGGCGGGGCCGATGAAGCTGTGCCTGCCGTCGAGCGGCGAGAGCCTGATATAGCCCTTTCCGAAGCCGGGATAATACTTTGCGCACCGCTTAGCGAAGAGCTCGAATATATTGCTTTCGAACATATAGCCGAACGCCACAACGCTGTCCGGTGCAATGACCGTCGCCGCATTCGTGACCGCCTTTGCAAGGCTGTCCGCGCACCGCTCAAGCTCCGACTTTACAGCGCCGTCGCTCTTTGCCGCCGAGAGTATCAGCCTTATATCTATCCTGTCCTCATCGCCGTCGGTCGCCTTGAACAGCGTCGGAGTCGCTTTCTCGGAGTACACCGCCCTTATGCGGTTTATAACCGCAGACGCCGAGACCTCCGTTTCGAGACAGCCCCTGCGCCCGCAGCGGCATTTTTCGCCGTTCGGGTCGACTATGTAGTGACCTATCTCGGACGAGCCGCTGTCCGTCCCGTTTAAGACCTCGCCGTTTATGACTATCGCCGAGCCGACGCCCGGCCCCCATTTCACGAACAGTATGTTATCCGCGCTGTGCTCCCTGTCAAATATCAGCGAGGCGAGCGCAAACGCCTTGACGTTGTTATCGACGCAGACGGGAAGCCCCGTCTCGTCCTCCAATATTTTCTTTATATTTATCCCCGGACGCCATACGCCGTAGCTGCCGGTCGTTTTTCCGCTCAAGCTGTCCGCGCCGCCGACTATTCCGACTCCTGCGCCGATAAGCTCCGCGCCGTCGGTCGGGTTGTTTTTTATAAGCCTGCGGCAGCTCTCTCCGACTGCGCGCAGAAAGTCCTCGGGCTTTGTGTCTCTCGGAAGCGTCGTGTATTCGCCGACTGTCTCCTCTCCGCCGAGGGTGCATATTCCGCAGTAATAGCCTCCTGCGTCTATGCTCACGGCGAGGACTGCAAATCGAGAGGAGTTTAGGGACAGGATTATCTTTCTCCTGCCCGCTCCCGCGCCGTCCGAGAAGCCGCATTCGCTGACCGCGCCCTCCGCTATAAGCTCGGCGCAAATCTTGCTGACCGCAGCGGGGGTAAGCCCGAGCGAATCCGCAATATCCTTGCGGCTCATGCTCTTTCTGCCGTTGAGCAGATAGAGCACAGACGCTCTGTTTGCATTTTTTATACGGCTCATGTTAAATCCCGTGTAGTCCATAGCGCCGCCTCCTCCATGTATTATTATACTATATTTCGGCGCACCTATCAAATTATTTTATAAACAAGAGCGCTCCCGATACTATCAGCAGGATATATGTTATCTTCATAAACAGCCCGCGGCTCATCTTTTTGCACAGCAGGCTGCCGATGAACATCGCCGCAAAAAGTATGACGGCGGATATGCAAAGCAGTAAAAGCATATTCTTGTTCCACAGTCCGGTTCTTATGTCGTCTGTTAAAATTATTCCGTTGAGGACTATCCAACACGCGGAGAGCGTGGTGCGAAACTCCTGCTTGTCACTGACCTTGCCCGTCATATATGAGACGAGAAGCGGACCGCCGCAGACGAACAATCCGTGCGTCACTCCCGCCGCAATAAGCAGAACGGCGGACACGGCTTTT
>OLGV01000791.1_pt1 | contig 11856 bp, 13 predicted proteins | sample 1605761 | NCBI WGS metagenome assembly OLGV01 (sample SAMN03283245) | human gut metagenome | biome: human-associated habitat; material: feces | host: Homo sapiens | place: Peru | collected 2012
TTCCACTGTGATATCTGGTTGGGGCTTACCTCGAACTCCTTCGACAGCTCGGCCAGTGTCTTTTGCTCCCTTATCGCAGCCAAGGCAACCATCGCCTTGAATTTGTTCGTGAATTTCCTTCGTTTTGTTGTCATTTTCCCTAACGTTTTTCCCCTGCAAAACTACACATTTTTCCCCTTAACTCATGCTCTCAATTTTGGGGTACATTATAATCCATAAAATCTTTAATCTGGGCAAGAACATTGGCAGGGCTCGAATCGTCGTTGTCTCTGTGCAATACCTCAACGTGTACGCCAGATGCGCACAATGAGGTTTTCATGGCTTCAAAGTAAATGTTTTCAGTATCCCGTCCTTCAGCAGCGATAACTATTAACCGCGCTGATTTTACCCCTTCTGGACGCTCAAAGTTTCTTCGCTGTCTCATGTCTTCTTACCATTTTAAACTATTTATTGATGCGAAAAAAGGAATAGCTCCGTAACGACCTTGTAAATAACCTTTCCGCACATCCTCTCTTGGTTTATATTCTGCAAGAGAGGTTAAATGCGAAGCTCCGTCTTGTCCTTTTTCTACAAACCAAACTTCATCAGCACGAATCATATTTAAATCTAACAGGTTGGATTCGTGAGTGGTGAAAATAAGCTGTGTATCCCGTTCTTTATCAAGGAATGTGAAATAATATTCCAAAAGCTTTTGCGAAAGCATCGGATGCATGCTGCGGTCTATCTCGTCAATTAGATATACAGAAGAATTTAATTTCAAATCGATGAGCATTGGGATAAAATCGAGCAACCTAATTGATCCATCTGACTCTTCGCCCATTTCAAATGAAACTTCTTTTCCATCTTTCATCCTATGAATTGCACTTTGCTTATAAACACTGGTAATGCCATTTTCATCTGTCTCGAAAAAGTAGATAGAAGAATCAGAAGGTGAGGCAACTACAATAGTCTTCTTTTCTTCTGCTTCTGACAGAAGGTCGTTGACTATTTCTTTGGGCAATTCTATATCTTCCTTATTGACTTTTATTCTTCTAATATCAACTATACCAGTGTTGAAGTATTCCAGAAGAGATTTTGTGGCCAAAGCAAAATCCTTGTCTCTTTCAGCGCGAATAGAGATGCCTTCGTATCTTGATTCCGGGAATATGATCTTGAGGTCTTCTTTCATCCAGCGATAAACATCGCCAATTGACTCGAGACCCTTTCCATTACGTTTAATATACTCCGAAAGGAAGCTATTGGTTGTAGGTGTGCTTTGGCTGATAAACCTAACCAATTGTTGTGTTTCTTCATTTCCGTTGATTGCTCCAAAGGTAAATGAATTCCCATTAGGCATGACTTTCCGGCTAAATACTTCTTTGTCTGTACGGTTATTGATTTCAAAAAGCCATTCTTCTGCAATGCCTTTAATGGAGAACTCTACACCATAAGCATAATAATGCTTGTTTGATTTGAATTCAATCTCTATTTTTGAAGGAATGTTGTTAGGTGCGCTTAACTTGAAAGGCTCAATGCTTCTTTTTGGAAAACCGCCAAGTGCTATCTTTTGTATTATCGACATCGCCTTGATGATATTGCTTTTACCTGATGCATTGGCACCATAGATAATTCCAGCTTTTAATACCGAAATGTCATCTCTTTTTTCTGCACGACTTACATGTTGGCTATGTGTTGTGCTTTTACCTGCCACAAAACTAATTTCAGTTTCGTCTTTGAAAGAAAACAAGTTTCTTATTACAGCTCTTAAAATCATAATTATGTCAAATTAAATCAATTTTGCTGCAAAAATAAACAATTTATTTTATATAACCTGCATTTTTTGTCAAATTTTTACAAAATTTTCTCAAATGATGTATTTTTAATGGGAAACATTGACAAATTTTTAAGGGTGGGTATGATAGGTCCAATAAGTCCAATAGGTCTAATAAAAGTTACGTTTTTCTGTAGTTTCCTTGTGATATGCGGGTTAATTGGCCACGGGCGCAGAGGCGGGAGATTTGTTTTTCGGCGGTTTTGGGTGGGATGTTGAGGTGGGCGGCGATAGCGAGATAGGTGGAGCGGTTGAAATCGTGTGGGAGCATATCAAAGAATAATTGACGGTTGGCGGGTTGTGATTTTGATGCAGAACCGCTGTCGATGGCCGGGAGGGTGCCAAGGACATGGGCTGTGTGCTGCAGAAGCACACGAGCCATGATGAGGACTGTGCGGAAGTCGGTGTCGTCGCAGACGATGACATCAGATTTGGCTTTGCCGTCCATGAGGCGGAGCGTGGTGAGGATCATCGCCAGGCGAAAAGTTATGAGACCGAGGCGACGGACAGAAGCTACAATATCGAGACCGAAGAGATTGGCATATTCTTCCTGAACGGTGGCAAAGAAACTGTTGAACTGCTGTTTTTGTTCGGAAGACAGCTCGAAACGAATAGGTTGGGATTGCTGAAGGGTTTGTGTGATTCATCAATGAATTGATATGCTATTTAAAGCAGATGGCAAATGTTGATTTACATTTCCTCAAAAATATCATCCAAAGTTCTCTGGTCTGAATCGAAGCCGAGCTGACTCTTGATTTTTTGTCGCCTTTTGAAGATGGCGCTTTCCGAAACACAATATATCTCAGCCAATTCAAGGGTCGAAAGACCCGATTTCAACAGGCAGCAGAACTGAAAATCTTTGGCAGAAAGCCCGTGGCCATTCAAAAACTGGACGAATGAAGTGAAAATTTCGGAGACAGCCTCGCAAAGCTCGTTAATTTCATGTTCTTCAACAACTTCAAGATTGGGTTTTCTGACCTTTGAGAAATAGCCTTTCTGACAGAATTTTTTATATATGTCCTTGTGTTTCAGCAGTTCATATCTCAACGAAGTATCCTGTTCGCTTTGTTTTGCTTTTCTATCGTTGTTGCGATTCTTTTTCCAAATATATCTGACGACAAGCAAAACACTGGCAACAACCACGAGCGCGACACCCAACCACAAAAAAATATGGCTGTTTTGACTGTCGTTATTTTCAACAACTGTATTCTCATCTGGCACAATTGCGATTCTATAAGTCGCATTGCCCGTCTCTTTGTCGACAGTCCCTGCAATTTCCACAGGATCGTCTGACAAATGATAAATTATTCCTTTTCTAATAGTGTCAGTTTCCATGTTTTTTTTGCAAAAGTAGTCATTTTTTTTGACCTTTTCCAGTAAAATTCCACTGTTTTTTGCACTTCCAATCTGTATTGTTTATAAATAATTGTATTTCAATGAATTATAAATGAAAATTTATAAAAATTCCAGTAATTTTCCAATTCATTTCCATAGTTTTCAGAAATAATATAAACAATTTTGCACTTGACAGCGGATGCCGAAAAGTTAAAAGAGTAGGCGCAAATAAAATCTATACTTATGTTAAAATTCAAGAAAAGCCTTTTGGCACTCACAGCATTAAAATTGTTGTCGGTTTATGTTTTTGCGAAAGACGACAACACCAATAAAGAGCCAGTTGCTCCAAAACAGATAGAAACACCAAGCACAGATATGGAAGTTCCTGGTACTTATGTTTCTGTTACCTTTAATCCAGGAGTTATCACCATCGTATGCCAAGGAAGCGAGGGTCGTTGCTTTACAATTCATGACAAAGAACTGGAAATCTACACTCGCACAGGTATAACTGAGACATATAATGTCACAAGCGTTACTCATGTCAGTGGCAAAGGAGATAACACGGAGTATATAATAGGTATCGAATAACTTAAAATTTATAAAATTCAATATTTTTCAAACACTTAAAGTTTTTACATTATGAACAAAAAAAGAACATTTGCTGTATTAGCAGCTTTAATTATGGTAGCAATTGGAGTAGTAATATTCAATGCCTGCAAGAAAAATGAGTCTATTAACAAAACGCCAGTGAAAAAACCTATTGCTGTTAAAAATGTAAACAGTGATGGTATTATTTACAATGTTCAGTTAAGTGAAATCCAAAATGCTATTGACAAATACACTTCTTCAAAAAACATCGGAGATGTAGTTGTCGAATCTTGGCACATTGTTGAAAGCGAATTATACGACAGCCCTATTTTAATGCTGTCATTGATAGAGATTGAAACTGAATCAAGCTCTCAGATTGCCATGTATAACACATTTGTTGAACGGGTTATGAATGGTAATTCAATTGAATACTATTTATCGGATTTGATTTGTTCTGGAAATTACAATTATATCACTTCTGATAGTAAAGACACTTATCTTGTAACAGTTGTGAATAACGAAGTCGTTTCTGTTGAACCTTATACTGACAAGACACCATGGACCGGTGGTGAAACAGTAACCTGCAAGACACAGGCTTGTTCCCAGAATTTGGGGTGTAAAGTTGATGACTTTGGAAATTGCACTTATTGTTCTGGTGATTGTGTAAAAGAAACAACAAAAACATTCTTGTCACAATGTTTAACAGCCTTTAATTAAATGAAATCACACGTTGATGGCATGATATGAATATCATGCCATCAACGGGATAAACACACTTGAAAATGAATGAAAAGAATATTTTTACATTTTTTATTGTTACGTTATTCATAATGTCTTGTACTTCGTCAAACAACCAAACAGAAAGCAACAACATAAAAGCACAAAAAATATTTGAACAATATGCGCAGAACATTTCTAATAAATCAGACTGGCTGTCGTTTACAATAGAACACAAAGCAAATGGCGAGGAACCATGGTCGAGCAATGTGAGTTTTTGTTACAAACCAGACCAGCAAGCTTTTTATGTAAATAGCGTAAGTAATCCTATTAAAATCACTCATAGTGGGTATTATGAGTATGACACAGATGATAACCGTTTGTTTATGCTCCGACATTGTGAAGGTGAGGATATCGACTCTCCTTATCTTTCCTTTAAATCCACAGCAGAATGTTACCATCCTACTTATTTGTCGGCACTATTTATGTCACCGATGAAAGATATGAAGCCAAGCCGGCGCCTTATATTCACAGGTGTTTGTGATACAACAATAAGAGGGGAGTCGTGCTATAAACTGACTGCGTTAACGCCGGAAATCTATTGGACTTCCAGACGAGGAGACTCTGTGGTGGAAGGAGTGTCGCAAGAAATGTGTCTTTTCTATATAAACAAAAAGACCGAAATGGTTGACAGCCTTGTGGCTGTGGAACAGTTGGATACTACCCGCGCTATACGATGCTGGTCTGTCGCGCTAAAGAATATAAGCTTTGAAGACAAATCCCATTTTTTTGACTCCGTATTTGACTTCAATTCTGACAGATTCCGCGATTTTACTGTTTATAACGAATATATGTGGTCTGAGGGAGTTCATCCGAGCGACACCGTGACAGATGAAATATTGAATTTTCCTATAGTTGATCTAAAAAATGACACCATTTCCCTTAAAGATGAAGATGGATATGTTTTGTTAAATTTATGGACTTTTCACTGTTCAGCGTGCATTCAAAATCTTTATCGCTACAAGAAACAAACCGACTCATTAAACTACCGTATTTTGGAAAAAGAAGGCATTAAAATTATGGCAATAAACTACTTATCCGACAATATGGATAAAATCGCTGAAATCGCCTCAAAAACATCTACATGTGACATAATTTATTCCGCTAAAGGCATGAATAGATATATCTCCACACCATATCAAGGGTATTATTATCTGCTTTCGCCATCAAAGGAGTTTATTTACAAGACATATTCTTTTGGTGACTCTTCAGACGATTTTGGAGACTATTCAAAAATGCTTGAAGCAAAAAGAAAAGATGAATCTAACTTAAAAAGATAAGCATATGAAAAAAAACATATTGCTATTATTTACGATATTGTTTACACTGAATGTGATGGCTCAAAAAACAGAGAACAATGGGCCTCAAATACATTTTAATGACAAAATTTATAACTATGACACAATTTCAAGAGGTTCATCTGGTGAGTGTTTTTTCGAATTTGAAAATATCGGTAACGAGCCGCTGATAATAACATCGGCATTCTCATCATGTGGCTGCACTGTTCCGTCATGGCCGAAGGAACCTATTCTTCCAAACAAAAAAGGTGAGATAAAAATCAAATACAACACAGAAAAGATCGGAAGCTTTTCAAAAGTAATTGTTGTCAAATCGAACTCGACAGTTAATGAAAAAACAATATTAAGAATAAACGGAGTGGTAAAGAAAGAATAATGCGTATTCCGTATAGTTAAAAGAATAGGTGCAAATAAAAATCAAATCAGTGGCAAAGGAGATAACACGGAGTATATAATAGGTGTCGAATAACTAAAAAATTATAAAGCCAAACCAATTTACTAACATTTAAAATTTTTACATCATGAACAAGAAAATGAAATTCGTTGCCACAGTGGCGACATTGCTAATCGCAGCAGCAGGAGTAATCACATTTGAGGCTTGCAACAAAACAAACAAAACTTCTGTTGAGCCAACAACTGTACAAATCAACAGAAAACCAGTCGCGACATACGACCACAACCAAGGAACTATGACGTATTCCTTTGATTTGGAGAAAATTAATGCTGATTTCAACCGAAGTATGTCAAAAACAAACGAAAGCAGATACATTGTTGAATCTATTGAGATTCTTGATGATGATCCTACAGATGCTGAAGTTCGTCCTGAAATCAAAATTGTTGTAATTGACACCGAGGAAGAAGTTTCTTATTCTACGTGGTTTATGGAATCATTTGCAACAAAAAATGTTAATAGTGGCAACACTTATTATTATTTGGACGAAGATGTGGAGATTGGTATTTATACATTTGTAAGTCAGGATGGTGATGTGTTTTATCAGTACAGTGTAAACGGCAATAATTATAGCAAACAGGAAAGCAATCCTGCTATGTACTCATCTTTCCGACCCAAATGGACATTTACATGTCGAGCTGCAAATTGTCAGGTTGGTCAATGTGAGAAATACAAAGAAGGAGATTATTGGTACACGTGTACACCTTGTACTGGAAATGGTCAATGTGAAAGAGTCGGGATTATTGATATTATAATAGAAATATTAAGTGCCATATGTTAACTGTTTAAGCTTAAGATGTGATGAAGCTTCATCACATCTTAGGCTTTGTAAAAAAATATAATATATGAAAACATCGCTTATATTAAATGTTATTGTTCTATTGTCTTCTTTTATGAATTTTTGTACAGCCCAACCTACTTGCAAAACAACTGGTTTAAAAGCCAAATCAACTTTCATAAAACAAGCAAAAACACTTGCGAAGAACCATCAATGGGTATCATTTAGATATAAACAAACACATTATTATGATGGGGATTATTATTGGGATGCCAATGTTAAGGTCATTGTCAAATATGACGATGACAATTCGTTGGTATTCATAAATAATGACAATCATAATTTTTATCTATCCACAAACAGCTATTACAAAAGGCTGGATCACGAGAACAACAACATCCTTTTTATTAGTAAAAACAAAAAAGACAAGAGCGACACATACAAACAATTATGTATTACAGGCATCATTCCCAACTTTTTGAGACATCTTTCATATTTCATCAAACCAATTGACTTTGCAGACACTTGGGCTATGTTCAACGTCATATCAGAATGTGAGACCGTGTACCTAAACAACACACAACATAATAGATATATTGCAAAAATGACTAGGCAGAACATAGTGTCATTCGTTAACAATGAGAATAACATTCTCGACAGCGTTTTCGCCGAATATCACACAGACGACCATATCATAAACGATTATTATTCAATATATGATGTAACATTTGGCAATCGTCAACATTATATTGATTCCATTTTTGATTTCGACAAACCCGAATACATGCATTATGCGAGATATAACGAGTATACGATGCCTAAAATGTCGTCGCAAAATGATGATTTGTGCAATGTTATGGATTATCCGCTTGTTAATCTTGCTAACGACACTGTCACATTACGAAATCAGGAAGGCTGGATTCTGCTAAATTTTTGGTCATTGAGTTGTGGACCATGTATCGTTAATCTACAGAATTATAAAAACGAACAGGATTCTCTTGGCTATCGAATCCTTGAAAACGAGGGCATTAAAATATTGGCAATCGAACATCTTTCCAACAATATGAAGCTTATATTTGATGTTGCCAATCGAACCAACTGTCTTGACATAATATATTCCGCAAAAAACATAGGTACTAAAATCAGAATTCCCTCTCTTGGATACTATTATTTAATAAGTCCAGACAAAAAAATTGCCGGCAAATTTTGGATGCTTGATGACTATAAGGAGGTATTGAAAGCAAAAAAAGAATATGAAATGAACATCAAACACTAATAGTTATGAAGAGATTTATTATATTGACAACAGCAATTGTTTTAAGTGTTGCAATTAAAGCTCAAAAAGTTGAGCACAATGGAGCTGTCATAGCATTTAGCAATACCACATACAGTTATGACACAATATCCAGAGGTTCTTCTGGTGAGTGTTTTTTCGAATTTGAAAATATCGGTGACGAACCTTTGATTATAACATCGGCATTCTCATCATGTGGCTGCACCGTCCCATCTTGGCCGAAAGAACCTATTCTTCCAAACAAAAAAGGTGAAATAAAGATCAAATACAACACTGAAAAATTTGGAAGATTTTCAAAAGTAATTGTTGTCAAATCGAACTCGACAGTTAATGAAAAAACAATATTAAGAATTAACGGTGTGGTAAAGAAAGAATAATGCGTATTCCGTATAGTTAAAAGAATAGGTGCAAATAAAAATCAAATCAATGGCAAAGGAGATAACACGGAGTATATAATAGGTGTCGAATAACTAAAAAATTATAAAGCCAAACAATTTACTAACATTTAAAAAAGTAAAATTATGAACAAGAAAAGAACATTTGCTGTATTAACAGCTTTAATCATGGTGGCAATTGGAGTCGTAACATTCAATGCCTGCAAGAAAAACAATGATATTAATACCTCTACAGAAAGGATTCCACAATCTTTTACAAACGATAACACTTATTCATATAACTGGCCGACTAATGGCAATGAAGTTGATGAGCTATTGTTAAAATTATATGATGTAACTTATGACAAAGAAGGCATTTTTCAAAGAATATGGAAATGGATAAAGGCACATACAGGTACGCATTTATTTGATAATTGTCCTGGTTATAATCCATGTGGACCTTGTCCTGGATTATGCTTATTATCAAAAGACAGTGAGGATGTTTTTATTCCTGTTGAAGAAGATTATAGTTTGACAAGGAACGAATATGAAGATGGGGACAGATTGTTACAAATAGCATTATTAAATGATAGTGTAATGGCAATATCGTTTATTAATAACAATTTTACTATTGATGAGATATTTTATGTTCCAGAAGACTTTTTGATAGGTGAGTCTGCATCCAATTTATTTGGGAAAACCACCATTAAAGTATTGGAAGGAGAATATCCGGTCAGCTACACACATAGTAGAAACGGAACAACATTGGTTCATGTGGATGTAAGATAAAATATGCGAACAATCAACACCATACTGTTTGTAATAATCCTGTTTTCATTCACTTCATGTTCGGTGATGTGGGATTATCTGGTGCTGCCGTTTTCGGGAGCCGACAAACAGACAAATGTGAAGATTGAACAGTATTATCCAGATTGCGAACATATATCATATTCAATAGATACCACTTATAATAATGATGTCTTGCATGGAGATGATTTTTGTATCAACATTTGGAAAGTTGAGCATGGTTCCACACAATCGCCAATGCAAACTATTATGTTTGACAGCAAAGGTGATTGTGTGGGAGCATACGAGTTTTGCATGGGGAATGCGCAGTATCTGGATGTTTACAAAGATGTTCCGATTTTTAAAATGAACATGTACAATAATGTGATTTTAGACAAGCTCAAATTAGCCGATTATATTAAAATCATTGATGCTGAAGAAGTTGTAAAAGAAAATATTTTGGAGACTATCGCAAATTACGATTATAACATCGTGGTGTTTTGGACCGATTGTCATGGATATTATATGAAACGTCATTTACGCCAGGTTAATAGATACATAGATAAAAATAAAGACAGATATAAATTTAGGGTTATTTATTTGAAGATTAGTATAAGTTAAAAATATGAAAAAACTCTTGTTATTCTCTATTCTCTTAACTGTTATAGCCTGTTCGCACAAGCCGGACATCGAGGTCATCGTTACAGCAAACACCAACCTGTGCCCGAACTGCTACAACGAATACCGCTTCCTCGACAGCATAAGAGAGGATTGCAAACTGCATCTGCTGTTCCAAACAACAAACCAGAATGAAGCGCAAAAGTTTTCAGACAAATTCCTGAAAATCAGCCGCAATTACGACATCATTTGCGATGACACTTTGTTTAAATCGTTGTCGCACAACATCTTTCCGTGGCTGTATCTTTACAAAGACGGCGAACTTGTTTTTGATGCCGAACTAAATCAAAGCAAAAAATGGATTCCTGTTTTAAAAAAACTTCAAAACGCTGGCTCCTTTGGACTGTTTACGGCCAAGTTGCCCGATGATGTGGTTTTGTCGGAACAAAACAGATGTATCTCATTGAATGACAACTATTTAATTATGGATTTCTCCTATCATGAATTGCATCTTTTCGATAAAAATTTCAAACACATTTTCAGTCAGAACTTCTCGAAAGCCGATATTGAGAAGCTTTATTTCGACATTTTCGGAGACAAGAAGACTTTGAGAGAGGTTCGCAGATATTCTGATGAAATATCGCGCTACATCCCCGATTTCGGCAAGATAAAAATCGACAACGGCTGCGTTTTTCAGGACACGCTGTTTCTGCTTGTCAATGTGAATCACACGGACACGTATTTCAACGAGGAGCATCAGGACTCGACTGTCAGGATTTTGAATGAGACTGCCATCGTCGGGCTGGATAAGAATCTGGAAATCACAGAGGTTTATCCTTTGCGCTTCCGTGACTCGTTGAGATTCAAAGATTTCGAAGTCTGTGCCTGGCAAAACTGTGTGTTTTTTATCAAAGACTGGGACAATGTCGTTTTGGGCGTTTCGCAAAAGGAAAAAAGCGAGAAACGGATTCTTTGCCGTATGGAGCGGCGTGACGGCGAAATCAGGTTCAAGTCGTTGGTTGACAATGCCTTTATTCCCGAGTTTAACGAAAAACACGGTCTCGGGACGAGCCTTTGTCTTATCAAAATCGACAGCCAGAACGCTTATTTCAATGCGGCGCCTGTGATAACGAATTACGAAAACGGGAACCAGATAGAGTTGCCATTCCCGAATGAAAACGCGCATTTCGACTTGAGGCACGGCATCGCTGAATCCGATTTTATCCTTGCAGACGCTATTCAGAGATCGGACGGCTATTTTCTCCTGTCTTATTACTGGAAAAAGGCGAACAAGCTAAGCCTCATCGACAGTTCCGGCAATCTGATTTGGACTATTCATCTTCCGAAAGGTTATGACAAGGTTTATCTGGTTGAAGAGGACTTGATTGTATATATTGATAAAGATGGGGTTGTTTGGGGGGTGTAAAAAAGAAAATGTTGCCAAAATTGTTGGCAACATTTTCTTATTTTACTTTTTCTATTACGGAACTTGGATATGTATAAGCAACAGCTCCAACAACTAGACTAGCAGGATGTATTGAGAAGCTGATGTGTTTCCCAGACTTGGTTTGGAATTGATCATGATTGTTTCGAAGTGTGGTGGAAATTATCACACGAGAATCCTCATGATTTAAGTCATTCCAATGAGGGTGTTCTTGTTTATATATAGAAAATTATTGCTGTCCGGTAAAACTTTTTCAAATAAAACAAATTAGGGCTGACACTTCTCACGAGGTATCAGCCCTTT
>OLGV01000796.1_pt1 | contig 11820 bp, 12 predicted proteins | sample 1605761 | NCBI WGS metagenome assembly OLGV01 (sample SAMN03283245) | human gut metagenome | biome: human-associated habitat; material: feces | host: Homo sapiens | place: Peru | collected 2012
ATGAGGAAAATGGCGGCCTTCCTTGTATCTGCAATAATCATCATATCGTTGAGCGCTTGCCAGAAGCCCCCATCACAAATGGACTATGACGACTTGAACAATAAAATAAGGCAGGTATATCCATCAGATAATTACATATCCATTGACACAAAAGAAGAAACTGCAAGCGTTTTAGCCAGCGTTCCGAAGCATTTGGATGAAACCCTTCAAAATGGTGCGTTCATCCTTTCAATCTCGGCAGACGTTATCACATTTGATGTAAGAGAAGTATACAACATTTCTATCGAAACAGTGTCGCCAAACCCGGAGGCTGCGTTAAACGTATGCTTTTCGGAGAATGACATGGCGAAAGTTGTATTGGTTGATGGACAATACCGCATCCCGCCCGTTGATACGTCTGGCAACGTCCTTATGGACGCTGGACTCCAGTGGAGAGATGACGGATTCTTTGATTTTAATGACTATCGAATTGACAGCAAAAAAGCCGTCCCGCTTGTTGAGACGCTTGTAGGCAAGCACATAACGGTACCGGAAGCGATTGAGAAAGGCCATGAGCTACTTTCTGCCTTGGGTCTGGAAGGCGCATATTTCTCGGAGGCTTCATCGTTTTGCGTTCAGAATGAGCCGCAAACGGTCTATCATTATCTCCGTTTTGTGCCAATCTATGAAGGACTGCCTATCATTTTTGATCGTTTCATGACAGATTCTCGTCCAATGGGAAGCATCACCCTTGGCGATGAAGGGTTGTTGAGCGTGAACGGCAGATTTATGTTCGAACAATCCGAAAAAAAGCCGATTCAACGTGTGCTTTCATTCGACAGCATATTGGAGAACATCAGGCAACAGCTTGACAAGCAGAATCCGCTGGCTCCCGTGCCGGTGACGCGCATTGCCCTTTGTTATTACCCGCAGGGGTACAATGCAGAATCGAACGCAGCGCCATCGGTGTCAAACGCTCAAAACTCAATTGCTGCACAATCAACCATCGGCTATGATTTGCAACCCGTATGGTGCTTTTACGCGGACACGCAGGATGCCGCATATACAGATGCGCTGAAGGACGCAGGCTACCGCGTGGGGGTGATTTGCGTAGACGCGGTGACGGGAAACGTCATTGAATGGCCGTAGAGCCAAAAATGCGAGGTGATCTACGAATGAATGCATTTAAGGCAGACCTGCGCCGGGCGTTCCAATCGTTCAGCTTTCTGCTGTCGGTACTGATCGCGTTTGGCGTATTGTTTCGCCCGTTACTCTCGAATTGGCTTGCATGGGGTTTTCGAGGCGTCAGTGCAAATGCGATGGAACTCTTGTCAGAACCGCTGGCATTAAGTTCATTTACGCCGTTTGCCGTACTGTTCTGTGTGCTGCCCTACTCCATCTCTTTTTGCGAGGATGTTAATTCCGGTTATATCCGACCAATTGTGGCGCGTATCGGTGTGAAGCGCTACATCCGCAATCGCATTATTTCTGTCATATGCTCAGGCGCACTTGCAATAGGCTTACCATTTGCCATCATCGTGATTTTATGCGTAGTCGGCGCGACTCAGCCGATTACGCTTGACACCATCAACTGGCTGTCCCCCGTCTGGGCATCCCTCGCTGAGAATATGAATGGGACATGGATGTATGTGGTAAGAATAATGCTGGCGATGGCGTTCGGCGCAGCCTGGGCCACCTTCGGGTTATGCGTCTCCACGCTCATCTCAAATCGCTATGTCACTTTGATAGCTCCTTTCGTAATTTATCAGGCGCTGTGGGCGCTGCTGCCGGAGAGCAAATGGAATCCGCTCTATCAGCTTCGTGCGGATTTTCAGGGCATACCATCTTTATGGTTCAGCTTTGCTTATCAGGGAATTGCAATCTGTGCGCTCGCGTCCGTTAGCGCGTGGCGCATTCGGAGGCGATTGTTAAGATGACAAGATACAGGCAGGTCATACAAATATACTGTCTCATGCTGGGAGAGTGGCTCACGCAGCCGCGCGTGTATATCTCGTTTGCGCTGGGCTTTGTATTTATGTTGGTTCCGTCCATGAATCTGTATCGCTACGCGAACTGGACAGGCGCACCAATACAGCTGGCGGAGGCGTTTATCGTTACGTTATCAAATCAACATAATCTGGCGTTTATGATGCTCGGACTGTTTTTATTGTTAGCGGACGCTCCATTTTTGTCCGGGCGAATTACAAACGTGTTGGTGCGTGTTCCGCGAAAAACCTGGCTACTCGCGCAGCTGTTTTACGTATTTGCTGCGTCTCTGACTTATATGCTCGTTGTGTGCATGTTCAGCCTGCTACTGTCAATCGGCTGTTCGTATGTTGATAACATTTGGAGTGCGCCGGTCTATTCGCTGGCGACGAACCCGCCCTCAATCGCAATCACCACATATTCCGTTTCTTTCAAATGTTTCGATCTGATTGAACAGTTTTCACCCTGGCAGGCGCTCGCCTTTAACATCGTAACGGTTGCCCTTTACGGAACTGTAATAGGTCTTTTGCTATTCATCTTCGCGCTCTCACGTTATCGGTTGGCTGGCTGGGTAATCGCCATGGGAATGCATCTGGTGGGTTTCCTTGTGCTAAAAGATGCGCCGTATCATGCCAACGCGCAATTATCACTGCTGGTGCGTGCCATGCCCGCGTATTTGTGCCGCGGAGCGCCGTTTCCGAACCTGCTCAATGCGTTCATCGTGCTTATCAGTCTTATATTAATCTTTTCGGCTATTGCTCTGTGGCGCGTGCCCAAGGCAGACTTATGCGGAATGTTGGGGGAAGAACGATGAAGTCGATGCTGGATTGGAGGCACATAGTGGCGCTGGAGTTCAAGGCGCACATCGCGGGAATACTGTGCGTCAGCACGGCAACATGCCTGATTATACACATAGCGGGGCTACATCATGCAGAGTATTCCATGCGAGAGCAACTGTTGTGGGCGCTGGGCGGATTCGAACCGTATGAGGGAATACCCTCCTTGAGCCTTGTGCAATTAAGTCGCTGGCTACTCGTAATCGCGCCGCCGCTATGTCTCATAGAAATAGCGATAGACGCACACCGCCGCCGAATCGTGCCGATTATGCTGCGGATTCAGAGCTACAATCTGCTGTGGTGGCGGCTGTGCGCAATAATCATCGCAATATCAGCGCTCTATGTTGCAATAATGATCGGAGGTATGACCGTCGGATATGTTCTCACACATGGAAATCCTGAAATGGCTTTGGAGTGGAGGCTCGGCACGTCACTTTTTGCCGTTCTGGGCAGTCATATCGCATGGTTGGGATTCGTTGCTCTTCTATTCGAGAGCCTAATCAACAATCGTGGAATTGCAATGAGCATAATACTGCTGGCGGAAGGAGGCACTGCGGCGCTTTCTCAGATTATGACAACAGGCGCATGGCTTCCCGGCGCATGGGGAATGCTGAATAGCTTTTCTTTTGAAGGAAACAGCGTGCGTGACATTGCAGCACTTTCACTGCAATTCGTTATGATAATCGCCATATCCGCTTCAACTCGATTGGCGAGACATTTCAATTAGTGGAATGACATGTAAGGAGGGTGATTAAGTGGAGCATAATATCATTGTATCCATGGAGAACGTCTCGAAGAGCTTTGGCTCTGAATGTGTATTACGCAACGTGTCTTGTACGTTCGAGGCAGGGAAAATCCATGGGATCATTGGAAAAAACGGTTCGGGTAAGACCATACTCATGAAGCTGATTTGCGGACTCACTCTGCCAACGTCCGGTGAAGTTCGCGTAAGGGGGCAGCGGATTGGCAAGGACGTTGACGTGCCACCGGATATAGGCGCGCTGATTGATGCGCCCGGTTTTTTGTCATACCACAGTGGAAGAAAAAACCTGCGCTATCTGGCGCAACTGAATCGGAAAATTAACGATGATGGTGTGCGCGCCGCCATGGAACGTGTTGGTCTCGACTATACGAGCAAGAAATTGGTGGGCAAGTATTCATTGGGTATGCGGCAGCGGCTGGGCATCGCGCAGGCGATCATGGAAAACCCTGAAATACTGCTGTTGGACGAACCAATGAACGGCATGGACAAGCAGGGCTCGGAGAATATCCGCCAGCTTATACTGGAACTGCGCACAGAAGGAAAAACGATATTCTTGGCCAGCCATATTCCACAGGACATAGACATATTATGCGATACTGTCCATGAAATTGATGCAGGATGCTTAATGGTAGTAAGATGATTCATATACTATGATGAAGCAGGGAATGAGAAGCAGGAAAGGAAAAGCAGCATATAAATTGAACCGTTGCTTTCAGTAACGGTTCAATTTGTTTGTTTTTACAATATCAGGAGCGATGCAGTATTGAGCCTATCTGTCACAGCTTTCAAGTAGGCTTTGGGATTACCGTTCAGAACCGGATCGGCATAAGCAAGCTGGTCGTTATAGATTAGATAATCCAGCGGAAACGGTTGTCAATTTCGTTTTCAATGGTGGCACAGCCAACAGAAATCCGGCTTTCGTCTCTCAAAATACCGCCTGCTAAATGCCCATCCCCTCCAATCAACCTTCTTTCTATTGTGCTTATGAGTTTGTCGGCTTTTATGGGGTCTTATACAGGATTGGCAGAAATACTCTTCTCGCCTCTTTAGTATTCATATATGCAATATACATCACTCTCACCATTTTCTTTGAACGTTGTTTTAATGACTTGTCCATCGCTGTTATATTCGTGTTCAAATGCAATATAATTTGTCATTTCTCCGCTTTCATTGTATGTTCCCAGAAGCGTTTCTATGCCATTTTCAAATTCAAGAAAGTTCTTTTTTATTCCATTTTTATCATATTGCGTTATTCTTTTCAGTGCTCCCGTATTTTGACCCTCCAAGGGCCTCATTTGCACGATTTCTGAACCTTTTACATCATATAGGTTTATCACAGGACGTACTACTTTCCCATTTGCTGATTCACATACATACACAATACCGTCTTCAATCATTTCAATAGTAGTAGTACCGTCACTATCGTAGCTGTATAAATCCGTATGCTTGACGTTCCCACGTTCATCAAGCCTTTCCACTTTTTTTAATCTGCCCAGTAAATCATACTCATTATTATAGATAACGTGAATACCATCTCGAACAGATCCATCGTCATCACATTTAAGATGTTTGTAAGAAACAATGTTGCCAAACCTGTCGTATTCTTTCTCATATACCTCATGCCCACTGCTAGCCTTGCTTCTTATTTCGAGTCGTTTCTTGCGCACTTTACCATCCGAGTAATCATATAAATATATTTCTTCACCCACGTATCCTCCACTCACATATGTCATCACTTTAGAGATGTTTCCATAGAGATCATATTCATATGTTGAGTACTGCCATGCTTTGCCATTTCTGCCGTATTTAGTGCATTTGGAAAATAAATTATTCTTATTTTCTTGTTTAGTGTTTTGTGTAATTTCTATCCCATTATCATGTTGGCTTATTTGCGGATCACCCGCTGACTCGACCTTTATATATTGTGTGGAACTGCACCCGGTAACGCCTAAGCACAATATCACGACCATTATGGTTGCAAGCACTCTTATTATGTTTTTATCTGTTATCATTTATTAACCTCCAAACAACCTTTTATTTTTCTTCTCCTTTGTTGAATACCATTTTTTGAAAAAACGCTCTTATTGATAGCTTTCTTCGATCATTTAGTAAACCATCCACGTAACGTCTTCCCATTCTGTCCCATCAATATTCATTCTGTAAACACCCATTACTAGTGGCATCTGCTCATTTGCATAATATACTTTTTTGCCTTCTGCATAGCAAATTTCCTCAACCAGCGAATCAGCATTTATCAGCTTATCATTGATTCGTATTCCTTCTGGTGTAACATAAAAGAACGTATTCCCATAAACTGCTTTTATTTCACTTTCTCCTTTAGTAATCCTACCATCATCACACAAATAAATTCCATCGGACACAACATTGTCTCTCTCTCATTCCAACTCTGAACCCGTTATCCTTCTTCCAGCAAAAATAATTGGCGCATCCTCGTTCGCTGTTTGAAAAGAATATCTTACCCGGAATAATTTCATCAATACCCGGAATAATTCCATCAATTTCTGTAGGTATTAACCACGCTGCTTCACTATTTTTACCTCGCCATACTGTATTTTCTGTAATATATTCCGGCAATTCATTTATAAATGACGTATTGCCACTATTTGTATCATACGTAAGAATGCAGCGTCGCAAATCGTTGCCATATATCTCCTCTTCAGACCAATCAAGATAATAGTCAGATGCGTTGACATAGATAATTTCATCATCAGGACATAGCCCCATCAGCTCGTATGGCCAAGCGTCCTTGCTACTAATAATATCATATTTCTCAGATATTATTTCAGTACTACTGCCATCGCTGCTTGTTCGTGCTATATACGATTTGAAATCATAATTTGTGGTATCTTTTTGTACTCCTTCTAAAACAGTGTAATATATCCAGTCTTTATAAATTATAAAATGCCTGCCACCATAATAATAATAATAGAGTTTTCTTAAATGGTGACTATCTGGCAGCCTGTTTCTCGCCAGCAAGGTCAATTCTTCCCCATCAGTCCGCATTCTCCAGATCGAGCCATTTTCACTTGCCCAATATAACCAGTCACCAATTACACACAAGTCAAGGCAACCAGGATAGTATATTATCCCCTCGAGATCGGGAAAATTTTCGGCGATCTGCATTTTGAATTCTTCTTCTGTCAACAAGCAGATTTGGTCGCCTTCGCTGCCGTCTATGGGCATTTTATATATATTTCTTGTTGGAGCATGGTAATATACCCAATCTCCCTGAGCGACAAATCTGAAATCATCATAGGTCTCCTGACCAACAAGTCCGCCGAATGCATTGGTTGTATTTTCCTCACCCGGCAAAAAATCTGATATAAAAGAATCTGATTCGACAAGGACCCAGGGATCCTCGGTTCTAATTACAGTAGTGCATCCGCTTATCATGCAAATAATCAGAATCAGCGCTGAAATTGTAAGTAACAAGTTAATCGAAATTCGCTTCATTTCATACCTCCGCTTTAGCTTCATAATTCTTAAATGTGTTTACCTTGGGGATCTTCAAGCGTGAGCTGTTTCGTTTTTTACCTAGAAAAGATATCATCGAGTAAAGCACTATTACTGTTATTACTGACGCTACGCAATTTGAGCAACCTCTCGACCTTGTAGCAGTGCCCAACGTACCTCGCCCCTCTTATGTAATAGAATATCTAAAATATTGCTGCGTTTCAACATTTAATCCAATGTCACGACTTAATATTCACAAAAATATCACAAAGAGAGTTTCCAGTATTTCACACAGTATATATGCATCTACCACATAAGTAGCTCAGCTTTGATGTTGAAGAAGTGATCCTCAGAGAGCTTTGGGACAGGGGTCTATTTACTTACACGATTGACAGGAAGATTATGGTGACTGCCCGTTGCACACAGGCAGTAATGTACAATAATAGAATTGTGAATTTTCTTTTCCCTCTTGATTTTCTGCTCGTTTTGTGTATAATAGAGCTATCGGGAACTCTTGTTCCAGATAGGAGATAAGTACAATATGAGAAGCAAGAGCGAGGAGCTTATGCTCCGCATCCGGGAGTACATCGAAAGCTACTTCGAGCGGTATTCCTCTACCCCCACTGTCCGGGAGATCGCCGGAGCCATGAAGATCGCGGTTTCCTCCGCACACAGATACCTTGTGGCAATGGCGGAGAAGGATATGGTTTTCTACGAAAACGGTACGCTCTCCACGCCGAAGATCCTGCGGATGAATCCGGCGGTGAGCCCCGCCGCCATTGTTGGCTCCATCCCCTGCGGCTCGCCGGAGGAAAAGGAAGCCCAGGTGGAGGAATACCTGCCCCTGTCCGTGTCCTTCTTCGGCAAGGGGGACTTCTACGCCCTCCGTGCCTCCGGCAGCTCCATGGTAGATGCGCAGATCGACGACGGCGACCTTGTTATCATCCGGCAACAGCACACCGCCCAGGTCGGAGAGATCGTCGTTGCCCTCACCGACGAGGACAAGAACACGCTGAAGCGGCTCTTATATGACGATGACCGGCAGAGCTATTACCTCCACCCGGAGAACAAAGACATGGAGGATATCTATGTGTCCGGGCTTCGGGTACAGGGCGTAGCCACCCATGTGATCAAAGCCCTTTGACGGAGGTATTGCCCATGCAGAAAAAATATGTGTCCGTCAACGCGGAGGTGGATACGGACGGCGTGATCCGCCCGCTTCTTATCCGCTGGCATGACGGCAGACAGTGGGAGGTGACAAAGGTGCTTCATACCTGTACTGCTTCTCACGATGAGTTTGAAGGCGTCCGCTACACCGTCAAAATCGGTCGTGCGGTAAAGTATTTGTATCGGGAGGGTCAGCGCTGGTATGTTGACCGCTCCCCATAGGAGGTGTTTGTGAGACATGAGGATTTTTTCCTATGAGGAACTCGACGAATTGGGCGAGGGCTTGATCCGCCAATATCTTGGGAAGGAAGCGGAGCGCACCTGCTGCGTGGACATCGAGGGGTTCGTTACGGACTTTCTGAAGCTGCCCCTGCTGTACCGCAGCTTTGCCGAGGAGGACAGCGACAAGATCGGCTTCATTGCGGACGGCGTGACTCCTCTGCGCGTCTACGAGAACGGAACCGTCGTCCGGCGCGTGTATCCCGGAGGAACCATCGTGATCGAGCGCTGCCTGCGGCAGGAGCACGAAAGCGGCAGGCGGCGCTTCACCATCAGCCACGAGTGCGCCCACTACATCATGGACAGGGCGGTTCCCTCTGCTGCTTTCCACAGAGATTTTGATATCGAGCGCATCTACTCTCAGGAGGACTTCAAAAACCTGTTCAGCTTCCATGAAACGCTGATCGACCGGATGGGCGCGGCGCTCCTAATGCCGCGCTTCATGGTACGCAACGTAGTTGCCATGCACGGCTTCTCCGAAGGTATCCCCGTATTCGGTGACAGCGTTATGAGAACAACGGATAAGCTGAGGATCAAGCAAATGGCAAATACAATGGGCGTGTCCTTCTCCGCCTTTCTCATTCGGCTGCGGGAGCTGGGCTGTCTGTGTTACAGACCGCTGGTGGAGTACATCACGGAGGAAATGGGGCTGGGACAGGACGGTGGCGCAGGATGAGAAAAGCAAGCGCTCCCCGTAAGCTCTCGCCGGATGTGTCACGCAGGCTGTCCGATTCCCGCAGGCAATCCGCCGCGCTGACACTCCGGGAGATCCACTGCCCCTTTTGCAGTTTTCTGGTAGAGAAGGTGTTCTCCGACGCAGCGGGACACAAAATGGTCTACTGCCGAAAATGCAAGTCGGAGTATCCCATCAATCTGGGCTGCTTCCGCAGGATGAAGGCGAAACAGGCCGTCTGCCGCCTGCTTTCCGGAAAAACAAGGCAGAAACGATAAACTGAATACAAAAACCGACTTTTAATCGAGCAAGCGGAGAGAATCAGATTCGTTCTGAGGAGACTGCCAAGCGCCGTACAAAGTCAGACTGAACCGGTAAATGGGTTCGGTCTGCTTTGACGGCGCTTTTTTGCTGCCCGATTTCTTTGTACGGCGTTGAAAGTCCTTTCCCGGCTTGGCTCGGGAAAGGACTTTTTCCATGAAACGCCGCTTTGAACAATACATCTGCCGCTACCCGTGAGCTCCGAATTTTTGATTTCACCCAAATTCAAAAATTCAAAGGAGATCACGGCATGAAAACATTAAAGGAGTTCGATTACGACCTTTGGGCAATCGAGGAAAACGGAAGAAAGAGATATTTCGCCAGAATCAAGGCCACCGGCGAGGAAACGGAGGTCAGCCTTGAGGTGATGCGGCTGCTGCTCAGTCAGGAAAAGCAGATGCGCCGGGAGTACGCAAAACAGCAGACCATCGGGCCGGTTCTGAGCCTTGACGCCATCCGCGACGGCGGAAGCATGGATGAGGCCGCGTGGCTGCTGGATACGCGGCAGCGCATCGACTCCGAGGTGCTCACGGCAGAACTCACAGACGCATTCTGCAAAACGCTGACGGACAGCCAGCGTTCGATCTTTCGGGAATGCCTCATCGAGGGGAAAAGCCAGTCCGCATATGCTGCGGAGCACGGCATGACCAGGCAAAGCGTGCATGACGCAATCGCACTGATCCGCAAAAAAGCAAAAATATATTTTGCGTGATACCTGACAAAGGGCAAAAAAATGTCCATTGAAAGGTGAGAGGACAAATCTCACCGCAAGGGATACGGAGATTCAGTTTTCTCAGAGCCGCAAGGCTCAGCGAACCTTGAAAACTGAATATCCAGGCATCAGGCACATTCCCAACGCTATGGGCTGAACCCCTGAGCCGCTTTCGTGAGTGCGCCACGACCTCGTCGGAGCGAGCTGCGCATCCTTCGCTTCCATGCAAAGCATGAAAGCTCAATCACTGCGCTGCTCCTCCTCTCCCATCAAAGTCCCCGACTTTGATGGGTACCCACATGAGCGAGCGATACAGCTTACACGATAAAAGCCGGGCTGCTCCCGGTGGAGGCGACGACAGGTGTTGGGGACAATGATACTTCCGTAATTCGCGGCCCGGCCACAATGAAGGCGGGGAGGTTCGATTCCTATGGAGCGGTGCAGCACACCGCCGTCTGATGCTCTCCCTGCTCTCGGGGCGTCGAGGACAAATTGAGAGCGTACATACCCGAAAAACCAAAATGACAAAGGACAAGGAGACGCAATATGAACGCACGGGACAGATACAACAGCGAGAGATATTTGGACATGACCTGCTTTCTCGCTTTGAGGAATATCGAAAGAAATGAAAGAAAGGAACGGAGAAACCGCATGAAGGAAAACTGGATTTACCGCAGGGGCGACGTGTACCTTGCCAACCTCGACCCCTACATAGGCTCCGAGCAGGGCGGCACCCGCCCTGTGGTCGTCCTGCAAAACAACACCGGCAACTACTACTGCCCCACGCTGATCGTCGCGCCCATCACGTCCAAGGCCGGCAAGAAGCCGTCCCAGCCCACCCACTACTACGCCGAGCGCATCCACGGGCTGGAGCTTCCCGGTATGGTGCTGCTGGAGCAGATCAAGACCATCGACAAGCGGCGCGTGAAGAAGTACCTGGGCAGGATGACCCGGCAGCAGATGGATGAGATCGGGGAAGCCATCGAGGAAGCCCTCGGGCTGTATGTCCCCGAAGAAATGGAGGCTCCGTAATGAATCCCGTACTGACCATCGACCCGGAGTTCGAGGCGAAATGCCCGCCGCTGACCGAGGACGAGCTTTCCCAGCTGGAAGAAAACATCTTAGAGGAAGGGCTGGTGCTCATGCCCCTCATCGTCTGGAACGATACGATTGTGGACGGTCACAACCGCTACCGCATCGCGCAGGCGCATCCGGGAATCGGATTCCGCACCCATGAAAAGCAGTTCAGCAACCGCTACGAGGCCCTTTCCTGGATTTGCAAGAACCAGCTCGGACGGCGAAATCTTACGCCCCAGCAGAAGAAATATCTGATCGGGCAGCGTTACGATGCAGAGAAAAAAACACATGGAGGAGATCGGAAAAGCAATCTGCCAGAATCAAGTGGTCATTTTGACCACTTGATTGCAGCACAGAAAACAAGAGAGCGAATTGCTTCAGAGACAGGAACAAGTGAGAGCTATGTTAAACGAGCGGATCAGTATGCAAAAGGTGTGGACGCCGCTGAAGAAGTGCTTCCGGGTATAAAGAATGACCTGTTGCTCGGAAAGTTTAAGCCCAGAGAAACCGATGTGGCGGCTGTCGCCCGTGCGTCTCCGGAGGAGCGCCGGGA
>OLGV01000799.1_pt1 | contig 11757 bp, 23 predicted proteins | sample 1605761 | NCBI WGS metagenome assembly OLGV01 (sample SAMN03283245) | human gut metagenome | biome: human-associated habitat; material: feces | host: Homo sapiens | place: Peru | collected 2012
AAGGGTGTCGAGAGGGTCGAAGACCCTTCGCGGGTGCAGGGCAGAGCCCTGCCGGAGTCCAGAGGCAGAGCCTCTGGGGGCCCTTTTATCCCCGTAAGAAATCTATGACTTCAGGCACATACTTCTCCATCACATCGTTCGTGGACATGTAGATTTCGTGCTTCGCGGGATAAACGGAAAGTTTCGCACCGGGGACTTGCGCGACGAACTGTTCCTGCTCCGGCAAGCACACCGTCTTGTCCAGGGACGCTTGGCAGAGCAGCAGCGGCGTGGTAATCTGCTTGTCCTTTGCCGGGTCAAGCAGCACTTTCGTCACGCCAATCGCTTCCTGTACCCAGCCATAAGTGGGCGAACAATTCTGTAAGTGCGCGTTGTCGATGCGCTTGCGCTCGTAGTAGTCAAAGCGGGCGCGGCTGGTGGCGCAGGATGTCTCGAACGGCTCGTTCTCCGCGCTGAACGGCTTGCCGATGAATGCGCGGTCTTCCCGCTTGCCGATGGCGCACATGAAGTCCGCCGCGAGTTTGCCCGCCCAGCGCGGCAGCGGCGCACTCGATGGCGCAATCATCGGCGCAGTCAGCACCGCCCGCGCGAAATACTCCGGGTGATTCATCAGCGTCATGCCGCCAATCGCGCCGCCCATCGAGTGCGCATACAGCACGCGCGGCAGATGCTCCGTCCGCGGCAGGACGACACCCGACATGAACTCCTCCAAATCGCGCAGATAATCCGAAAACGCATCGACGTGCGTGATGGAGGTGTCCGACACTTTGCGGACGGATTTGCCGTGTCCGCGGTGGTCGATGGCATAGACATTGAACTTTTCGTTCAGAAAATACCACGTCATTTCGCGGAATTTCTCGGCGGATTCCGTGTAGCCGTGCAGGATGACGACGGCGCGGGTCGCATCCGGCTGCTCGTAGACCTCCGCGTGCAGCGTGCCGCCCGTGGAGAGCGGCATGTCCATCTCCTGGCGGCGCGAATCCAAATACGGCTCCACCGTCTCGGTCATAACGGCGGCATAGTTGCTTTCGGGCAGAATGGAAATCATAGCGTCCTCCTGTGATAATAATGCTTGACATGTGAATATCAAAAAATCGTGAATCCGTTGAGAATACAGCGTTTCAAGGCGCTTTCCTGATTCCGTGACTACCGTTTTGACTACTTGAGCGCTTAGCAAGCGCACTTTCCACCCTTTCGATGGCACTTTCTTCCTTCTTCTCCGTAAGGTGTGCATAGATACGCATTATCATCATCTCGTTTGCGTGTCCCATCCACTTTGTGGCTGTTTTTACGTCAACGTCTGCATCATATAACATTGTGGCAAACGTGTGTCGGCAATCATGTTGACGGATAGCAACTTCCTTTTGCGCAACCGTGGACAAAAAACGCAAGTATCTCTGCCATTCCGCATTCCAAAGCCCAAGGGATATATTTTTCCCAGCTGGCAAGGAAAAAACATTTCCGTGTCTGCCGGTTAGGGCTTCCCGCAGCGGCGGAAATAAAGGAACATCGCGAACACCAGCTTTGGTTTTGGGCTGCACTATGATACTTTTGGAATGCTCGAAACGTAGCGAATGCCGAACATGGATTACCCCAGCGGAAAAGTCAACGTCCCTGTCAATGTTGAGAGCAAGAGCTTCCCCCCGTCGCAACCCTGCATATAGCATCACCATAGCATACAATCCCATTGGCGTTTCTTGGTATGTATCTCCGATGAGCGTCACTTCCCAATCTTCGAGGTTACGGTGTGTCCCTGCTTTACCTTTTGCTGGCTTGATGTTTTCACATGGGTTTTTTACTATAATTCCATCTCCTAACGCAGCTCGGAAAACTGCTTTTGTTGTCATTGCCACCTTCTTTCGCGTGGAATCCCAATAATTAGAGAATGCGTTATATAGCCGTTGTATGTCCGACGGCGTAATTAGTCGCATCTCAACTTTTGGCAAGATTGACGCTATCTTGTTAAGTCTTGCCACATAGTCGTCATACACTTTCACCGTCACCTCATTCTTGTACGTCGGCAGCCACTCCGCTGCGTACTCCGCGAACGTGTACTTTTCTCGTGGCTTTCTTCCGTATTTTTCCTGTTTCTTGTACTCCTCACGGGCTGCAAGAGCTTCGGACTGCGTTCTACCGTAGAACGAGAATCCTTTATATTTACAAACATAACGCCCGTCGGGGCGCTTTTTTAGTGTCTGGCGTGGCAAGTGTATCACTCCTTTTCTCTCATTGTGCCGCAAAACGCAGCAAAGTGCCATCGTAAATTGTGAACAAATTGAAAACATTTTGCAAACGCACGGGAAATTTTTGGTCATATTCCGCGGCGCGTCAGCATATGGTATTGCGGTGAACGGTAAAAAATACGCGACTGGGGAGAAAAATATGCTTGATTTTGATAAAAAGTTTGTTGTTGAAACGCTCGTCGAGAAGGTGGAAAAACTGCCGAACGACTTGCAAGCGGAATTTTTTGCGTGGCTGGAAAGGGAAATTCTTGCAGAAAAAACGAGCTGCAAAACACACAAAATTAGAAAGTATGAAGAAAAATAAAAAAAGCGAATAGCTAAGCTATTTTTATTTTTGCAGTTTTGCGCCGTAATAATCTTGTAACATTTTTCGTCTTAAAGGTCAGGGAAGGTCAGACACGGATGGTGATTTTAATTTGCAAAAACGCCTGAAACACAGTGATTTCAAGGCTTTGCGCCATCTTTAAAAAGAAATCAGCTAAAAAAATAAATAGCTGAGCTAAAAATAAAATAGCTAAGCTAAAAAAATAAATAGCTGAGCTATGTATAAAAAGAAAAGAAATAAAAGAAATAAAAATAAAATAAAAAAAGAAAACAACAAAGAAAAATGCGCTGACGCGATTTTTTTTGCAGTGGCGGCGGTGGTCTTTTTTCGTCCAGCACCTTTTTCGTGCATCCGCAGCATGGTCATCTTCGGGGCTTTACGAAATTGATAGTAGCGGCAGACCATTTCCGCGAAGTCACGAAAATGGTGCAGAAACCATTTTGTTGACATCAACAAAAAGCAGCGGTCAACCGTCTTCGCCACTAAAAAAACAGGGGCTTGACAAGGCGGGGGCGTAGGTGTATAATTACACTTACTTCTCCGCCTTGCTTTCCCTGCTGGTTACTCTTGCTGGTCGCCCTTCTCAGCATCCCCCTTGTCCGCCATGCGCTTTAAGCTATCACGTTCCTTGCGCTCCTGCCGCATCCGACGTTCTGCTTTCGCAGTGAGATACTCAACGTAGTCCATCGCCTCGCGCACAACGTCATCCGACGCACCCATCAGCTTGGCGATAATCGCCTCGCAGGTGGCGTCGAGAATCGGGCGGTCAGATGTTCCCTGCGGGTTGTCGGACAGTCCGCACAGGTAGTCGGTGGTCACACCGAGCGCTTCGGCGAACTTAACGATGCTGGTAATATCCGGCGTGATGGTTCCGCGCTCATAACACGAGTACGTCGCTTGCGACACTCCAACGATGCTTGCCATTTCGGCTTGCGTCTTTTTTTTTGCCTTTCTCGCTTCCTTGAGCCTATCTCCAAGCATAAAAACACCTCAAAAATTTTTTGCGTATTATCTTGACAAGTAAAATCGAGTATGCTATTATTAGCATTGATAATAAGCACTGACTGGAGGGATGCGGATGCAGAACCGCTTGCGTGAGTTCCGCGCAAAGAAGGGCTTGACGCAGATGCAGATTGCGGACGTGCTGGGTTGCCAGCAAGGACTTGTATCGCAGTATGAGAGGGGTGTATATACCCCGTCACTGCATAACGCCCTTCTCCTTGCCCGTGCGCTTGGCACGACGGTCGAAGCCCTTTTCGGGGGTGAGGTCGATGGCTGAGAAGCTGCGGCACTTTCTCCATGTCGCGGGGGGTCAAGGAATCAGCGTCGCCGCACTGTCCGAAAAGTCGGGCATCCCGCACGGGGAGCGACCTCGAAGACGACCATATACCGCTACGCCAACGGACAGGGAAGCCCAACGGTTGACGCGATGAAGCTCATTGCCGAAGCCCTCGGATGCACCGTCCGAGAGACGTTCCCGGAGGTTTACGGGGAGAAAGCGGACGTGCCGACTGTCAACATCACGGACACGCAGCCCATCAGCACGGCAAAGCTGGCGATGCAGTACGGCATGACAACACGCGAGTTTAATCAGGCACTGTTTCGCGCTGGCGTACAGATACAGCGTTCTGACGGCTCTTATGTAGTCGCTGGGAACTTTGCCGACATGGTGACTTACAAGCCCGTCAAAACGGAGCACGGCACGGTGCAGCTGTTTGCCATGTGGACGCTGACGGCGCGAAAGGTGATTCAATCCTTACTGGAGGAGCAAGGGATAGTTCCGGCGGACGGCGTGAATGACGGCTCATCGGAGCGCCCGACGAGATAGTCGAGCGACACGCCGTAGAAGTCGGCAAGGGCTATCAGGGTTTCTCCTGATGGGCTGACAGAGCCGCGCTCATACCGCTGATACGCCTGATAGTGTATCCCGATAGCTTCGGCGACTTGCAGTTGCGTCTTGCCCTGCAAAGAACGGACACGGCGAAGTCCGGCGGCAATTGTACACATAAAAACCTCCGAAAGGGGTTGACACAACAAAAATGTTGTGCTATTATATCAATGCAACAGAAATGTTGTATCAAGCAAGAAGGGAGAAGCGGTGCAGAATCAGGCTTTAAAAAACGCAAGAATCCGTGCTGGGCTTACACAAGCACAACTTGCGGAATCTTGCGGATTAGCGGTTCAGCACTATCAGCGGTATGAGTACGGCAAAGTCGAGCCAAGCGTTCTGGTAGCGATTCGTATCGCTGACGCGCTGGGGGTGGAAGACATCAGGACGTTATTTGGTTGAGGAGGGCGCGATGAGACCGGAGAGATTTCCGCAATCGTACCCGATATAGCCGAGATAATCATCACTGTCTGGGTCTTGAAATAAAACAGTGATTTTCAGCTTCTCTTTGTCGCAAGGCAGCTTGTCCACTAACTTTGATAAAAGGTACTTCTGAAACTCCAAGCATTGATTTAATGCGGCGGAATCTCCATCATTTAACAAGTCGGTAAATATACTGGGGTAAATTGAATCAGTAATGATAGAGTATCCGGACTCCGCAGAGTATACAATCATGTAGTCATCCTTAAAAACCCCGTAGGTGTCAATAAGTTCGCGAAGTATCGCAGGGTTCGCTCCGGCTTTTACATAGTTGTTGTTTTTGCTGATTGCAACATAAGGCGTGTTACACGAAAATTTACCATTGAATGCGGTAAAGGTATAATACGCCGACTCTTGCTTATCTGTAACGTCAACAAACTTTACTGTCAGCTGTGAATGGGTGCTATAATTAAGCCAAATATAGCGTGCGAACTGGATAAAAAGCGAAGTATATCTATCAATGAGTCCTTGAAAAGCGGACGGGTAGCAGTTCTTGTAGGTAACAAAATCGTCGTGGATAATTTTAACGTCAAAGTTGTCCATGTTCGATGATATGGATACAGAGTCAAAAATGCTATCATCAAGGATGGATAAAAATTCGACAACCTGCGTATCTGTAAGTCCACCCTGCACCGGCTGTCTTTCGGCAAACGCGGAAACGCAGGAAGCCATCAGGCAGCAGAAGACCAGCAGGACGGAAACAAACTTCTTCATCGTGATACCCCTTTCGTGTTTTGGAGGTGTGAACGTGTATCAGAGCAAACGGCAGTTGAAACAGCGGATTGAGGACTTGCAAGCAAAAGTCGAGATGCTGGAAAAGGAGAACTTCGCGCTTCGCGAGGAAACGTACATGAGCGACGGCGTTTTCAAGCACAATCCGCTTTTGAGCTGGTACGGCAAGGAGTTGTGCCTTGCGTTCGGGCGAATCCTCGCTGCTCCGCGCTATATGCATCTGGACTTCGACCAATATAGCAAGTATATGCGCGATGTGCTTGACTACTTGAAGGAGATTCGGCTACTTGAAGAGAGCTATCAGCGAGAGAATCAAGCTGACGGCGGAGATGCCGACGGGAAGCAGGAATCGCAAGCAACTTGATTTGTACTGCTCCATTTCATCCAGCGCGTGACGGTTCAGCTCCGGCACATAATCCGGCGGACGTGCATCAAGGTCGGATGGGTGCGGCGGCGGTGGCGTCAAGAAGTCGGACGAACGCAACCGCGCAATCTGTTCCGCCGAAAGTTGTTTGCCGCGCTGAAAGTCACGGCAGAGACGATATTCCGATTCAAGCAAGGCATACTCACCACCTTTCACGCATACGATAAGAGCAGGGAGGTGAATCCGATGTACCACGTCAACCCGCCCGACATCGAGAACCGGGTGCGATACACCATCACGACGCGGCGGACATCCGCGCGGGACATGCACATATTAGCCGATGCCGGGTATGTGCCTATCAAGACGCACGTCCGACGGCATGGAGTGACGGTCGTCTGGGCGACGGAAGCGGAAGCGAAAAGGGCTTTGCGCGAAAGCAACGTCTAATTCGCACAAAAACGCCCGCAGGAGCGCTTGCACGTCAGGACTGGTATTTCCTCACCTGATGGACTGGAAGCGCTCAGAGCACAGCTTTTGTGCATGTATAGCGTATATCCAGCGCAAACGCGCATCAGGAGCGCGATTTGATGAACTCGATGTACTTCTCAACGTCGGAACGCTGAGACGGGGTAAGCGACTTGATAGCATCGACAAGCGGGTCAGTCGCCGGGGGCGAGAAATCAGCATCACGCCCAACAAGAGCATCGAGGGATACGCCGAATACGTCCGCGATGGAAATCAGCACTTCCAAGCTGGGGGAGCGCTTGCCGGATTCGAGAAGCCGCAACCCTTCGGTGGAGATGCCAATCTTCGCGCTAAGGTCGGCGCGGGAAAGACCGGATGCCGAATGGAGGGCGCACAGGTAGGTCGCAAAATTTTCTTTCAAAATGTTGTTCACCCTCTTGACATTTGCAACAGTTGTTGCTATAATATAATCAAGCAACAAGCGATGTTGCGAGGAAGGAGTAAAGCCAATGCAGATGGCATTGGAGCATTACCGGGAGAGCAAAGGCTGGTCACGCAAGCAGCTTGGAGAGCGGGTTGGCGTAACCAGCGAAGCGATTCGCCTCATTGAGGCAGGGAAGCGCGAACCGTCTTACAAGGTGTTGGTAGCACTCGAAGATGCGTTCGGAGCGTCCCACAGGGAACTGTTACGGAGAGAGGAGTGACACGGATGCCACACGCAGACCCGGCAGGGTTCGTCTTTTTGGGACTGAGCGTCGCAATCATCGTCGTTATATTGCTGATTAACGAGGTAGCAACCTACATCAGCGTAGAGCGCGAGGGACGCAAGTCGAAGAGATGACAGAATCCTGCACACAAAGCATAACACAAGGGGATTGACAAAATCAAACGTCTATCCCCAAAGAAGAAGAAAAATCAAATTTTTTAGCGAAAAACTTGACCATCGGTCAAGTCAAGGGAAGGAGAAACATTGGTAAACATTAGAAACCTTGCGGAAAGCAGGGGGTTGAAGATGGCGGACATTGCGCGAATCACGGGCATTTCGGAATCAATGCTTTCGCGGATTGCGAATGGTGAACGCAACGTCACGCCGAAGGTTGCAAAGCAGCTTGCGCCGACTTTTGGCGTGAATTGGTGGGAACTCATCGACTAACAGCGCGAAAAGCGCAAAGATAGAAAGGGGTATCACAATGGAAAATGCAGTTATCAAGGTGCAAATCGCAAACCGTCTGCTGGACGAGTACGGCAAGGACATCCAAAGTCAGTGCCTGGACGGTTGCGTATCGCGCGGTGACGCGAACATGGCGATTTTCGCCATCCGCCAGAGCGCGAAGAAGCTGAAAGCCATGACGCGCGACGAGTTCGCGAAGCTGGGGAACTGGGACTACATCAGCGAGGCATACAGCGCGTATGAAGCCGTGATGGAAGACCTGCTGTTGGCGGTTGAGTACGAGATGGACAAGACGGCGGTTGCCGTCTAAGGGGGGGGGGAAGGGTAATGCTTGTGATTCCTGAAAAGGTCGTTCCAAACGCAGAGGCGCGGGCGGCAATCTGGGAAGCGAACATGGTCGACGAAGTGCTGATTCGCAATGCAACCGAAATCATCCGCAATCTTGACATGGTATGCGACAGCAAAAGTTTTGCAAGCCGCGTCTGGAACGAAATCGTGTATAGTACGCGAGTTGGGCGGAAAGAAAAGCACAAGGAAATGTTCCAGCGGTGTAGTATTGGGGACGAATGGAAAGACCGCTATCACAACGCGAATGCCGTTTACAGAGCGTATGAGAGCGCGATGGACAAGCTGCTTGCCAAAACAAAGCAACTGAGGGAGGCTAATCAAAATGACTGACTTCCAACGAGCAACCGGGGTAACGATGCAGCCGGAGGAAGGCGAGGGCTTGCGCTGGTGTCCCATCGACGCGGTAATAGTCAAGCAGATTCGCAACCATCTGGGAGACAGTGCCGCAATGCGGATTGTATACGACGCCGTCTGCAACATGGCGGGCATCAACACGCCGGACGACATTACGAAGCTGACGTTCGAGCGGGCGTATAGCCGCGCATTGTCCGAGACGGGACGGTATCAGGCGGGTGAGATTGACGCACAGGGCAATTTCATCGCGGAGGTAATCGCGACGGCTTTCGCCCTTGCGCCTACTGAAATGATAACACAGAAGGGGGCTAAGTAAATGCCGGAATTTCGCGGTTATGAGCTGCGAACCGCCAGAGAGCAAGCGGGGTTGCGCTTGTGGCAAGTGGCGCAGGAAATCCATACGTCGGAATCGTGCATCCGACGCTGGGAAGGAGACGAAGCAGAGCCGTCGCCGGAAGTCATCGACCAGCTTGAGGAACTGTACAAATGCCCTATGCTTTGGCATCGCTGGATGCTGTCACACAGCGACAGTTATCGGCGGCATTACAGCCCCATTAGCGACACAACCACGATGGGGAGCGTCCTGCGGAATCGGTACGCAATCGAGGACATCCTGCGATTGCAGGAAGCCATCGAGCGCGACGTGAGCGACGACGGCAAAATCGACAACATGATGAACCGCGACAAGTACGTCGAGTTAATCAAAAAGGCGGTTGCTTGCCTGTCTGACACGCTTGCCAGAATCGAAAAGCGAGGTGGCGCGAAATGACGCAGTACCTCAACACCGAGCGCGTCGCCGAAATTCTCTGCATCAGCAAGGAGAGCGCCCGGAAATTCATGCGCGAAATGCCGCACGTCTGCATCGGAGGCAAGGCGCACGAAACCATCCGCGTAACGGTCAGCGACTTTGAGCAGGAGATGGAGCGGCGCAAGCGTTACCCGACGCAGGAGCAGGAGAACGAGGTCCTCCGCCAGCGCAAAAAGCGCAACGACCTTGTTGCGCGCGGGCTGATGAACCCTGACGGCACAATCGCTCGGAGAAGGGCATAAAAAAGCGCCCGTGCCGCGGGTACAAAGCGCGAACACGAGCAGACAGAAAGGGTAATGTGGCGGTTAAGCCACTACCATTCTACCACGAAAACGAAAGGAAGTCAACATATATGGAGCAGTTTATCACCGACGACATTGAAGAAATCGAGGAAACCGAGCAGGAAGAAAGCGCGAGTTTCATCATCGACAACGACCAAAAGGCGGACTGGGCGGTGCGTAAAATCATGGAAACAGAAAACGCCGCGAAGATGTGGAAGGAGTACTACAAAAAGCAAAGCGACCGAGTAGAGCAGACTACGCAGCAACGGATTGCCTACTTCACCGCCCTGCTGGAAAGCTACTTCGACAGCGTACCGCACAAGGCGACGAAGACCAGCGAGAGGTACAAGTTGCCGAGCGGCGTTCTGGTCCGCAAGGCGCAAGCGCCGGAGTACGAGCGCGACGATGCGCAGATTATCTCGTGGTGTGCCGAGAATGCGCCGTCCTGCTTGGAGAACGTGCCGAAGCTGAAATGGACGGCACTGAAAGGGCTGCTTGTAGAAAACAACGGACAGGCGATTGACGAAATTACGGGAGAAGTCGTCCCTGGAATCAAAATCATTCCGCGTGACCCGGTTTTCGCGGTGCAAAAGGGGTGAGCAAAATGGCAAGACGCTGCTGTCTGTGCGGTGCATATCTGGATAGCGGTGAGCGCTGCGACTGCGGATGCAGCCAAACGGACGAAGTGCCGCGAGGGTGCAGGAAGCGCGTGCGAAGGGGTGATGAAGCCAGCCGCACGGGAGAGGATTGGCGCTGGGAGAAGTACATAAACGAGCAGTATCAGAGATGGTACGAGTGCTGACAGGAGGAACGAGCATGGAAAACGGGCAGATTTACGCCGCAATCAGCGCGGCGATGGCGGACATTTCCGCAATCGGCAAGGACAAGTACAACCAGCAGCAGGGTTTTAAGTTCCGCGGAATCGACGATGTGATGAACGCCTTGAAGCCCATCCTGACGAAAAACAAGATTTTCACCGTCCCGCAGGTTCTGGAGCAGACGCGAGAAATTAAGGTAACGGCGAAAGGCGGAGAACTGCGTTACAGTCTGCTGAAAATCGCGTTCCGCTTCTACGCCACCGACGGCAGCTTCGTCGAGGCGGTAACGCTGGGCGAGAGCATGGACAGCGGCGACAAGGCAAGCAACAAGGCAATGGCGATTGCTTATAAATACGCGCTTTTCCAAGTGTTCTGCATTCCGACGGAGGAGATGACCGACCCGGACAGCGATAGCTACGAGACAAAGCACGAGAAGCCGAAGAAGACGGAGCAGCCGAAGCCGCAGAGCAAGAGCGTAGAGAACCAGACGGAAACGCCGACAAACTACATCATGCGCGAGTGCGGAAACATCGGCATGGATATGCAGGAGTTAGGCAGAGTTCGCGCCGCGCTTGTGGAAGCAAACATCGTCCGCAACATCCCGACGAAAGAGATGACGATGGCGGACGCAAAGGCGCTGATGGACGCGGTGAAAGCTAATTTCCGGGAGGTATCATGATGAATCGGGCAGAACGCAGGAAAGCGGCGCGGGACATGACCCACGCCACGCAGAGCATCATGAGGGCGCGGGGAGGCTACGAACGCGAGTATGAGCGCGGAGCGAAGGATGCAGAACGCCACGCAATCAAGATGATTTTCGCCGGGATGTGCCTTGCGATGAAAGAAGAGTTCGGATTCGGCGCACAGCGGATTTATCGGATGCTGACGGCAACGCAAAAGTATCTGCAACCCGGAGCGTACTTCACAACAGCGGAATTGATTGATGAGGTATTGGAAAAGACGGGCATCCGACTGGATTTCGACGACCCGTTCGACCCGGTAGAGCGAATCGAGAAAGGGGAAAGGCAATGAATGTAGTCAGCAACGTGGAAATCATGGGGCTTGCGTCGAGTGTAAAGGCAAGCCGCTATCCGATGGCAACCGACACGGAGCATTGCAACACGGAAGTAACAGAGCGGACGATGGCGCTTGCCAAATGCCCGACGGGGAGCGGACACGACCAGTTTTTGACGGGAATCGTCGTGCAGTTCGACCTTACGTTCACCGTTAAGGCATGGGTAGAAGCCGAGCGGTATCATTTCCTGGATTTTGTATCGAGCCAATCCACTATGCACCGCATAACAAGCATGGACATCGACGAGCAGTGCATTGACTATGTTCGGCGGGAGACAATCGAGCTTGTGGAGAAGCTGGTTGCGGAGTACAAGGAAGCCCCCACGCCGGAACGGTATCTTGCAGTCCTTTACAACGTGCCTGTTGGCTTGCGGCTGACGGCGCGGATGACCACCAACTACCGCCA
>OLGV01000801.1_pt1 | contig 11752 bp, 9 predicted proteins | sample 1605761 | NCBI WGS metagenome assembly OLGV01 (sample SAMN03283245) | human gut metagenome | biome: human-associated habitat; material: feces | host: Homo sapiens | place: Peru | collected 2012
CATATCCGGACTGCGTTGGTCGCGCACAAAGAGTACTTCGCAATGCAGGTATATCAGCCCGTTGCAGAGGTTCTTCGCCTGCTCCTTGGTCAGCCCGGCGGCTTTCAGTTTCGTTTCGTCTGCCAAGAGTGCATCGAAATAGTTTTGTATCTTTACCTGTGTGTCAAACTCATCCTTGAAATAGTAGATATACCCGTCGTTGGTGTTGAGGAAATGCTGTTTGGCGTACTCGGTATCGTAGCCGAACACCTCGCCGAGGAAGTTGGCACGGATATACGGCTTCGTCATCCGGTCTATGTCGAGACACACGCCCATATTCCACAAGTCTTGTGCGCTGTAGGGTAGGGCTGGGCTGAAATGTCCGCATAGTCCCCAAACATCGGTCTTGCGCATTTGCCAGATACGGAAGAAACCGAGGATATGGTCAATACGGTATGCATCAAAATAGTCCTGCATTTTCTGGAAACGCTTGCGCCACCATAGGAAGCCGTCTTTCGCCATCTCGTCCCAGTTGTAGGTCGGGAATCCCCAATACTGTCCGCTAATCGAGAAGTCATCGGGCGGCGCACCTGCTGAGGCATCGAGGTTGAATAGTTGCGGGTCGGTGTAAGCGTCCACCGAATCGGGCGAGATACCAATAGGTATATCCCCTTTCATCGCTACACCTATCGAGTGTGCATAAGCCACTGCGTCTGCTAACTGCTTGTCGGCGTGGAACTGCAAATAGCAGTAGAAATCCTTCGGCTGCTTGTCGCGTTTCGAGAGAAAAGCCGCATACGGGTCGAGCCATTCGTGGTTCTTCCGGTAGAAAGCCTTGTATTCCTCACTGCTGAACAACGCCTCTTTGTCGGCTTTGTAGAGCAACTTGAAGTACTTCATCTTCTCGTCATATACGCACTGATAATCCGCAATCGCTTTTTGGTTGAATTCCTCTTTTGTGGCAAGGTATTTCTTTTTTTGTGCAGGTGTCAGACGCCCCATCTTCTCTATGTTGATATAGATTGGGTGCAACGCAAATACGCTCACGGTGTTGTAAGGATACGAGTCGCGGTTGGTGTGTGTCAGCGTGGTGTCGTTGATAGGCAGGAGCTGCAAAACCTTCTGTCCTGTCTTTGCCACCAAGTCGATCATGCTCTTGAGGTCAGCGGCGACGGCGAAGGGAGCAGCGGTAGCGGCCTTCACATCCTCGACGGTGAACTCGGGGTTGATCTCGGTCATGACCAGACCGTCCTTGGTGACGTCGAACACGCACATCTCGGTGATGATCTTGTTCACGCAGTGAGAGGCGGTCAGGGGCAGACGGCACTTCTCAAAGATCTTGGGGTTGCCCTTGGCGGTGTGCTCCATGCAAACGATGCAGTGCTTAGCGCCCACGCACAGATCCATGGCGCCGCCCATACCGGGCATCTTCTTGCCGGGAATGATCCAGTTGGCCAGATTGCCCTCGGCGTCCACCTCCAGCGCGCCCAGGAAGCAGGCGTCCACGTGGCCGCCGCGGATCAGGCCGAAGTTGGTGGCGGAGTCGATGAAGCCGCCGCCGAAAGCCACGGAGGAGGGGCTGCCGCCGGCATCCACAACGTGGTAGGGATCGTAGTTGGCGTCGCCCTCCTTGGGGGACACACCGGCGGAGACGATACCCAGCTCAGCGTGGATGATCACCTCAACGCCCTCGGGCAGATAGTTGGGGATCAGGGTGGGCAGGCCAATGCCCAGGTTCACGACGTCGCCGTTCTTCAGCTCCTTGGCGCAGCGCTTGGCGATAAAGCCTTTGATCTCGGACTTTTCCATTACTTTCTGTCTCCTTCCACGATGTAGTCAACGCACATACCGTAGGTATGGATGTTCTCGGGCTCAAAGTCACCCACGGGAACGATGTACTCGCACTCGGCAATCACGGTGTCAGCGGCAGTGGCCATGACAACGTTGAAGTTGCGCATGGTGCCCTTGTACCAGCAGTTGCCGAACTCATCGCACTTATAGGTGCCCAGCAGGGCGAAATCAGCGTGGATGGGCTTCATCAGCAGGTAATCCTTGCCATCGATGGTCTGACGGCCCATGCAGAAGGGGCTCTCCTCCACCAGGGTGTCGATACCCACGGGGGTCAGAACACCGCCCAGACCGGCGCCGGCAGCGCGGATGCACTCAGCCAGCGTACCCTGAGGCAGCAGGTTGACCTCCAGCGTGCCCTCGGTGTGCTGCTGGCCGACCTCGGGGGTCATGCCGACGTGGGTGGCGATCACGCGCTTGACCTGATGATTGTGGATCAGCTCCGCGATGCCGAAGAACTCCTCACCCTTGGGACCGGTGGCGCGACCCATATCGTTGGCGATCAGGGTCAGATCCTTGGTGCCGCGGGCTACCAGCTCCTTGACGATGGCGCGGGCCTGGCCGCAGGCCAGGAAGCCGCCGCACATAATCGTGGCGCCGTCGGGGATCATTGCCGCTGCCTCACGGGCAGTCAGTACAGGTTTCTTTGCCATTTCTGTTCCTCCTTGTTTTATACCACCGGGCGGTTCGCCGGGTACGGTGGCCGGGCGGTGGTTTACAGTCGCGAAGACGGGGCTTCGTGACTTTTCTAACAATAGCATCATAGCACCCTTTGCACGAAAAAGCAAGGGATGTCCATGTTGTTTTTGCGCAAATCACCTAATAAGAAGGGATTCCGCACAAAAAGCGGAGAGTCGGGTTAGCGGCTCTCCGCTTTTGCTGAGGATCTTATTTCATGCCGCGCTTGACCATTTCGGTCACGGCGAAGGACGCCACGTCATCGGCGTACTTGCCGGCGCCAAAGCCGGCGTCGTAGCCCAGCTCCTTGGCCAGCTCGTGGGTGATACGGGGACCGCCGCAGCAGACAACAAACTTGTCGCGCAGGCCCTCGGCCTCCAGCAGCTCGATGAGGTTGGTCAGGTTCTGGATGTGAACATCCTTCTGGGTAACGGTCTGGGAGACCAGCAGCACGTCGGCGTGCAGCTCCAGTGCCTTCTGGATGAACTCCTCGTTGGGGACCTGAGAGCCCAGGTTGTAGGCCTCGATCATCTCGTAGCGCTCCAGACCGTAGTGGCCGGCAAAGCCCTTGCGGTTCATGATAGCGTCGATACCAACGGTGTGGGCGTCGGTGCCGGTGGAGGCGCCGACCATCACGACCTTGCGGCCGATGTGCTCACGGATGTAGTCGTTGGTGTCCTCCATGCTCATCACGTCGGACTCCACGGTGATGACGTGGATATCCTCGTAGTTCACGGAGTGGACGCAGCTGCCGTAGACCACATAGAAGGTGAACTCCTTGTCCAGCGCGGTGTGATATGCCACGTTGGGTTCCTCAAGGCCCATCTTCTTGGCGATCTGGCGGGCAGCCTCCTCACCGCGCTCGTCATCCTTGATGGGCAGGGTGAAGCTGGTCTGCACCTTACCATCGTTCATGGTATCGCCGTAGGGCTTCAGACGGGTCAGATCCAGCGTGGTATCGAAATCGATCTTATGGGTGTTATACAGTCCGCTGCTCATGCTCCCACCTTGCCTTTCATGACTTCAACGAAGGGGTTGAAGTATTTGTCGTCCTTGACCACAACGCCGTTCAGACCCTTGCCGCCGTCCTTAGGACGCTTGACATCGGCGAAGATGCCCTTCTCGATGGTGGTGAACAGACCCAGCTTCTCGATCTCGGCCAGCAGGTCGGTGGCCTTGGTCAGCACCTCGTTGGCGCGGGTGCGGATGATGCCGCCCTCTTTGTAGGTCAGCTCGTCGCCCAGATCCTTCATGGTGCGGAAGATGTACTGCGCGTTCTCGATGGAGAGGGCGCGGTCGGACATGAACGGGGTGTGGATGGCCTCGGTCATCATGCCCAGCAGGCACAGCCGCTGGTTGGTCAGGATGGTCACCATGTTGAACAGGGCGTCCTGAATGTGGCCGCGGAAGATGTTGCCGGTCATGAACTTCGTGGGAGGCATATACTTCAGAGGCGCGTTGGGGAAGATCTCACGGGCCATCTGTGCCTGTGCCAGCTCATACAGGAAGGTGTTCTCCACAGCGGGGTCCATCTCGAAAGCGTGGCCCAGACCCATCTGCTCCTCGCGCATACCGGCGGACTTGGCAAACGCCTCGTTCAGGAACTGAGAGGCCAGAACCGTGTGGGCGGCGGTGATGGCGTCGTCGGTGGTCAGGTAGTTATCCTCACCGGTGTTGATGATCACGCCGGCATAGCCGTTGATCACGCGGGAGAAGAACTGGTCGACGATGGTACGCTGCATGTTGATATCGCGGAACAGGATGCCGTACAGAGCGTCGTTCAGCATGACGTCCAGACGCTCCAGAGCGCCCATAGCGGCGATCTCGGGCATGCACAGACCGGAGCAGTAGTTGCACAGCCGGATGTAGCGGTGCTGCTCCTCGCCCACCTCGTCCAGCGCGGCGCGCATGAGGCGGAAGTTCTCCTGAGTGGCATAGGTGCCGCCGAAGCCCTCGGTGGTAGCGCCGTAAGGCACATAGTCCAGCAGGGACTGGCCGGTGGTACGAATGACGGCGATGATGTCGGCGCCCTGCTTGGCACCGGCCTTGGCCTGGATGATATCCTCGTAGATATTACCGGTAGCCACGATGATATACAGGTACGGGCCTTCCTTATCGCCCCACTCCTTCAGGTAGGAGTTGCGCTTGGCAACGTTCTTATTGATGCGATCCATGGTGGCATTCACCACGGGGGTGATGGCCGCACGGACCTCTGCGTCGGAGTGAGCGGGGATCTTGCTCAGATCCAGCTCACCGCTGCTGACAGCCTCTGCCACGCCCTGGGGATCCTTGCCGGTCTCCACCATGGCGTTGCCGATGGCCCACGCAGCGCCGGCGGGCAGCAGGGAGTTTGCCATCAGGTGGTCGACCACCACGTTGGGCAGAGGAACGTCCATATCGTTGACGCCATCGATACCCAGCAGACGGCAAACAGCGCGCTCCACCGTGACGGTGGTGTGCTGGTCAATGAAGTGCTGGGTGTCGTCCGCGATCTTGGCGGCGGAGGCACGGGCACGGTTGACCAGCTCAAAATTCAAGCCGAGTTTGCTTTCCATAGTTTTTCCTCTCTCTTACTTCTTGACGTGACGCTCGTTACGCAGCAGCTTGGTGGGCTCCAGATAGCGCTGCTTGGTGCCCTCGGCGACCCATGCCACGCCGGTCTTCTCCACCTTCTTCTTGCCGGTGCAGACGTCGCAGTGGCAATCCTGAACATAGTGCTCGGGCTGGGTGTAAGAGGTGATGACGCCCTCGAAGTTGCGCAGGATGACCTTGCGGGGGGTCTCGGAGATCAGGTAGTTGGGCATAACGGGGGTCTTGCCGCCGCCGCCGGGAGCGTCGACCACGAAGGTGGGGATGCAGTAGCCGGAGGTATGGCCGCGCAGAGCTTCCATGATCTCGATGCCCTTGGACACGGGAGTACGGAAGTGGCTCAGACCCAGGGAAGGATCGCAGGCATAGATGTAGTAGGGGCGGACACGCATCTTGACCAGACCGTGGACCAGCTCCATCATCACGTGGGAGCAATCGTTCACGCCGGCCAGCAGCACGGACTGGTTGCCCAGGGGGATACCGGCGTCAGCCAGCATAGCGCAGGCCTTGGCAGCCTCGGGAGTGAACTCCTTGGGGGTGTTGAAGTGGGTGTTCAGCCACACGGGATGATACTTCTTCAGCATGGCGCACAGCTCGGGAGTGATACGCTGGGGGCACACAACGGGGGTGCGGGAGCCCAGACGGACGATCTCCACGTGGGGGATGGCGCGGACGCGCTTGATGATGTACTCCAGGATCTCATCGGAGACCATCAGGCTGTCACCGCCGGACAGCAGGACATCGCGGACCTCGGGATGAGCGGCCACGTAGTCGATGCACTTGTCGATCTGCGCCATAGGCACTTCGCAGTCGTTCTGACCGGCGAAGCGGCGACGGGTGCAGTGACGGCAGTACATGGAGCACTGGTCGGTGATCAGCAGCAGCACGCGGTCGGGATAGCGGTGGGTCAGGCCGGGGGTGGGAGAGTCGGTATCCTCGTGCAGGGGATCGGCGTCCTCATAATCGGCATACTCCAGCTCCTCGGCGCGGGGAATGGCCATCTTGCGGATGGGATCAAAGGGATCGTCCAGATCGATCAGGGACAGATAGTAAGGAGTCACTGCCATACGCAGCTTGCCCAGAGTCTTGCGGACGCCCTCTTCCTCATCGGGAGTCAGGGTCATGTACTTCTTCAGATCCTCAACCGTCTCAGCGCGGTTAGCGACCTGCCAATGCCAGTCGTTCCACAGATTCTCGGGAACGTCGGCGAACAAACCGTTGCGAGTCTTCATAGTCGTTTCTCCTTCACAATATCGTGTTGTTTCGGTGTAGGTCAAAGGCTGGGGAGCCGCACGGGCCCCCCAGCTTTGAAGGAAGTCGTTTAGCAGTACTTCTCGTCGAACAGCTTACGCAGCTTGGGGTTCTCGCGCAGCACATCCAGGGTGATGTTGGCGTGGTTCTTGGTGTAGCCGTTGCCGATGATCATGGTCACGTCCTTGCCGATACCCTCAGCGCCCAGAGCAGCCTTGGTGAAGGAGGTAGCCATGGAGAAGAAGTACACCATACCGTCGTCACGGACAGGCAGGATGGCGGACATCTCGCAGGACTCGATGTTCACGCAGCAGATGGACAGATCGTACTCCTTGCCATCGTTGACAGCCAGAGCAGCCTCCATGACCTCAACGGGCTTGGTGCAGTCGGCGACGATGACGTCGGTGTAAACGCCCAGCTCCATCAGGCCGGGAACCTGCTTGGGGTTGCGGACAACGCCCACGACCTTGCCCTTGGGGCCGACCTTCTTCATGGCCTCCCAGCCGCACAGCACGCCGGACTTGCCGTTGGCGCCCAGGATCAGGACGCTGTCGCCCTCGTGGGGCAGCTTGCGGGCCTGCGCGGGAGCGCCGGCCACGTCCAGAGCGGCCAGAGCCAGAGGCTCGGACATATCCTCGGGCATCTTGGCATACAGAGCGGACTCGAACAGGATGGCCTTGCCGACGATGTCAACGCGGTCGATATCCTTGTGGATGGCCAGGATCTTGTCGATCTTCAGCGGGGTCATGGACAGGGAAACCAGGGAGACGATCTTGTCGCCTTCCTTCAGGTCGAAGCCGGGCTTCTTCTTCAGATCCTCGCCGATGTGAGCGACGACGCCCTTGAACATACCGCCGGAACCGGTGACAGGATTCTGCTGCTTGCCGCGCTCAGCGACGATGCCCAGGATCATTTCGCCGATCTTCTTCTCGTCGCCGCCGCAGGCCTCAGAGATCTGGGTGAAGGAAGCGGAGTCGATGTTCAGGGAAGTGACATCGCAGACGATCTCGTTGGAATAGACCTTGCTCATGTCGTTGTCGATCTTCCACGCAGCCTGGGTCAGAACGCCCTTGGGCTCGATAACGCGGTGAGTACCGTACTTGTTGCCTTTCAGTTCAGCCATTTTAGTTTCCTCCTAAAAATATTTATATATGATTCTTTCCTGTTGCTTACTTGAGGGGCTTCAGGCTCAGGATCTCGCGCGCCTCAGCGGGGGTAGCGATCTCGCGGCCCAGCTCCTTGGCGATGCGGACGACCTTGGCCACCAGCTCGCCGTTGGAAGCGGCCTTCTGACCCTTGCCCAGATAGATGTTGTCCTCGAAGCCCACGCGGACGTTGCCGCCCATAGCGATAGCGGCAGCGGCCATGGTCCAGGCAGCGCGGCCGACGCCGGACACGGTCCAGGTGGCATCAGCGGGGATCTTGCTGGCGAAGAACGCCAGATTCTCCACGGAAGCGGGGGTGCAGCCGTGGACGCCCAGCACGAAGTTGAACTGCATGGGAGCGCCGGGGACCTCGCCCTTCTTGGCCATGGTCAGGATGGTATCCAGATGGCCGATCTCGAAGCACTCATACTCGGGCTTGATGTTGTTGGCCAGCATACGCTTGCCGAAGGCGCGCATGGTGGGCATGGTGTTGTCGAAGATCTCATCGCCGAAGTTGCAGGTACCGCAGTCGAGGGTGGCCATCTCGGGGAACAGCTCCGTGGGCTGCAGACGCTCCTCGGGGCTCATGCCGGTGGCGCCGCCGGTGGAGGGGATCATGATGACGTCGGGCAGCTCCTTGCGGATGGCATCCATCACGACACGGAAGCGCTCGCGGTCCTGAGTGGGGGTACCGTCATCGTTGCGGACATGGATGTGCAGGATGGCAGCACCGGCCTCGTAGGCGGACTTGGCCTCGCGGACCATCTCCTCTACGGTGTAGGGAACAGCGGGGTTGGAGGCCTTGGTGACCTCAGCGCCGCAGATAGCGGCCGTGATAATGAGCTTTTCCATCATGACACTCCCTTACTTCTCGATCTTTTTGCGCTGGCAATCCTTGGGGGTCACGCAGGTGCCGTGAGCGCGGCAGACCACCACGGGCTCGGCCAGAACGTCAGCGGCAGAGGCGCTGATGTCGGGGCGGGAGACGATGACCTTGCGGGCCTCGAACTTCATGGTGCGGGAGGTGTTGCCGACCTTCTCGATCTCGCCATAGGCCTCGATGTAGTCGCCGGCGTACACGGGAGCCAGAAACTCCACGTTGTCATACGCGCAGAACAGACCCTCATCACCGTCGCACTTGATCAGCAGCTCGGTAGCGACATCACCGAACAGGTGGACCATGTGGGCGCCGTCCACCAGGTTTCCGCCGTAATGAGCATCCTTGGCGCTCATACGCAGACGCAGCAGAGAAGTCATCTTTTCCATAAGTATTTCCTCCTTAAAATTTTTGGACGTGCAATTTCTCAAACACCAGCTCCGGCCGTTATCGCTCTTCTTTGGGTATGAAAAAGGGCGCTATCGGTCAAGGTCATTGACCAATAGCGCTCCATGTATCTCTACATGACAGCAGCGCCGCTTACACCGCGCTGCCAAGCGGCAGGTCTCAGGCGGGCCTGCTGCTTTCGGCGAAAAGCTCCTTCCTGCTACGCTGCTCGGGTGCCTGTCCCCACACGCAGCAGTACCCCGCTTTTCGCGCCTCTATTGACTGATATTCACGAAATCCTACTCTTAAATTATACTGGTTTTAGGGCGTTTGTCAAGGGACTTCGTGACAAGCTTGACAATAATATTTTTGCAGCTTGAAAACTTTTTGCAGCTTCTTTACGGCTTTTTTCGCACCGCGAAAATCAATAGGCTTCCTCCACCATTTTGAGGATCTCCGGCTTCAAAGACAGCATCCGACAGATGTTCAGCGCGTCCCGCGGACAGTCGGAGCGGCCCTCCACCCGGTACAGGCCGTAGTTCATATGGCGGGCGATGACGGCCACGCCGTCCTCGTTGGTGGCGGACAGCTCCCGGCGGATCTGCTCGGTATCCACGTCCCGCAGACCGATGATCTGGTAGTGGAGCTTGGCGTACTCCGCCACCTTGTCGTAGTGGGTGGTCAGCAGCGAAATGGCGTTGACGTCATTGAGGTACCGGGTGACGGCCTGCACGATGACGGCGCCCTCGTCGGGGTTGGTGCCGCGGGCGAACTCGTCCAGCAGGAACAGGGAGTAGCCCTGCTCCACCTCGGCCAGCGCCTTCTGGAACTGGACGATCTCGGAGCCGAAGCCGCTGAGTCCGGACTGGATGGACTGGAGGTCGTCAAACAGCATCTTCACGCTGTGGAACAGGGGCATCCGCGCCTCCTTGGCACAGACCAGGAAGCCCGCCTGCAGCAGCAGGGCGTTGAGCGCCACGGTCTTCATGGCCACGGACTTGCCGCCCATGTTGGCGCCGGTGATAACCGTCGCGCCCTGCTCCAGATGGATGGAGACGGGGACGAAGCGCCGTCCCTGCTCCTCCAGCAGGTCGCAGATCTCGGGGTTGATCATGTCGGTCAGCTCCAGCTCGCCGTCGGTGAGCTCGGGGCGGATGCCGCCGAAGCGCACGGCGAACAGCGCCTTCTGCACGATGAAGTCCAGCCGGCCGGAGGTCTCCGCGTCCGCCAGCAGGTCGTCCACCATAGGCGCCAGCGCAGCGCCCATGGCTCTGCGGACGTGCATCTCCTCGGCATCCTCGTCGGCGCACAGGCGGGTGCGCTTCAGGCGCAGGTCGTCCTTCTCCGCATCGGTCTGGGCGTTGAACAGCCGCTCCTCCACGTCCTTCTTGGCCTGGCGGACCTCCTTGAGCTTAGGGGTAGCGCTGTCGGGGATGTAGAAGCCCCGGCTGCCGGTGCCGTCCGGATCCAGAATGGCCAGCGCGGGCTTGGGGTCGTGGAGGGCAATGCCCTTGAAATGGGTGACGGCATCGATCTCCGCCAGCAGCGGGCGCAGGCCGTCCAGCCGCTGGAGGTAGCCCTTGATCTCAAACAGCTCCACATGGTCCGGCGTCTCCCCCGCCGCGCAGCGGCGCAGGGATGTGCGGATGTCCTTCATCTGGCACAGGCCGGTCATCAGCTTGGTGTACTGGCCCTTCAGCTCCTCCGCCGCGGCCGCGGCACGCTCCACGTTGTACAGCTCCGTCTCCAGCTCCTCCCGCTCCTCCGGCGTATAGAACCGCAGGCGGCGGATCTTCTCCTGCCCGAAGGGCGAACAGCCGTGCAGAGACTCCAGCACATATTGCAGACCGATCTTTACACGCTCCTCAAATCGGATCTCGATCATGCCAACTCCTCCTTTACGTTGATAACAGGCACGTCCACTGCCTCGCGCATACGGTGCAGGAACTCGTCCTTGTCAAATTTCCATCCGTAGGCCGACACCGGGTTCACGGTGATGCACAGGGTACGGGCGGCCTCCTCCGTCTCCAGCGCCACCTCCCGGGTGACCAGCTTATCCAGCGTGTCGGCGCTGAGCAGCACCTTGCTGGGGTCCTTCACCACCAGACGGCAGCGGCGCAGTACGCCGGAGCGCAGCAGCGGCAGCACCATAGTGTCTGTCAGAGCGCCGGTGATCAGCGCCGCACCGTGCGCCTTAACGCAGGCCTCCAGACCGTCCGCGGCCTCCGGCGGCAGCTCCGCCGCCTTGGGCAGATTCATCAGGCGGTAGATATGCACCGTGTCGGCGATGACCTTCTCCATGCTCATGTGGTAGCTGGCGCCGGTGCAGAGGATGACGCCCTCCGCCACGGCGCGGGCGCCCAGGCTCTTCCGCCCCAGTGCGCCGTCGATGATGGAGCGGTCGGCGCCCAGCTCGAAGAAGCTCTGGGACACGGACTTGAGCTGCGTGGTGATGGACGGGCCGGCCAGCTGGACATACCCGGCGCTGCGCGCCCGGAGGATCACCACCTCGCCCAACGGGGTGGGGATGCCGGTGGTCATCAGGATCTCCTTGGTCACGTCGCCCAGACGCAGCATATCCTTCGCGGTGGCGATGAGGGTGCCCTCCCGGACGAAGATGCCGGGCTTTTCCGTGCCGGTGACCACATCGGTGGATTCGCCGTCCCGGCCGATGGAGGTCAGGCCCAGGGTACCCTGCAGCCTTCCCTGCTCCAGCAGCCAGTTGAGCATGGTGGTCTTTCCGGCGTTTTTGCACATGCCCACGATGGACATGGTTTTCACGCTGTGAAGCTGCTGCAAAAGCTGTTCTTTCATATCTGCGCTCCTTCGGAGTAGTCATTCAACAAATGATTATACCCTACGAGGCCGAAAAAAGGAACCCCTATTTTTTCATAACCCCTATGAGAAAAAAGCGGACACAAAAAACACCACCCAATGGGTGGTGTTTTTTTGGCAGGGGCAGAAAGGCTCGAACTCTCGACACGCGGTTTTGGAGACC
>OLGV01000802.1_pt1 | contig 11750 bp, 15 predicted proteins | sample 1605761 | NCBI WGS metagenome assembly OLGV01 (sample SAMN03283245) | human gut metagenome | biome: human-associated habitat; material: feces | host: Homo sapiens | place: Peru | collected 2012
TGATCCAAATAAATTAACAATCAGTTTTTCAGCAGCTTTCAGCGGGAAAGCATATTTGAATTAAAGGAGAGCAATTATGAGTCAAAAATGGTTTAATGGACTAAATTTACAACAAAACCAACTGGAAAATGCTGTAATTCAAAACTTGGCTAGCGATCCCTCGTCGGGAAAAGCTGGTCAAATTTATTACAACACCACAGATAATGGGTATAGATACCACAATGGAACCGCGTGGGTAAGTATCACAGCGGAAGCGGTGAAATCCATTGTAGCGGGCAATGGTTTGACCAGTTCAGGAACAGACACGGTTACTATTAGCTTGGGTACTCCTTCAGCTTCGGGCTCTGGCTCTAACACTTACGGTTCTAATGGCGTTACAGCAAATAGTCACACCCATCAAATCTCTCTGCCTGATGCAACAGATTCAGCCAAGGGTGTTATTGAATTAGCTACTGATGCTGAAGCCACAGCGGGTACCGATACTACTCGTGCTATCAATGCAAAACAACTTGCGGCGGCCAAACAAAGTGCGATAGATTCTGCAAAAGTCACAATTCAGACCTCTAATGGTATCACAGGCGGTAGTACGACACCAGGCAATTCTTTTACTTTGAGTGGTGTTAATGCTTCTACAACAGTGAAAGGCGTTGTTCAGTTGGCTACTCAAGACGAAGTAAACAATGGTACTGACACTACAAAAGTTATCACTCCCGCAACTTTGGGGAAAGGTAAAGCGAGTGGTGTTGCGTCACTGGATGCCAACAGTAAGATTATTACAAGCCAATTGCCTGATTATTTGCTTGGGCAAGTAATGTATGGTGGTAATGCTTCCACGGTTGCAACTACAACCACTATTTCACCCTCCGATAGCTTAAAAACAAAAAAGAACATAACAGCAACTTCGATTGCGATTGTAAACTCTGTAACAAGCACAGCAGCCAACACATATGGTTGGCAAGACATGGAAGGTGTTTATTTCATTTGTCAAGCAAGCGGGACGTTTGCGGGGATTGGTTTTGAGACGGGTGACTGGATTATTTCGACAGGAACTAGGTGGGAAAAAATTGATAACACCGATGCTGTCACGAGTGTCAATGGTCAAATAGGTGATGTGAGTATTACCAGAGTCAACGAAGCGGGAACGGCCGATAAACTTAAGACAGCGCGAACAATTGCACTCACAGGAGATGCAACTGGTTCGACTACTTTCGACGGAAGATATTAATGTCACACTGTCGAATACTGGCGTAACGGCGGGCACATATAACACTGTGACGGTTAATGAAAAAGGTCGAGTAACCGCTGCATCGAGTGAAAATTATTCCACAAAAGTCGTGCAAACTATCACGGGGGATGGTAGCAAAACTTCATTTGATGTTGCTCATACACTGGGTGCCGATGTTAGCGTTCAGGTTTATCTCAAGAATCAAACGGTTGGAGCAGATACGGTCGACGAGCTGGTTATGGTAGACACCTACACCATGAATAACAAAGTGAAATTGTTGTTTGCGACCGCCCCCACTACCGCACAAACATTTAAAGTGGTAATCATTGGATAATTTCTGTCACATTAAGTTGACAAATCAATTAACACTATGTATAATAAATATATATTAAATAAAATTACACATTTATTGCCCAAGGAGGTGACACCACGTGAAAAACTATAGTGAGATCACAGAGAGTTTAGACATTACTACTAAGCAATATGTTGATCAGGGGTTAACCTCCAAGGCAGATGTTAACGACATCCCCACTTCAATAGATGGGTTAAGTGGCGGAACGCTGACAAGCCCACTGACGCTTACAGGCGGTGATGGAGCGGCAGCATCTAAAATGATATTGACGTCGAATGGTCAAATTACGAACGAAAGCAATTCAACGCTGTTTGGGCGCAGTGGTGGAGTTTTGATCGTAGGACACCAAAGCATACCATTAAGGTTAAGAGGAAGTGCGACTAATCCTGTATACAGTAAGGATAATCAAACTTTTAAGGAACTCGCATTTAAGAGTGATATTCCAACAATCCCCACTTTGGCACAAGTTGCAACGACTGGAGATTATAACGATTTACTAAACAAACCCGACATTCCCGACATAAGCAGTTTCGCGCTAAAATCGGAACTAACAGCCCACATCAACACCGTCGCCACCCAAACGACGTTGGGACACATTAAGATGTATGTTGAGGGCGACACATTATATTTGAATACGTAGGTGAATTATGGCATTAGAAGCAAATAACGTTTTAATAAAAAGCATTGATATTGGCGCAAAAGAATGGCAAGCAAAGACGTGGAATGGGCTTACAAACTTCAGAGGTGTCTGGATATGGACCGACGGCGTGAATATATATTGTTCCTATGGGGATAGTCACTATCAACTAGATAAAGCAACCTCTACGTGGCAAACGAAGACGTGGAGTGGGCTTACAAACTTCTATGGTCAGTGGATATGGACTGATGGTGTGAATATATATTATTCCTCTGGTACTGGTGGTAGTTATCAATATCAACTAGATAAGGCAACCTCCACGTGGCAAAGGAAGACGTGGAGTGGGCTTACAGCCTTCTCTGGTGACAACATATGGACCGACGGCGCGAATATATATTATTCTGATGGTACTTGGGTGCAATATCAACTAGACAAGGCAACCTCTACGTGGTTGTCAAAAGATTGGCAAGGGATTGTAGATTTAGCACATTTCTATGGTACTGAAATATGGCAAGATAATGGGGGCACTATCTATTTTTCCAATGAAGAGGCGCAGTATGAATTAACGCCCTCAATCCACTACTGCTACAAAGGCGACACTTGTCAATGGGTGAAACCATATACTATTACCATCAAGGTAACTGGGTATCCTACTGCTGATATTAAGGTCATCATCTATCGTTCGAGCAACGCAAAAGGACAAGAGCCGAGCGCGGTTTATGATTCTTCTGGCGGTGAAAGCTCGTATGTGATAAACGTAGCGTCGACGTCCGCTGATGGCCAGCAAATAGTTGGGTATTATGGTGACACATTGTATGTTAAGGCACAAAGTTATTCTTCTGGAAGCGACAGGTATAACATTTATGGACAATCTTATACCGTTACTGGAGACGGACAATTGAGTGTTAATGTGAGCCACTCCGTAACTTGTTCGTCGTGTAACACATCAGTACTTAAAAACACTTGTAATATTCGGTGTACCACAAATTTGAAGTACATTGGCGTATGTAGTGGCGCATCGAAGACATCTGGTATATGTGAGTGGTAATTTTGGAGAGTGCTATGCAGTCAATTACGTATTTATTAACCGATAACATTTATAACGAGTTATTACGTTTAACAACACAACTGAGTGACAGTGTGGACAACTATAACTGGTTGTGCCAATTAACAGACGCAACCAAGCAACAACTGGGTGTGACTCAACAAACGCTCGACGATGCTTTTCAATTCTATACTAACACGTTAAAGGCATATCGTAAAAAAGCCGAAGAGTTGTTTCATTTGTTGCAATTTTATTATCCCAATCTGGTGCGCATCGAACCACAATACGATGGCTTAATTATAAAAAGAGAAGTTTTAGTATGGGTGAACGAGTAGATAAACAGGTAACAATTACATTTCATATCACTTCAAATTGTAATTTGAGATGTACTTATTGTTACCAACAACATTGCGATATAAAACAAATTATTAAACTTGAAGACGCAAAAAAGGCGATTGACTGTTTAATCGATCGAAAACTCGGTAAGTCAACATCTTTTGACGCATTGGTGCGCGATGATTTTGATAATGTGATGCTAAACTTTATTGGCGGAGAAGTAACTCTATATATGTCGATAGTAAACGACATATGTGATTACTTTTTCCGCCAGTGCCTCGAGCACAAGTTTTACGATCTTGTGTCGCGTAGCCGTATTACTATTGACACCAATGGCACGACGTATTTCAACACAGATGTTCAAGATTTTATTCACAAATATAAAGATAAATTACTCTTTTCAATAACTATCGACGGGCCTCGTGAGTGTTTTGATAAGTGCCGACGAGATAAAAACGGCAATTCGGTGTTTGATAAAGTCGAAAACGCTGTTAAACAACACTTTGTTGATTTTGGATATGAAACGACCACAAAACTGACATTCGCGCCCGATAATATTCAATACTTTTTTGAAAGCTGTAAATATTTGGCTTCACTAGGTTTTACGCATTTGAAACATAGTATTGATGTCAACTATATCCCAGATGAAAAGTTTTTAACAGAGTATAGACAACAATTGTTAAAAACTATTGAGTGGATTAAAGTTACCCACACTCCATTAACGCTTTCCGCGCTGGAAATGGAATATACAAAAAACTTGCAAATATGCACTTGTGGATTGGCCACAAAAGCAGGCTTCACAATTGATTGGAACGGTGATATTTATATTTGCTTCAGATTTTGCGAGGACAGTCAGGGGACAAAGAAGATTCCTATTGGCAATATCAACACGGGTATATCCAATACTGCGTTTTTAGAACAAATGCAGTGTCGCAATTTTAGTAATTACAAAAAAGAGTGTTTTGATTGTGAATGTTCGAGTGTTTGCAGTGTTTGTCCGGCGGATAGTTATTATATGTGTGGCGATATCAACAAACCATTTCAACGGTGTGCTCTCACCAAGCTCGAAGCCGAAATGTCAAAAATATATAAAGCTAAATTAGGGAAATAACCCAACCGGAGGTAAATGCAATGGCAACCAATTATAAGATAAACAATGTCGACATCGACGAAATGTATGAAGCATTTGAGACTTCGGTTGCGGAACAATACGGCGTAACAGATAGTAAATTTACCGATTCTGCCGCTAAATTTAAGAAAAACGGGCAACCGTTGAAAACTGCCCTTGGAAAAACATTCCCTACAAGCGCAGGGACGCATCTTGGTGGCTCAAACACTTGTGCTCAATATAAGGTAAACGGGCAACCTATCGACGTTGCCTTAAAAGGTTGTAGACCCATTGGGATTCCTCTGGCAACTTTATCCGAGGGAACTCATTACGTAAACCGTGTAAACGGGGAGACCTGGCTTTCAACAAGCGCTAATTCCGCGACAGGAACACGCTTGAATTACAACCCAAAATATATTTTTGTGGAAATTCAGGGCGGCGGCGGCGGCGGAGCAGGAAGCTCTGGTGTTTGGTGCTCTGGAGGCGGAGGTGGTGGTGGTTATACCTTTACTGGTATAGCTCTCCCCGAAAATTCCTATGTCAGAATAGTCGTGGGAGCTGCTGGTCCCCGTGGAGAAAACAAAAAGGACGGAGGAAACGGTGGGACGTCTTACTTATACGACGCAAATGGTGGTATCATTCTACAGGCCAACGGCGGTGGAAAGGGAAGAAAGACCGATGATGGTCAAGGAACCCCTGGTGTTTATAGCGGCGGGACTGGGCTCAATGGGGGCTATGGTGCTGAAAAAGAACGCCATGGTGGAGGGACTACTTCCACTACGCTCGCCTATGACAAACCCGAAGGTACCACCTTTGTGCGCGGAGGCAAATCCGGCGGGACGACCGGTGGTAACAATTATGGCGGAGGCGGTGGCGCATCTGCTTTTGCTAATGGAGCAAATGGGGATAGTCGAAAGAAACCTTCTTCTCCTGGTGTTCAAGGTAGTGGGGGTGCTGGGGCAGGGTTTACTGCTGGTCAAGCTAACCCAGGAAGTCACGGTGGCGAAGGGTTAGCGAATATCTATTATTAAGAGGTGAGTATATGGCAGTCAGCGAAAATATTACAAGTCAATATTATAAAGTATTAGAAGACGATTGTTATGTCTACAATGGCTTCGTCTTTGTCGCAGTAGCTCGATACCCTAGCCAAGAAGAACGCGAACGAGAAAAAGCAAGAGAAGAGGAATTATCGATATTCATGTCGAATGTTAATAATCGATATTTAACATTGGTCGCAGAGAACGATGCAAACGAATCCCTTACCGAGGAAGAAGCCGAGCATACCGCAGAAATTGAGCGTGTTCTTTATACAGTAGAAAACTTTGCGGTTATTGTTGCTGCTCAGCAACCGGCGGTAATTTCTATTTCAGACAGTGTGAAACAAGAGTTAATAGAACTTGGATACAAAGACGAGTTTCTTTCTGATCCGATAGTTATTCTCGATCGTATCACTGTCAACTGTGGTAGATATGACGGTAAACCACTCACTCTTGAGTATTTATATAACAAACTTAAGCCACAATTGGCAGAATTTACTAATGTATAAAAGGAGAATCTATGGACTGTACTTTATATTTAAATAAGCGTAAAGAAACCTTACAACAACAGTTGGCTCAAAAAGATGTTTTACAAGAGCGGTTTGACCAAGCGCAATTACAGATAAAACAATTACAAGAAACCTGCATCAAACTTAGTGTTTTGTATTCAGAAATTAATGAAACAGAAATTGCGCAGGAACTGGCGGTTATCGACGAGCTGCTCGCAAGTGCGGCAATCGACAAACGTAAAAAGAACTCTTCGGCCAAAGTCGGAGATAAAAGCGATAATTTATCGGAGGTATAAGAGATGGCTATTATAGGCGAGAACATTATTTTGGGCAAAACCCTAGTCGGTAACATCGCACGTAATCAAATGGAAAGCAAAATGGAACTGATGACGAAAGGAGCCTTGTATGTTGGCACCGGCGACAAGAATTCTGTTACACCTGATGGTGGTGGCGACAAGGTACCAATCCCCGTAACTTCGCATATTGCGCCCAGTGGCGCAAGCGATGATGGGAAAGTGCTGGTCGCTGCTTCTAATTCAGAGGTAGGTTGGATAATTGAAGAATGTCCAAAGGCAACAACGGCAACAACGGCAGAAAAAGCCGCCGGATATTCTCAAGGCGGCGAAATTGAAGCCGAATTAAATACAATAAAAACGCAACTTGCCGTACTCGAAGCTCTTGTAAACATTAAAAAAGCCAAAATCTACGGTGTAGATAAAGTTGGTTCAGAAAACCCGGACGATCTCGTACGTACCGATGACGCCGTGGGCCTGAATTTCACTACTAATCACGCACCAACTGGTTACGATGAAATTACAAGCGACTTTGATAACTGTTATCCGTGGTGTGATATTGAAGAAGTGACAGACGACTTTGAAAATGTTTTTATTAAAATTCCTAAGTTTTATTCAAAAATTACAAAAAATTCGGATGGTACCTATTTGCACCAACTGTCAGGAATAAGGCGCCCTGGGTTTGACACGTTGTTCAAGGTCGGTAACCGTGAAATTGACTATGTCATGGTCGGCAAATATGAAGGTAGTGGCTCGTCGTCGCGTGTTTATTCAAAATGGAACCAAACCGTTCTTACAAAACTTACTCTTGATGACTACCGCACTGCCTGTAGAGCATACGGCGAAGGTTATCAGCAATACGATTTCCTGATTGACCTTATCATAAAAGAATTGTGGCTCGTTGAAATGAAAACAACGAACTGTCAGTCAATTATGGCTGGTTATACAGACGGCGACAAAGCGATTGTCACTGGCGAAACAAAATACGTAAAAACCCCATCGGGTTCGAACGGACGCGGCGACGACGGCAAACACGCTTTCATATATAGAGGTATCGAGAATTTGTGGGGAAATATTCAAACTTGGTGCGACGGCATATCTTTCAATAACCGGAGTGTTTACGTTTGTACCGACCCTACATCTTATAAAACGGGTGAAACCACCGCGCCGTACGTTTATCAAGGCCAACGCCCACAGAATGATGGCTATGTTAAAAAGGTCGAAGTGCTTTACGCTCCACACACACAAAACTCTCTTATACAATACGCAACGGAAGTCGGCGGTAGCGCAACAACCTACTTTTGCGACTCCTGTGACGAGGCGCTCGTCGGTGTCACCCTTGTGGTTGGCGGGTATTTTCGTAGCTCGGTGACCGCTGGTTTATGGTGTTGGGATGGTAGCTATGGCTCATCGACCAGTAATGACCTAACTGGAGGTCGTCTTTGTTATAAACCTCTTTAAGAGAGGGATTGCCAAGGGGGGAATACCCTTTAGCGTATTCTTCAATTACAAAATTAAAAAGAAATTTGTCATTATAAGTTGACAAGTTTCTTTTTTTTTACTATAATCTAATCATAAATGAAAACTATTTCGTTTATGGAGGTACGTATGCAGGTTGTAAACCCGACAAAACAAGAAGTCTTCGATGAATTGAGAAGAAATATAGGCTGTTGTTGGCTTGGTGGCACTGGTTGTCAATGCCACAGTCGTCAACTGGGACAATGCTTCAAAGAAACCGAAAGAAGTTTAACAAAGACGATTTTGACCGATGAAGAAATTAATACTAAGAAATTTAAAAAATGAGGGCATTGAAAATATATTAGCTTTAGCTGATGGGTAAAGAGCCTTAGTTAAGAAAAAATATATAATTATAAGGAGGTGATAAGTAAATGTTAAAAGCGTATAAATACAGAATATATCCAAACAAACCACAAGAAGAACAGATTCATAAAACTTTTGGTTGTTGTAGATTTGTGTATAATCAAACACTTGCTTATAAAAAAGAGAAATATGAGCAAGATAAACAATCCATGAATAAAATTTCTTGTAATAATTACTGTAATCAAGTTCTTAAAAAAGAATATGAATGGTTGAGAGAAGTAGATAAATTTGCATTAACAAATTCAATTTATAATATGGATTCGGCATATCAGAAATTCTTTAAAGAACACGCGGGTTATCCTAAATTTAAGAGTAAGAAAAATCCCAAAAGAAGTTATACTACCAACTTTTCAAATGGAAATATAGAAGTTGATCTTGAGAATAATAAAATCAAACTTCCAAAACTTAAATGGATAAAGGCTAAAATTCATAGAGAGTTTCAAGGACAAATTAAGTCTGCAACTGTTTCACAAGTGCCTTCCGGGAAATATTTTGTATCAGTTTTAGTAGAAACAGAGCATGCGCCTTTGGAGTCTACTGGTTGCATAGTTGGTATTGATTTAGGGATAAAAGATTTACTTATCACTTCTGATGGTAAAAAGTATGATAATATTCGTACTACTAAAAAATATGAGAAGAAGTTAGCAAAAGAACAAAGAAAATTATTTCCTAAAATAAAAGGCAGTAGCAACTGGAATAAGCAAAGAATTAAAGTGGCGAGAATATATGAAAAGATTTTTAATATCAGAAAAGATTATCTGCATAAGATTTCACATGAATTAGTCGACGAAAACCAAGTGATAGTCAGTGAAGATCTCGCAGTAAAAAATATGGTACAGAATCATAATCTTGCAAAAGCAATTTCAGATTGTGGATGGTATGAATTAACAAGACAGTTGGGTTATAAGAGTGATTGGAATAATCGTCAGTATATTAAAATTGGACGATTTACTAAGAGCAGTCAACCTTGTAACGTGTGTGGTTATGTCAATACAGATACGAAGGATTTGTCAGTCAGAGAATGGACTTGTCCTGTATGTGGAACTAAGCATGATAGAGATATAAATGCTGCGATTAATATACTCAACGAAGGACTGCGATTACTTAATGAGGTAGTCTAAAAAATATTTAGTAGGGTTGGGATGATCCGAATTTACGCTTGTGGAGTTAGTAGGTTACGAGGACGTTGAAGCAAGAAGCCCCGATGCTTTAGCATCGCGGGTAGTTCACGATATGTTAAATTCAGCATTTGGAGACGTACGATGAAAAAACAGACTCAGCAACAGAGAGATTTTGACCAAATTATTGACAAATGGGATGATGCAGAGGACGAGGTGTTTCGTTTGCAAACACTAAACATGCAGCTTCAACAAGATTATAACAGAGCGTGGGAAAGACTGAAGTCTCAACGTCGCGAAATCGACGAGTTGCAAAAAAAGCTTGAACAGCATGAGCGGTTTGAACACGAGATCAAGGCACTGTTTGAGATCGAAATGCTCCAAGCTATCCAGGACTTTGCAGACAAGTTAAAAGCACGCCTTAAAGAAAAAGAACAGCACTATATTTGCATGTACGATTGGAACGGGCATTCCGCTGTGGTGGATTGCGAAAACGAAGTCGACGAACTTTTGAAGGAGTGTGAAAAATGATTGACAAAGAGCTTTATACAGAACTTGATGAAGAAGAGTGTGATGTTGTTGACGATTATACAATAGGTTTTGCTACGTATTTAATGCAGAAACGGCGCGATGAAGTCGCTAGAATGCAAGCTGAAATTACACGGCTTAAAAAAGAAAATGCTAACTTGTTAAAAGTTTGTGAAGAAAAATTTACATTCGACACAACTCAAAACAAAAAATATAGTGTTTTCAACACGGTTAGAAAAGAATTGGTAGACAGGATCAAAGTTTTAATATTCCAAAAAGGTAATCCATATGATGTGCCTTTTGAAGAATTTGTAAAGGCAAATGTATTTTGTGGATATCTCGATGAACTTCTGAAAGAATACGAAAAATAGACAAGGAGTTGCATATGAAATTAGCATTTGAACCGGTAAAAAACCAGAAATTTGAGATTGGTAGGACAATCAATTTTGCCAAATGTGATTGTGAAACGTGCGATTTTATGCACTGTCCTAAACACAACTACGCAGTACAGATGACACGAAAAAGATATACGGTTGAAGAGTTTTGGGACGAGAATAAGGACGACATTGTTTCAGTAGGCTCGTTGCAAGAATATTTTAATTTCGATACTATCAGTGATTTCCTTGATGCTTGTATAACATTCCCGAAAGGAACGTACTGGGAATGGGTAGGGTACGACAACGCAATTGAGCTTGTGGTAATCAATAGAAGTAAACACGGTCCTGACTTTTTAAGGCGTGCAAAAGTTGAAATCTCTTCCAACAACTACGCCTGGGAGCGCGGAACGGATTTCCCTATAAGTTATTACTCAGGTTGTTCTGATACCCAAGAGAAACTCGCAGAAAAAATACAAAAACGGTTGCGTGAGCTCAATGAACTTCTTATGGTAGGACGTATGAGGCACAACTGTCAAAAACAAGAGGCTGACGACCTCTGCGATATGGAGGTAGAAGAATGATAGAATATCAAAAAATCGAAACATTATACAAGTTCGACAATGTCACAAAGACTTATCGCAAGGAGTTTTTCAATCCATATGTGGACTATTTGAAAGACAACGAGTGGATTGCATCCGAGAAAATCGACGGTACGAATGTTCAAGTCGAGTATGACGGGCATCGAGTTGCGTTTCATGGCAGAACCGAGCGCACAAATTTCCCGAAAGAGGTTCTCGCCGCGCTTACGGGAAAGTTTGCGGATAGTGAGGTCGTGTTCGAGCAAATGTTCGGCGACAAACCCGTGATTCTGTTTATGGAATGTTACGGCGGCATTATGAAGGAAAACGAGCATGACGTTCTCGCGACCTTCGATCCTCAGATCATCGTTGACAACTGGGACAAGATCCGCTCCATCATCGCCGAGATACCCTCCGCGGAGGAGATGGAGGCGCTGTACAAGGCGGTCGGCTCCAAGTACCTGCCCGAGCATATCGGCATTGACCCGGCGCTCACCGACGAAATGCTCCCCATTTCCGCCGCCATCCGCAACAGGCTCACGCTCGTTCGCATGCTCCGTGTGCTGGATTTTGAATAAGAATGAGTGCAAAAACTGCTCTGTCTTTTGACAGAGCAGTTTTTTCTGGCCGTTACAGGTGGTACGGCTCGTCTTCCTTATGCCTGAACCATGACATCAGCCGCTTGGCGGGGGAAGCACGGTTCGCGATCGGCTGGCCGGTTTTATG
>OLGV01000803.1_pt1 | contig 11742 bp, 6 predicted proteins | sample 1605761 | NCBI WGS metagenome assembly OLGV01 (sample SAMN03283245) | human gut metagenome | biome: human-associated habitat; material: feces | host: Homo sapiens | place: Peru | collected 2012
CGGCCAATGAGAGGATCGTACAGGCGGCCGTTCATGTTAATCAAGCCGAAGTCGTCGTAGTGCTCGTGCAAAGTGTAACCGCGGTCGAACGAGGCGGTGACGTTGTCGTACGACAAAGTCTGCGGGTTGCGACGGCGTCCCCAGGCGTCGAAACTGTAGCGCTCGACAGTGTTGCCTGTTATAGTGGCGTACATGCTTTCCTGATGGTCTTTTATGACATAGCTCATGGTGCCTTGTCTTGACGATTTATAATAATAAACATTACCATGCTATAACCCACCAACACACCCTCTCACAAGAACGAGAAATCCCTATACCACGAGAATAACCGTGTTTCCACTTTTCTGGCAATACAGGACGAGGTTCCTTATCCGCAAGTTCTTTGTTTTTCCAAAAATTCCCAGGTTGAGCATCAATAACATAAACAATCAAATCCGATGGTAATATGCTATGCTCACCATGCCAGTATCTGCCATTAAAGTATAAAGAATCCTCAATTTTTCCCAAGTTGAATTCAGTGTCTTTAAAATCGTAAATAGGAATCATTAATGAATCAATTTCTGTTTGTTTGAAAGAGCTTTCAATAATTAAACCAGGAATGTCCAATTTTATCAAAGTGCTATCTGAAAACAAATATACATACTTATAATTTTGTTTTTCTAAACTGTCAATTAATGAAGTGGGAACATTCTCGTTGAAATCGCCAACAAACCTATAATTAGAATATCCCGGAAAATCGTCACATCTATAGTAACTAGCGCTCCAGTTATTAGCTGTTCGGTTAATTTCATTGTGCAATGATTTTGGGAAATGATTCATGATATAATCTAATTCATACATTCTGTCGATCTGTTGTATAAACTCATTTTGTACTGATACGACAGAGTGTGGTTTGTCTTGACATGATGCCAATAAAATACATAATACAGTAATAATTATTAATTTCATCATATAATACGTATTATTAATATACAAGTAAAAATCTTTTAATTAACTCGCCTTGTTCTCCTCGTAATTCGGCATTTTTAACTCTTCCACCATCGTAATAATTAACATAATCATGTATACCAGCTCCTATTTGAATGGCTTTACCTACTTTTCTCCCAAAAGAAAGATTTCCGTAAGATATGGAGTAGCGTGAAACTTCAGGAAAAGCTCCGGTTGCATGATTGATATTTCCATAAAGGGTTTTCCCAAGTTGAACTCGACTGATTTCATTAAAACAATTTGGGACATAACATACTTTTTCAGAATAAGTAGCAGAAATGCCATACGTAAACTTAAAAGAGTGTCTTCCGTCTGAAATACTTTGTGTATATGTGTTGGAATATACAATCTCCTGCTTGTTCACTTGCTTGTATCCAACACTTGCCATTAAAGCTTTAGCTTTTTCTTCACCGAGTATCATCTCCATGTTGAGATTGCCATCTGAATCTATGTCAATTATGCCATTATTGCTAGCCACAAGTGATATGTCGGAATTTAATAAACCTTTACTAAACATTCCATTTGGTCCCAACCATTTCCATCCACTTCCTTTCATAGCCCCCGTACCTTCATCTCCCTTATGCATATTGGCATTGTAGTAGATTACTCCTGTTTCCTCGTTTTCAAACCAGTCGTCAACTGGAATTTGGTTTCCTATAGACTCATCGGTTGAGAAAGAGGAATGCGTGTTTGAATTTGTGCTCCAATAATCTAAGTACAACAATGTGTTTGTGCGATTTCGGAATCCGCCCACTGAGATATACCCACTCGGGTCGGTAAACCTTAGCGGGTTGTTGAAGCAATAAGAGTATCTGTTATAGGCTTGTGAGTTTTGCTCGTCTTGGATAACAATGTCGGGCGATAGCATACGGCCAACAAGAGGGTCGTACAGACGGCCGTTCATGTTAATCAAGCCGAAGTCGTCGTAGTGCTCGTGCAAGGTGTAGCCACGGTCGAACGAAGTGGTGACGTTGTCGTATGACAAAGTCTGCGGGTTGCGACGGCGTCCCCAGGCGTCGCAACTGTAGCGCTCGACAGTGTTGCCTGTTATAGTGGCGTACATGCTTCCCTGATGGTCTTTTATAACATAGCTCATTGTGCCGTTGTTGTTTGAATCAACTGCAAAGATAGCAAATAATCCGGTTGATGATGTCAGATAATGGACTTTTTTTGTCGCTCCATTTTCTGAAACCACTTCATAAAGTGGCGTGAAATAGCGTTTCGTCTTTGTGTTGTTGCCGTTGCTGAGCGTTTGACGCACTCGCTGCCGGTCGGCACCATAGCTCACATCCAAAGTATATGTGCCTTGTGATATAGATCTCACCTTGTCAAAAGAAGTATATGTCACATCGTGTTCACTGCCGTATGATGCGACGTTTGGCATATCACTAATCCTTTTAACAGCATATGGATTGCTCATATAATAAATCATAGAACCCGCATCATATTTGAAACTAACATTGCCTAAGTTGTCGTATATTATGTTACGTGAATTGTTTCCGTCAATATCAATGTTTGTGAGACGATTGAAATTGTCGTAAGTGAAATTTTCGATATGATTATAGACATGGTCGTATCTTCTTGTCAGGTTGCCTTTGTTATTCCAGCTATATTCCAAGTCTTGAATTATGCTGTTGTTTCTGGCGGTAAGACTGGTAACAAGACCTGTTTGGCTGTCGTATGTCCTGCCGACATTGATATTGCTGCCAAGTGTGAAATTGGTGATGTTCCCAAACTTGTCTGTTGATGACGCAGACCACAGAACGCTTCCGTCGGCGGAGTTTTTAACCGACAGCATGTTTCCGCTTTGGTCATAACTGTATGATAGGGCATATCCTGAAGGATACGTGATTGATTTCCTTTGTCCATATTTATTGTATTCATAGGTAAATTCAAGAGGTCTGTTTTCTCTGCTTAATAATTGATTTTGATGAATAAGTCTGCCATGTTGGTCATATTCAAACGTCTCTCTTACAGAAGGTTCCCCAGAGTCTGTCGGTTCACAAACAGTGCAATCAAGCAGACCTGCCATTTGTTGGTCGTATTGCCATGTTGTTGTACCATCTTCATCGGTTCGGCTTGTCATACGGCCTAAGGCATCGTATGAATAGTTGGTTGTTTGTCCCTTGTTGTTTGTCTCGCTAATGAGTTCGCCAAAAGCGTTGTATGAATATGTTCTCATACCAAGCGAAGGGTCTGACATGGTGTTAGGATGTCTGTTTGCATCGTAAGTGTATTCAATTTTTGTATTGTTGTTGCCACCAACTTTTGTGCTCATGATTTTGCCGTCACCATAATAACTGTACTCAATGGTTGTTCCGTTATCTGTAATTTGATATGGCAGACCGTTTGGAGCATATTTAACGGTTTTTGTGCTGCCGTCAAAATCATGAATTGTTTCGGTATTGCCATTATAACTGTGTGTGTATTGGACATATCCAGGTTTTGAAATTGATGTTGTCCTGTCAAGGAAATCGTATGAATATGCAGTTACTCCTGCCGCTTGTCCTTCATTGTTGAAATAAGGCAGAGACTCAGTGTGTAACAGTCCTGATTTGTTGTAATAGGTATAATCACGATAAATCTTCCTACCAGTGAAATCTGTTGTAACGGTTCTTAGCAATCGGTTATGTTGGTCAAAAAACGATGTCACTTCCGGTTGCCCGTTTTTTTTAGACCAGATGTAACAGACCGATTGTCCTGTTGCTGGCATATCCGGATGTTCGGTGTAACCGCTGTATGGATATGGTATCGTCCATCGTTTGACAAAAAGTTCTTTGGTTCCGTCGGGATAATCAATGCTTGTAACATTGCCGAGCATATCGTAATGGTATGTTGTGACAAGCCCGTTGGGGTCGGTAACACTTCTTAGAAGACCGTTTCTGTTTATATACTGATATGAAGTGGTGTTACCCATTGCATCGGTATGGCTTTCGAGGAACCTGCCGTCGTTAGAATAAGTCATGGTCTCCGTTCTGGTTGAGCCATCGGCATCTCGGCTTATCTGGGTGGTATTGCCATAACTGTCGCGCGAGAAACTTTCATCAATACCATTGCATATTTTGTGCGTCATGAAACCACAATCGTCATAAGTATAGTTTGTATTTATGGTGACAGTGTTGTTCCCTAAGGTATATTTGTCGCTGATATTGCTAATCAATCCTATAAATCTGTGATTGCCATCAGTAGTATTATTATATGTGTATGTGCTTGTTTTTGTATATAAGTTTGTATATGGACGTGTTGTGCTGACGATTTGTGTTATCTTTTTAGGATTACCATATTCATCGAATTGTTCATATTTTGTTGTAGTTGTTTTGCCATTTGCAGAGTTAGTATTATCTTCTCGTTTCAAAACTGGCATGAATACGTTGTGCGGCATACCGCTGTATGAATGACTCAGATTCAAGAAACTGTATGTGTATACATATTCATTAAATTTGGATTTATTATGATGTATTGTGGTTATGTCCGGATACAATACGTAGTAATCAGTATTGAGTTTGAAAGATTTGTCAGTACTAATCAAACTGGATGACGAGCCAGTGCTTTGGCATTCAACAACATTGCTTATCTTTTGGAAACCGAGAAATCCCTTTCCTCGTGTATGCATTATTGGTTGTCTGAAGAAATACAATATATCTCTTGACAAAGCTTCGTTTGTCTCTATTTTCATTTTTTTTACAACATTGAGATGTTGAGTGAAACGTTTGGTGTAATTGATGACAGGATCCCTGTCTCTTCCTGTTGGCATTTCATATAATCCTTGGTATGTGTGCTGTACATAGTCAAATTGTGTACTGGCTCCGAGTCCGTTTCTTGTTTGTACTATAGCTTTAAGTGGAGGATCGTCAAAGTCACCAGAATTCCATATGCGTATGTGTACTTTATTGTTATTTAAAGTTAATGTCGTATATGCAATTTCACAAGGTGATGTGCCTCTGAAATTTCCTACACAAGACATAACCCAATTTGACTGATTAATACTTGTAGAGCAATAAGGTGCCATACCAACGTATTGTTCTTCGTCATTCGAATCAATTACACATTGTCTTATTACTTTAGCACCATCATCGTCAACCCTTATTAAGTATTTGTATCTATAATAAAAATAATACTTCTGACTATTGAGTTGATTTGGAGGATAGTCCTTGAGTACCCTTCTAGTAATATTTAAATCTGTGAATCCGTCGCCATTGAAATCAGCGGATACTGGTATGAATTCATTGGCTATTTCTGTGTAAGAAGTAACATTTTCCCATGTCTTTAATTCAAAATGGATACCATCACCTTTTGACAGGTAGAAATACCACTTTTTGTCTTCGGCAGTTTGCATTATTGCCACAAAATCTTGTTTGTTGTCACCATTGAAGTCGCCTTGACAAAAATGCGTGCATTCTGCAGAACCTCCAAAATGCTGATTGAAAGCAGGAGTATATTCTTGTGAGACTTGCAAGGACCAGGTATTCGTGTTTGGATTTTTTTTGATATTGAGTTTTTTTGCTCGATAATTACCAGGAGAAGTGGAATACTCATATAAACTAATCAGTTGATCTCTGCCATCACCAGTAAAGTCGCCAACATACTCATAGTGATGTATAGCATTTTTATATAATTTATAGTTGTTTGGATTATTTATAGGTATGTTGAACGTGCCGTCAATACTTAAATAGACGCGTATAAAATACCCGTTTGTTACAAGCAAATCAGAACAACCATTACCATCGAAGTCACCGATATAAAATTCATATGGGTTGTTGCTTGAATTTGGAAGTATGCTATCTATGGATACTTTAGTTACTATAAAACCATTTGTTGTTTCATCGTATTTTATAAGTTTTGCATGATAGTGTGGATATTGGTCTTTATAAATTAAAAGAATTTCATTGAAGCCATCACCGTTAACGTCCACAGGAGCGAACAATTCATAATCATCCTTATCCATTAAAATATTGTTTACATCGTTACAGTTAATAGTTGCCAGATTATATTCATGATAAGAGTTTGAAGCTATGTTGTAAGATGTGTTTCTTAGAACTACCATTTTGTAAAAGGGATTGTGGTTTTGGTTTAATAATATAACAATATCGTTTTTACCATTATCATCACCTTCAGGGAAACGTGCGGCAAATACTTTGTCTTGGTGATAACCATAAGGATCGTTATGTAATTCGGTATCCAAAGAGTTGCATGCATTTTCCACCTGTAACGTTCCTATACTGTTGTGCCAGACAAATTGGCAAGATGCTGTGCAATTTTCGGCGTATGAAGGTTTGCTTTTGACTTCATTGTATGTTCCGTATTTTTGTATGAACTGAAGTTCTCTGTTTGGAAGGTCACCAAGCGGCATATATGTCAAATGATAAGAGTGAATTCCTTCATTGCCCTTCTTGAAATCCAAGTTATTTAATATCTTGGTTATTTTTGAATAGCCTGTTTGTTGAGTGTTGTCTGCGAAAAACTTCTTTTGAGTGTCGTTGCGTTCAGCAGAATGATAATTAAATAATATTGTATATCCGCTATAGCTTATTTGTGAAGGATAGAAACCTCCGTCATTGTCTTTGCTGTATGAGAAATTAATAGTGTTGCCATAAGGGTCTTGTATCGAACTTATATGCCATTCAACAGGGTTAGATGTGATGCCATGAGGATAATGTTTTGAATCATTGGTTCCACCATAAGTGTAAATAAAACCATTGGGTTTGCTAACTGTGAAAGAATTGTTGGCAAATGTTATTACAGAGTTATCAAACACCTCAGGATAATATTTGTCGTCATTTCCCTTGATAAGCCTGATTCCGTCCAGTGAATAGTCGTCTTGATTGGTAAAGTTGACTGCGTTGGAATAATTGGAATAATAGTATTTATATGGGACACGCGATATTTTTGACATTCCTCCAATGCTCCATCCAAGACCCATGATGCCGTCTCCAGCCTGGCTGTTATAAACAAATGACAAATCTGGTTTTAGGCCGTTAGCTCCAGGTGGGCAATCTATCGGAATTGTTATAACAGCAGCACCGTTGTCGTTAACATTTGTCATCATTGGTAAAGAATAGGGCATGCCTGCTGGCGCTTGAACGGCAAGATTTGGATCGTTTGCTGTTGAAACACCTGTTCCATATGTCGGTGGAAACATCATCATCTCATCAATCTCCAACAAGGCGCTTTTGCCTCTTGCGGGAGCATAGCTGAAGCCAGGATTGAGGTCGATGCGGCTTGAAGCGGTGTAATGATAGCTCCTGTTTGAGTTGAGCGGTGTGTTGAGAGAAAAGCTCTCGTCCTCTTGCTCTTCATCGTATTGGACTTGTGAGGATATGGGGGAGCTTAATGCGAAAAATATTACTAAAAGTGATAATATTTTATGTTTCATAATGTTCTATCGTTTTATGATTTTCCAAGGCTTGGTGTCGTTGCCGCTGCGAAGTTCAAGGATGTAGATGCCAGACGCTTTGTTGCTCAAGTCAAATTCCACGGGAGCCGTCCCGATTTTCTTTGTTTCCAGAAACACTCCTGATGGCGACAACAGCGTGGCGGTTATCATGGTGTCCTCTTCGGGATTGGTGATGTTTATGAACACACTTTTTGTCGTCGGGTTGGGATATATGTTGATCTGATTCTCATCGATGAGGTCTGTGTAATGTACAACTTCGGTTGTGTCGTTAGAGGAGCGTTCTTTACGGTCGTCACCGATGGTGATGGTGCGGCTGATGCGGTTGCCGTCGTTGTCATATTCAAAGTTCACGAAGTAGGCTCTGTTTTGTGCATTCACATACACCGCTCCAGCCATCATTATAATAATGACGGTTATAAGTTTCTTTACGTATGCGCTCATTTATCTTGCTTTTAATTCGTCGATTTGTTTCTGAAGTTCGATGATGTGAAGAGTGAGTTCCTCGATTTTCTGCAGCAGTAGGGCGTTCATCTCGCCGAGGTCGATGCCGTTGGCCGACACTTCTTCTGCCGACGGCACTTCAGGAAGATGTTGGTTGGTATTAATGTATTGTTCAAGCTCATAAAGGTTCATGAGTTTGTAGTTGTTGCCGAACACGAAATCGGGCCATGAGTCGATATCCAACACCGACACCTTTGTGCACACTACGCCGCCTTGCACTGCGAGGGCGAAGTCATTCATATTGTTTACACATCCTATGCCGACCTTACCAGTGGTGAAGGAGTAGGAGGTGGCGGAAAGGCTCATGTTATTGTCTGAGCCGACAGAGATATTGTTTGAAGAATTGCGGAAGATTATTACTGCATTCTTGGTTTTGTCGGTTGGCTGCAACATAATGTTTGCGTTTTCGCCACTTTTCCCAAAAACATGAATATTAGCTTGAGGTATATTGCCGTTGATGTTTCCCAATGCCACTCGTCCGTCGAGGAAGTTGTATCTTGTGGCGCTGAATTCCATGCTGGCGGTGTTTCTCATCCTTATGAAATTATCTGTTGTTTTAAAGTATATGGCTGCATATTGGCTTGAAGCCGAAGTCTCCAACATAATATCAGCATTTTCGTTTTCACCAGAGGTATCTGATTTTATATGCAACTTGGCAGAAGGTGATGTAATGTTGCCAATGCCAATTTTGCCAGTGCGGTTCTCACCACTGGATGTGGTGATATATAGAGTTGGCACGTTACTGTACATGCCAAGCATAATGCCGTTTGTGGTATTCGATAGCGGCTTAGTACTACTTAGGCCACGACCAATGGTAATGCCATAAGCATTTTGACTACAGGAATACATCCCCAGTGCCATAGAATTAAGCCCTTCAGCCTTGCTGTAATACCCCAAAGCAAATGATGTTTGTCCGATAGCCTGATTTCCCCAGCCAGCAGCAAGAGAATAATTGCCACTTGCTGTATTCTGGTTCCCAAGCGTCGATTTATATCCTGTAGCGGAGCCACCACCACTTGAATGAGCTTGTGCCATGGCTCCTATGCTAAACAATATGTATGAAATCGTTATGATGCTTGTCTTAATGTTGATTATTTTTGTGCTCATTATGATTTTAATTAGTTGATATTATTCCTTAATAAATTTGTTTTCTGCAATAGTTTTTTCCGTGTTGTAAATGGTATAGACATATATACCGGGTTTCAATGACGAAACACCCACATTGAGTACATTGCCTTCTCCACGGATAATGCGGTCCATGCAAATGCGTCCTGAGATATCAGTTATTTGAATTCTGTGTTTCAAGTCTGCTGGTAAACCTGAAATGTCTATATTCAATATATTTTTGGTGGGATTTGGATAAGCAGGAGCCTGTATCTCTTCTTGCTGCATTTCACTAACGCTGCATGGTATAGGGTTGAAATCCTCGCGCCGCATTTTGATAAGTCTGCCATCCCTATATGCACTGTTAGGATAATATAGAGTTGTTATGCCGGTAAGACAACCTCCATCCGGCATTGGCAGAACGAAATAACTGCCTGAGCTGTCACCGTATTCCGATTCGAGGAATTCCTTCCGCCCAAGCAACTCCATGTTCGTGTCGTACAGGCATACGCTCGCGTGGCTCTCCCCGCCTAATACTTCGTAAAACCATGATCCTCCGTATATTGTGGTGTCGTTTACGTATGCCATGCAGTGGGGCGATGATTGTATAGCGGTGTCCTGCTTGTGATAAATCCTGTCCCAGCGGTCGAAAGTCCCATCAAGACCGACCTCCGCCATGCCAATATTCCACCTGCTATATTCCTCATACGGCCACATTTGACCCATTATCAATAGTTTGTTGTCTGAAATCCAGTGGTCGGAATAGGCATATGCAAAACTTTGGCGAAAGGCAGGGCGCAACTGGAAGCCATTCTCATAATGGAAGTCGTAGTCGTACATCAGAAGCGAGCAACCGTTATTCAGACCTGTGCAAAGCACAACAATACCATCGCCATTAGGATTCCGCAGTAATTTGTCGCAGTCATATTCATACATGGTTGCTTCCGGATGAGGCAGTGATGCCGTGACAAAACGGCACGACAAGGTATCGGCGTTCATATCGAAACGGTAGAAACACGGTTTGCTGCGTTCACCATAGGTGTCTTGATATCTATAGCCGCAAGAAAACACAACCGTTCCATCTTTATCAAGCAACAGCCGCCCCTGCCTAAAGCCAATAACCATCTCAGGCTTCTCATAGCTTTTCAAGCTAACAAGGTTGAGGTCTGAATCGAAAATCATAAACACAACATCTCCAACTCCATAATCATTAGGTTGTACTACTGCCGATGCGAAATAGGTTCCGTTTTCCCGTTGCACGATGTGGCTCGGTCTCACATTGCTTCCGATTGTGTCAAATACACGATAGTCATATTCGCCATCTTCTGTGACACGCATTACCATAGGAAAGTAGTGATTGGCGTCGGGACCACATTCGCCAATGATTACAGCTTCTCCATTGTCATTGACAATACCGGCTCTCAAAACTGAGTAACCGGCAATGTCGCCGCAGTCTATTTCCCATTGCTGGGCGTTGGTCGCCAACGTTACGATGGCAACCAACAAAGTCAGACAATATCTTTTCATAGTGATTGTTCGTTATAATTCACCTCTTTCGATAGTTCCGTTCTCGATGTAGTTGTAACGTGCATATTCGACTTCGGTCCGGTGATAGATAGGGCCTGTATTCTCGTTTTCTAGTCCGTCAATCACAACATTTGTCACGAAATACCGATATTGTTGCATAGGGTTGCCATTGAGATTAATGCTTAATTCTTGTGGCACGACATGATAAATATTTCGTCTTTCGCCGACAAGATATTCGTTCATGTAAGGCCATTCGATGCATGTCTCTTCGACATTGGTGCTATAAAAAACGCCCGAATTGTCTGTTCCTGAGAAGTAACCATTTACAAAATTTGTATAGAATCCTCTACAACCATTTGGATCAGCAGGCCATAAGGAACGAACTTCTCTCATGATAGTATCTTGTAATACTTTGTCGGCACCTCCGGGACGCAATCCATCGCAACTGCCCATACCATCTTTGTAGTGCCAATCATCTCCTACTGAAAAAGGACCATCAACATGAGGCTGTGGGTTGAGTGGAGTTGTTCCTCTCTCACCGTAGTTACCATTGAAATCAAGCCTCACTTCATCATCTCTTTGCATCTCAAAGGTTACCATAAGGCGTCTGTAACCTTTGTTTTCAAGTACACTCCCATGGTAGGCTTTGCGAGCTTCAGCCACCGCCTGCTCATAAGCAGCAACTACATCGTCAACAAACACCTTTCCTTCTGCTGTGATCGGCATATTGATGCTGAATTGATGACTTTCCGTAGCAGTATAGTAGGCCATTGGCTCCGTGTAAATAACATTAAAAAGGTCGGCGATGTCATCGGCAGCTTCTTCAACATCAACGACCTCATGAGTTCTCATATCCGGATCCTGGCGATGAGCCTGAACCGCTTTGTTGAAATTCAAGATTCTTTCGATGTCGGGTCCCTGCTGCAGGGCTGTTACAGGAGTGATTACGTTGTTGTTTTTGGCAATTTCGTTTTTCTTGCACTGGCCCAATACAAGCATCAGAGCAACTGCAATTAATGACGTAGTTAGCTTTTTCATAGTTTAATTCTATATATTAATTTGTATTCTTTTAATTAATCTGTATAATGTACCCATTAATTGAGACTGCAAATATAGTGAATTAAAGTGAAACATCAAGCAGCTTCATGGGTACGGATTAATAATTTGTTGTTTTCGTATTTGCGCTCCGGGATTTCGTTGTCAATGCCCTGATGGTGCCGTTCAGTGTT
>OLGV01000805.1_pt1 | contig 11713 bp, 18 predicted proteins | sample 1605761 | NCBI WGS metagenome assembly OLGV01 (sample SAMN03283245) | human gut metagenome | biome: human-associated habitat; material: feces | host: Homo sapiens | place: Peru | collected 2012
AAAAATCGACTTAAAATAGTTGATTCTTTTTTTATAATATTATATAATATTATAAAGATCTAAATAAGGAGCAGTTCTAAAATGGTGGATAGATATCTTATAAGACGTAGTTGTAAATTCAATAATAAAAATTACATCTTCTATATAGGTAAGACTGAAATAGCAGAACCTACTGATGATTATTTTAATGATGAGTGGAAGAATCTACAGGCTTTTAACGGATTTAAAGAAGCAACTGACGCATGGAGAAACCTTAAAGAAGATTTTGATGCTCAAAAAGTTTGTTGCACTATAGATATTCTTCCCATAGAGATATGTAAATGACTTTAATATTATTATTTTTTATATTACAGCTTATTAATGTAATTTTAAGCACTATAAAATATTTACTAACTATTAAAGGAACTAAATTACGTGCAGCGTTTATTAATGCATTTTATTATAGTGTATACGCAGTAATTGTAATATTTACTGTAAAAGATTTTACAAATAATTTAGTATGGAATTGGACAATAAAATTAAGTATAGTATTTGTTACTAACTTTATTGGAGTTCTTATATCTTTTAAAATTATGGATGCATTCCATAAAGAAAAAATATGGGAATTAATTATTTTATTTAAGTCCGAAGAAGAAATAGAAAAAGCAGTAAATGAATTAAATGATCTAAATATTCCTAATTATATAGCGTGTAAAAATACTAATCTAAACGTATTAAAAGTATATAGTGATAATAGAAAAACTAGTAGAATAATAAATAAGATTATAGATAAGTATTCTATTAAAATAATAGCACACGAAGAAAATGTATTTTTCGGAGGTAATTAATATGCAAACTATAGTATTGATGGTAGGTTTACCTGGAAGTGGTAAATCAACTATAGCTGAAAAAATGATTAATGGAGAAATTGAAGGATTTTCAAACTTCAGTAAATCTAATGCTATGATTTTATCTTCCGATAAATTTAGAGAAATATTTTTAGGAGATGAAAAAGATCAAACTAATAATAAATTAGTGTTTGAGGAGCTTAAAAAATCTTTTATATCTTATCTTAAACAAAATTATAATATAATTATAGACGCTACTAATATTAATATGAAAGAGCGTAGATATTATATAAGGGAAGCTAAAAAATATACCCCCGATATAATAGCTTATGTGGTAAATACTCCTTTTGATGAATGCATAAATAGAGCTGAAAATAGGTTAAATAGACCTGTAAATAAAGAAATCATATTTAATATAATGAAAAGATTTCAATGCCCTCAGCCTTTTGAAGGGCTAGAGGTTGTATTTCATAACAAACAAATATCCGAAGATGATGTAAGGAGAAGTTACGCGTTATCCTTTTCTTACATTTTTAAGATCCAAAACGCAATGTTCGAGAATATGTGTGCTCATATGAACGTATTTCAAGATAACCCTCATCATAAATATACTATCAATGAACACTGTAGAAGAACGGCTCTTGCGTTTAATATAACAGATGACGGTCAATGGCTCGCAGCACGTCTCCACGATATTGGTAAAGTATTTACGAGAACTTACGATGAGAATGGAATAGCACATTATTACGGGCACGACAATGTAGGTGCGTATTATGTTTGTTCCCATATTCCTGAGATATTTTTCAATCAAAATAAAAGGGACATTTTATTTACGATTTTTCTTATAAATTATCATATGCTTCCCTTTTCTATCAAAGAAGAAAAAACCGAAAAGAAATATAAGGAATTGTTTGGAGAAGAATGGTATAATAAATTATTTCTTTTACATAAAGCAGACAAGGAGAATTGTTAACAATGAATAGATTTGAAGGTTGTCAAGATATTAGTTTAGACAAAAGAAATTACAAAAGCGACGAGGATTTTAAAGTTGCTCTCTCTACTCTTATCTTTACTCTCGTTGAAAACGATTATGAGGTGCTTGTATCAAGAGATGATGAACAGTATTATGTTATTAGATATTCTCTAAATCTCGGTGATCCATCCATGATAGCATCTGATGATAAAGCATTTTTCTATGCTACTGTTGACGAAATAGAGGAAGTAGCAATGAAGAGATATCCAAGAGAAAATTGCGATATTACTTGCGATGAGTTTGTAGGTGTGCCCGATGGACCCGACTATAAAAGTGAGGAATAATTATGGAAAATGAGAAACAATTAGCCGAATATTATAAGGGCAAATTGCTAGGCGAGAACCACGATTGTCCATTGATTTTAAAGATACTGAATACACTACAAACTTGCCTCACAGAAGAAATAAACCCTATAGATAGAGCATTATGGTTTGGTCTTATTTATAAGGAATTGAAAAAGGTCCCGCCAGTAGAAATAGATCAACCTATTTATTGCATATATAGCATTGATAGTAAAGTCCATCCTAATAAATACTATATTGTCTATGGGTATGTTTCTTCTATTAGACAGGACAAAGATAAAAAATGGAGCTTTAGATATTCTTATTGGTTCCCAAATAAAACAGATAACCCTCTTTATCCTAAAATTAGAGATAAAAGCGAAAAGGGTAAGAGTGTGCATGAAGCAGAAATGGAAGAAATATATATCAGAGGCGAATATAAAGGCCAATGGTATTTTGTGGATTTGGAGGAAGCGCAGAAAAGATTGAGGGAGGTAAGTATATGTCGTCCTATATAACTATTAAAAAGAATGGAGTAGACCTAATTAGTTGGTGTAAAAGTAGTGAACAATATCAGGCGCTTAAAGATAGCGGGAAAGTTCCTTTTATGGAATTTAAGGAATTTAAGCCCGATGACCTTAATCTCGGAATTATCCAGCTAGAAGAAGAGGTTAAACAATGGAAGAAGCAAATTGAAATGAGAGAAAAGATTTCTTCTAATATAAGCTACGAAGATGCCTGCGATTGGATAAGCGATCTTAAAGAATGGCAGGAAGGCTTGGAAGAAAAAGAATATGCTCTTAACAATCTTCTTTTCTTAAAAGATATTTGCGAAGAATCTGTTTGGCAAGGCGATGTAGAAAACGAGGTAGAAGTACCTATAAAACTCGAATGGAGGTATGATTAATAAAATGGAACTTGATAAAATGATTAAAGAACTAATGGATTCAGTTAGGAATGAATATGAAGAGGCACTTAGCAAAGAAATTATAGAGTTTAATAAGAGATTTGCAGACGGAGAACAATATATCAGTTATAATGTTCTCAATAAAAATAGGGAAGACTGGGAAGGCACTGATCCCGAAACTCGTGAGCCTATTTTGGAAATTAAAGAAAAAGAGAAAGATTATTATTGGCAGGAAAACGCCGTATACAATCTTATTCCTCTTTATATTTCTAGATTTACTCGCGAGAGTAAAATTATGCAGATATTCAATAATGACACCGAACTTCTCGATACTACTATTTACGGCAAACTCGGTCTTGTGGATATGCTCGTCCCTTTCCAGCGTGCCTATAACGCCGCTAAAAATAGAAAAATGGAATTTCTTAATAGATATACGATGGGAATTCTCTGTGTCGAAGACGGCAGTGTGGATACCGATGATTTAGAAATGGATGGACTGGCGCCTGGAAAAGTTATAGTTTATCGTCAAGGAAGCGTGGCACCTGAGTTTAAACTTCTCGAAGGAGATGTTTATCAGTTTACTAAAGCCGAAGAAGATATTCGAGATGATATGGATAGAATTTGTAATGAATTTATTGACAGATATAATATTCTTCCACCCTCTAATGTAAGAATGGATAAAGAAGGGAATCTCGATTTAGCTCAATGGATTACAACTACTGACAGTGAGATGAGCAATACAGGGAACGTAAAAGCAACTGCAAACGAGTTGGATAAACTCGATAGAATAAAATACTAAAATAATTTAAAAAATATTTAAAGAACTGTCGAAAAACACTTGACAGTTCTTTTTTTATGTGCTATAATAATAGCGAAATCAACAGAAAGTAGTTGATTTTATTTAGAAAATATGCTATAATAAAAGTATAATTTGAGGTGAAATTATGGATTGGAAAGAAGAATTTATTAGATTATTAAAAACAGAAACTTTTAAAACTAATTCCGAAATAGATTTTTTCGCTTACGAACATAATCTATCTGTTGCAAAAGTTTGGCAATGGTTTTCGGAGTATAGAGATGAATGTTTGGTTAAACAATCAATTGGAACGCCGTGCGAAGGCTGTAAATACGTTACCAGAATAGAAGGTTTTGTACCTTGTTATGAGTGTTGTCGGAGTAAGTCTGATTATTATACAAAGGAGAATAATTATGATCGAAATAAGTAAACCACTCGTACATTTTCAAAGTTGCGATTGCTGCGGAAGATATAACAAACACGGATTAGGTACCGAGATGATGTATAGAAGTATATGTAAAAATATAAGAGAATACAATATTAAAACCGCTCCTGGAGTGTGCACGCGTATTCATCTGTGTGAAGATTGTACAAGACAGCTCAGGGATCAATTGAACATGATTTTAGATGAATAAAGGCACTTTTTATTAGGAGGTAATTGCTTATGGAAAATATTAGTATTTTTGATGCAATGGTGGATAAATGCGGAACCTCATATCATTGTTCTATTTGTGGAAATAAAATTCCTGCCAAGGATGTACCATTCAAGGCTAATTTTCTCATATGTGATGAGTGTAAAGAAGCTATCAAATATGCAAAAGAACTTAGAAAAAAAGAAGTAATAGAAAGTAGAGATAGTATTTCATATACTTATGTTACTAGATATTATGTATTTGCCGATAAAGAAGAGTGGGAAGGTTATAATAAGATATATCATTATAGCGTAAATACTGTTCAGTTTCCTGAGGATCAAGTTTCCGACGCGAATATGTACAATAATGACATTACAAATTTTGTCAATTATAATGATGCTCAAAAATGTTGCGATATATTAAATAGAGATTGGGAGAAAGTTTATGGAAAACAATAATACTATTTTCAAAGCAATTATAACAGCAAATAATGAAGAAATGTTTGCACATAAGGTTGCTAGCGAGTTAGTTGATGTCATTGCTGATATGGCAATTAATTATCCTAGTAAAGTAATGGCTATTCAATTTAAAGATTTAGACCCGTGGTTTGTAGACGAATATCTTCGTCAATTTGAGCGCATAGATGGCCAATATGTATTTGAGGGTGAATTTATTTATAGAGAGGATCTTGAGAAGAAACTCGAACCCTTTATGAAGGAAATGTGTATATCTCTTTTACCTAAAGATCCGAGAGAAAAGGGTAAACATATAAACGAAAAAGAAGAATATGACCCGATGACAGGTAAAACAATTATTGTAGTCACATTTGTAAAATATGGAAAGGTTTTGGAGGACCCACCTTTTGAGATATGAAAAAATTAGTAGATTTATTTACAAAATGCTTAATGGCAAATTATATCCATACAGAAAACGATGGAGATTATGCTTTAGAAGAAGATAACGACACCCTTATTATTTTATTTCAATGTACAAATTCTAAAATAGATTGGAAAAATAATTTTGATTTTCCTGCCATCCCTTATAAAGATATGGATATTAAATGGAAATGTCATAGAGGATTTTTAAGAGTTTGGAAATCAATTAAACCCTATATCAAAGAAGCGATAATGAATCCTAAATATAAACATATCATTATAGTAGGATATTCTCACGGCGCTGCCATTGCTACTTTATGTCACGAATATGTTTGGTTTAACAGGCCTGATCTTAGAGAAAATCTCGAGGGTTATGGTTTTGGTTGCCCTAGATGTTATTATGCTCCTTTTGGCATGAAAAAAGAACTTAAAAAACGCTGGGCAAACTTTTATCCTATTAGAAATTGCAATGATATAGTTACTCACGTACCCCCTGCTATTTTTGGGTTTAGACATGTTACAAAAGTGTGGAAACTTCAAAATAAAAAGATTATAGTTAGACCTTATAAATTAAAGTGTGTTAATGCACACTGTCCTGAAAATATTTTATATAGCGTAGATAAAGAAGTCGAGAAATAAACCTCGACTTTTTGTAATTTTTCAAGTTGGGTATTTTTATAATAATAAATAAAACAACATGAAGGTTAAGATGTAAAAGTATATTACTTAATTATTTACGGTTGAGAAACATAATAAAAACTATAAGAGAATCGCGTTAAAATTTGAAATTTAGAAGTATTTAGATAATTAAATCCTAATATATAGTTGATTTTTTTATTAAAATAGGTTATAATATTATTAATAAATAACATAAGGAGCGAATAAAAAATGGTTAAAATTGATTACACTGAAGTGCGGTCTGTTAAATTAAAAGCTGAGGATCAAGAGATTTCTATTAATAAAATTAGAAATGAAGATTGCATTGAAATATATTGCTCGGACAATACGTATCTCACTAAAATTCTCAAACAAATAAAAAAGCACCCTGAAGGATGGGAGTGCTTCGAAGCTCATCGAAATGAAGATGGCCCTACTGGATATATTTTTAAAGCTCCTAAAAAATGTCTTTGCATAAGAGCGACTAAAGAGAAGAAGGGGAAAAAAGAAGTATCGGAAGATTTCCGTAAAGTAGCCGGTGAGCGTTTTAAACAAATGTGGGCCACTAAGCTCGCAAATAAATAAGTAATCCTTATTAGATGAACATTGAGTGGAGAAAAAATTTACAAAACCTCTATATATTAAATAATAATAATATTATAATATATAATTAATTATATTAATAAATATATTTAAATAATATATAATATATAATTTATGTATATATAGATATACGCAACTTTTGTAAAAAATGTACATTTTAAGGAGATATGGAAATGATAGAAGAGAATAAGTTAGAAGAAAAAACTAATAAAGAAGTTAAGAAGAAAAAATCTAGCGCTAAATCTAATAGTAAAAAATTAGGTTGGTTTCAATCATTTAATCCAAATGCAGGAAATGTTCCATATAATATTTCAATGTTCAATCAAGGATTTGGAAGTTCAATGAGCGAAGATTTAGAAGATAATTCAAATAAAATTTACAATCTTCTAAATTATATTGACAGTGTAACTGAGAATAGATATGACCTTCTAAATTATTTCTTAAGTATTGAACTTAAAGAAGATCAGTTAGCAGAACTTTATAATTTCATTACTGGAGAAGGTAAGTATCCTAAAGACATTTATGATAAGTTAGAAGAATATGAATTAGATAACAAAATCATAACTGAAGGATTTGAAGATATTATAAAAAAAGCTGAATTAACTCCTGACGGAAGAAGAATACTTTCAGAAGTAGAGTGGGATAAGCTTTGGGATAAGAACTTCAGCGCGTATGAAAATAAGAAATATATGTCTTTGGAAGAGTATGATGAGTACGCTAAATTAACCAGAAGGTTTGGGAAAAAATATGTCTGCAAGAGCATTGATTAATACAACTAATGAATATGAGAAGTTTAGAAAGAAAATGCTCAAAAGAGGAAGAGACGTATCTAAACTAGATAAAGTAGTAGAGTACTTAGCCACTTATCAAAAAGATAAACTAAAAGATAATCATCCTTTAACTAAAGGAAAGTATAAAGGTAATTGGAATTGTCATGTCGAAGGTGATTGGGTACTAATATATCGTTATGAAAATAATAACCTTATTTTAGTATTAGTTACAACTGGAGATCATCAAATGATTTTTGGAGAGTCTTATATGGATTATAAAATTAGCATGTCCGATTTGGATATAGAAATTAAAGAAGCTAAGGGCAGGAATGCCTGGCTTAAAAGGAATAGAAAAGAAATTGAGGAAGAAGAAAAAGAATTAGATTATCTTCAAAATGAAGCTCCTAAAGAAATAGGGAGAGGAGGTAATTATGATTCTATTAGTGAAATAACTTCAGCTGTTGAAGAAACTAGAGATTATATAAAAAATAAACGAGCAGTTGTCCTGCATGGAAATAAGGAGGTTAGATAACTCTTATGAATAGTGTAAAATTAGCAATAGATATAAATTTGGATGAATTTGATAATGAACTTAGAAATTTACTTCCTAATACTATTAGAGATGAAATGAAGCTCTATGATTATGTAACTGAAGGTAATGTAGATGTAGACTTAGCTAATACTATAACCGCTATTAGATATTTTAAGGGAGATAGAGATGCTATATTCTATATTAAACTAGAAATAGATCCTAAAGAAATTTCAGGTATAATAGAAATAGATGTAGATGAAAAGTCATATAGAGAAATTAAATATAAGCCAGTTAAGTTTGATCAATTAGACGATTTACTTAAGGAAATGATTAAAAATGTGAAGTGAATCCCATCAGTTAAAACTAGTGGGCTTCTGTTAAATGGTTCACCAGACTAAGTATTCAGAAATGAATACTACGATATTCAGGTCATGACACCTTTGGTTGACGCAACAGACCATTGCACTGTCGTGTATATTTAAGTTAGGTCAGAGTAAGAAAAGCCTTGTGATATACATGTAAAAAGCCTTTATATCATTGTCGAGTTGAAGTTGGAATAATTGTATAGTAATAGTGCAACAGAGTACACATCACCTACCATTAGGTAGAGTATTTATAAGGAGAGACTTATTTATGGTTTATGTAATTTCTCAAGATGGTAAACCACTTATGCCGTGCAGTAATGTAATTGCAAGGCTATTGCTCAAGCAAGGTAAAGCAAAAGTTAAAAGGCGCGAACCATTCACGATTAAATTAACTTGTGAAACAACCAATTACACACAAGATTTAACTCTTGGCGTAGACACTGGCAGCGGAACTATTGGCACTGCTGTAAGTAAAAATAATGGTGATATTGTTTATATGGCAGAAATTGCTGTAAGAAACGATATTACCGACAAAATGACACAAAGAGCAAAGTATCGTAGAAATAGACGAAATCGTAAAACTCGTTATAGAAAAGCAAGATGGTTAAATCGTGCAAATTCTATCAGAAATAATAGATTTAGTCCTACAATGCAGAGCAAACTTCATAGTCATGTAAAGGAAATAGAATACATTAAGTCTATTTTACCGGTTACAGAAATGGTATTTGAAACAAACCAGTTTGATACTCATCTTCTTAAAAATCCTATGCTTGCAAGTGAGAAAGTTAAACATTGGGGCTACCAAAAAGGTACTAATTATGGCTTTGAGGATACCAAAGCATTCGTTCTCAATAGAGATAAATATACTTGTCAATGTTGTAAAGGCAAGCATAAGGATAATAAATTAGAAGTCCATCATATTATATTTCGTAGTCAAGGTGGTTCTGACGGAGAAAGTAATTTAATTACTTTATGTCACACCTGCCATAAAAATTTACATAGTGGGAAAATTAACCCTAAATTAAGAGGTAAAGTTAAGGGCAATCTTAAATATGCTACGCAAATGAATTCTATCCGTAAGCAACTTCTCAGATTATACCCAAATACTATTGAAACTTTTGGATATATAACAAAATCTAATCGGTTAAATTTAAGAGTAGACAAAAAACACTATTATGATGCTTGTACTATAGCAACACAAGGAAATGCTTTTTATATTAAAAGCAATCTTTACAAAAAGAAATGTGTTTCTGATGGGGATTTTCAAAAGACGAAGGGTGTTCGTTCAGAACAGTGTATTACAACTGGTAAAATATGTGGTTTTAGAAAGTTTGACAAAGTAAAATACTTTGGTAAGAAATGCTTCATCAAAGGAAGAATGTCTACAGGATATGCTATTCTTATGGATATTGATGGGGACAAGATTGATTTTTCAGCAATGCCGAAAGGTTACAAAACACCAAAATTATTTAACTGTAAACGAATAACTGCAAGGACAACTCAAATAATACAAACTATTGCAATTTAACGCCATTCATCCCATCACCTAAATGTAATGGGCTTTCTGGCTGAATATTTATAAAGAAGAGGTAAATAATTAAAATGAAATTAATTAAAAGTCTTCAAGAAGCTATAGAGGAAACTACCTCTATTAATAATGTGGACACTCAAGACATTGAAAAGGAAGCTCATGGTGAAGCTCCTATTGCATACACTGATGCAGTTCTCTCAATGCAAAAAAGACATAAAGAGATTAAGAAGCAACTCGACGATCAAACTAGTGATGCTGAAAAAGAACTTAAGATTTCGGATGCTGATAGAGTAAATGTAGAAACTCCTAAGAATGATAATCTTAAGAAAATGCATCTTAGCGAATCTCTTTTTGAAGATTACGATGACGATGGTTGGCCTGAAGAGTTAGCCGAATACGAAGTTCTTAGAAAAATAGAAGACCTTATTTACGAGCTTAAAAATACAGTTAGAGGTGCTAATTCTGGTGCTAAGACTTTTGATGAGTTAGCTGATTACATTGATATTCTTGCGGGTAATCTTTCCGACATGGCTGAAGATATTAGAGAAGAATATGCAAATGGTGAACTTGAAGAAGATCTTAATTCTAAAATAGAAGTTTTTTCTTTAGTAAAAGGAAAAGAAACTTTTGTAAGAGCTTTTGATAATAAACAGGATGCTCTCTCTTTTGCTAAAACTACCTCTAAGAATAATGGAGATGGGCAGTATGTAGTAAAAGAAAATGGAGAAGAGATTGCTTCTTACTACTGGGGAGAAAAAAAAACTGAATCTTTAAAAGAAGATACTATTAAGCAGGGTAATAAGTGGGTAAATAAAGGAAAAGAAGGTACCCACGGTAGCTTTAAGACTAAAAAAGAAGCAGATGCTCAGCGAAGAGCTATGTTTGCAAATAAGTTTGAAGGACTTGAAGAATCATATTTAGACAATATTCAAAATCCGGATTATTGGCAACATCAAGTAGATTATCAAATTGAAAAGTTCGGTAGAGTTGGTGGTGGCTTAATTCAAGATTTAGATGAAGTAGGATTCTACCTAGATGCTGATAATAAAGTTAAATCTAAATCTGTCATCCCTAATTTTAAAAATAGTTTAGAGGAGGATTTAGAGAGAGAAGATTCTACCCCTAATCCCCCTACGCTCGAGAACATGGGCGCAGCGGGACTTATAAATGCATTAATTCAAGATGAGTGGCAGGCTATTCAGGGATATAACGATGCAATAGCAACTTTAGCTTCCGAAGATATTAGCGAAGACATTATCGCAGTATTTAAAGATATTGTAGACGAAGAGAATATCCACGTAGGCCAACTTCAAAAAGCTTTAGAAACTGTATCCCCTAATGCTGAATCTATTTCTAAAGGAGAAAAAGAGGGTGAGGAGCAACTTCAAGAACCTGTAACTCCTGAGGAAGCTTCATTATGAAATTACTAAAAGAGTCTATTAAAGGTAAACCTATTAAGTGGACTACCGATGCTAATCTTATTGCTAATGAAGAAGAGAGGAAGGATTTCAAATTAGCTAAGAAAAATGGGCTGATAGTTGAAATGAAACCTTTAGATTTCATTAGAAAAACTGCCCGGGACGATGATGAGTATAGAGAAGTATTAAACCAGTTAGAGAAGGATACTGTGGGCACTTATATAAGAGGCCGGCAATATACTTTTGCATGTCCTTATGTAAAAAAGGATGATCCTACTTTTCATGATGGGAGGCATAGAGCTTACATCGCACATAAAAATGGAGAAGAGACCATTCCTGTAATTCTTTTTGAGGAAAAAAATGCAATTAGGGAAGAATTTACTGAAGCAGAAAAAGATAGAATTATAAAAGATTTCCTTACTAAAGTTCCATGCGTAACAGGAAGAGTGGATGAAAAAGGAAGATGGATTCTGCCTGTAGAAGAAA
>OLGV01000806.1_pt1 | contig 11703 bp, 9 predicted proteins | sample 1605761 | NCBI WGS metagenome assembly OLGV01 (sample SAMN03283245) | human gut metagenome | biome: human-associated habitat; material: feces | host: Homo sapiens | place: Peru | collected 2012
TTGCCTGAAAATCAAGCATCGAGGCGAAAAAATCGCCCCGATGCCATAATATTACGCCAATTTAAGGGATTTTATAGTTTAATCATTAAAATATTAGAAGTTATGTGTAAATCTCAGTTTTCAATTAGTCTTTTGAATGGTAACGAACTGGTTTGTTACCCTAAGAGTGTTCAACCACAATCAATCCAAGCCGATGGTCTTGAAATCGACACCACTGGCAAGTATTTTGGCACTACTAAGCCGCATGATGTGCAGCCGCAGGTGGAGAGCGACGCAGAGGAGGCCAATCGGGAGTTTTTCCTGGAGCACGCTTTTTTCTTTTTCAGGAATGCCGAGAAGATTATGAGCGATAGCCGAATGTTTCTCGCGCCTGTGCCTATTGTGAATGGCATTGCCTACTCTGGTACCGCAGGGTTCACGAATCCCACTTTGGGCGTGTTTGTTGAGTGGTGGCTCAACTGTGAGACCGACGTTACGCATGACTGTAGTGGAAAAGAGGCGTTGTGCTACGCCATTGCCGGCAGTCCGCTGACGGGAATTAACGGGTGTGGCTGCGTATATCCCGATGGCACCACGGAGAGGATAGTGTTCGCTAAGTTCTCGAATGTGTGGCGCACTTTTGTGCAAATCAATCAGCGCTACACCGAAGTTAAGCAAATTGCTGAGGCTTACTCTTTGCAGGAGGTGTATGATAAGTTGAAATGATGTAGTGGAAATCCTATGGGTGTGGTTTAATGTGCTGGTTTATTTGTGGTTGGCGATTGAAACATGCCGAAGGCATGTCCCTACGTTTGGGCGAATTCCTGTTTTGATTCGCATGCCATTTTCCAATGGCAGTTCTTTGAGGTGGTTTTGCAAGTGAATTGCAAAATATATTGCGTAACTTTGCGGAAAAATCAGAAGATGGGGAACGATGATATAAATAGCGTTTTGGCTGAAAAGGGGATTAAGCCCACCTCCAATCGCATTCTTGTGATGAGGGAGTTGGCGAAGGCTTCGCATCCGGTCAGTCTTGCCGACCTTGAAATCTCTTTGGAGTTTTCGATGGACAAGGCAAGTATTTTCAGGGTTTTGGAACTTTTCTCGGCAAAACACATAGTTCGCGTCATAGAGGACGGTAGCCGCTCTCTGAAATATGAGTTATGTGGCAGCGGTGCGCATTACTCCGACCAGCATGTGCATTTCTATTGCGAGCAATGCAAGAAAACGTATTGCTTTGAGGACGAGAGTGTGCCGGTGGTGAACATTCCAAAGGGCTTTTCGCTCCATGACATCAACTATATGATGAAAGGCACATGCCCTAATTGCAATAAGCGGTGAATAAACAAAGCGGACACAGATTTAGGTAAAGCACCTCTGTCCCAGCAGGTTGAAAATATGATTATGGCAGAGCATCCTTATCGGGTGGCTCTGCCATTTGTTTTTGCAAACGGTTTGCAAAAGAGTGTTTGTAACTTTGCGCCCGAAGAAAAAAAGCAAAATTGATGAAAGCAAAATTATCACTCTCTTTGGCCGCATCCCTATTGATGGCCGGCAGTGCGTTTGCCGCCGGCAACATTGTGGGTGCAGTCTACGACAAGGGCACAGCAAAGCCCCTCGACTACGCATCGGTAGTGCTCGTGAATCCGAAAACTGGCGCGTCGCTCTCAATCGGCGCTATGACCGATGAAAGCGGAAAGTTTGTTATCACAAACGCACCTTCGGGCAAATACATTATCCGTGTAAGCATGGTTGGCAGCATTTCGCAGGAACGTGAAATCGTGGTTGCCGACTCGGAGATAAATCTTGGTAAGATAGAACTCGCTGAAGACGCAAAGTTGCTTCAGGAGTTGGTGGTGACAGGGCAGAAAAGCCAAATGTCGGTCAACTCGGAGCGTAGGGTTTTCAACGTCAGTTCAAATATTGCCGCTACTGGTGCATCGGCTGATGAGCTGCTTGCCGCTGTGCCATCGGTGCATGTGACCAGCGACGGTGAGATTTCTCTGCGTGGCAACTCCGACGTGCTTGTGTGGGTTAACGGCAAAGAGATGGGCATGAACGCCGACAACCGCGCCCAGATTCTCCGTCAACTCCCAGCCGAGAGCATCGAGAGCATTGAGGTGATGACAAATCCATCGTCGAAGCACAGCACTTCGGGAACTGCCGGCATCATCAATATCCGACTGAAAGAAGACCATCGTCACGGCTATTTTGGAAATGCCGAGGCGAATGTTGACTCTCGTGGAACGGCTAACGTGAATTTCAACATCAATTACAACGAAGGCAAATTTGAGTCGTTTGCTGGAATCGGACTTAAAACCCAACATGCGCCCGCTGGCTCGACATCGCGCCGGAGCTATGACAACGGCACCTTCCTCAATTCAGACGGCGACAGCAAGAAGCATGAAAACAGCATGTTCCTTCGTTTGGGTACCAATTACCACCCCGATGAAAACAACACCGTTTATCTGAGCGCAATCGGCACCCTCGGACACAAATGGGGCCGCACAACCACCACCCACTTCAGCAATTTGCCAAATCAGTGGACGCAGAATATCAACAATATGCGTGAAACTGGCGACACACGAGGTGCGAACGTGATGCTCGGCTATAAGCACACCTTCAACCCCAGCCATTTCCTCGACATGAACGTGAGTTACAATATTTGGGAAGGCCCCAACGACAACAAGTTTCACGAAAATGTGAAATGGGCCGACGGCAATGAGGAGTTCATTTGGCAAAACCAGCATCAGGATGTGAAAATCAGCAACTGGGAAGCCGCGCTCGACTATTCAGCACAGGCGCTGCCATGGCTCCGTTTTGAGGCTGGCTACAAGGGCAACTACAACCACGAGAACAGTCCTGCCTCGTATGCTGGCGGTGCTGACGAGAACAGTCTGGCACCACTCAACAACCTCTACAACCGCTTCAAATACGACACTGACATTTCAGCCCTGTATGTTCACTTCTCCGGCAATTTGGAGAAACTGACCTTCGCGGCAGGACTTCGTGGCGAAATGTGGCAAATTCGCACCCGATCGCTCGGCTACGGACAGACCGACGCAGATGTGCCATTGTTCAAGAAGAATGATTTCGCACTGTTCCCATCGGCATCTATCGGCTGGTCGTTCCTTACTGGCAATGAGTTGAAACTGAACTATTCGCGCCGCATACGCCGTCCGTTCGGTCCGCAGCTCAACACTTTCGAGAATATTTCCGACCCATCGGAGGTGCACCTCGGCAATCCACTTATTCAGCCAGAATACAGCAATGCTGTGGAGCTGTCGTATATCAAGAACTGGAGCAACCACATGCTGTCGGTTTCGGGCTATATGCGCGCCAGCAACGACATGATTAGTCACGTCAGTTTCCTTGCGCCAATGGCCTCAAACCCCAATGTGAACACCATGTATTACGGTCATGCCAATGTGGGCAATATGATGAACACCGGTGTGGAAATCATTTCTCGCAACACACTTTTCAATCGCCTGACCCTCACCACCACTGTGAACCTCTACAACAGCCATCACAAGGCATGGAGCACCGAATATCCGCTGCACGACAGTTTCTATTCCGTGCACGGCGACAAGCAGGACCGCTTTGTGTGGGATGCACGCTGCATGGCATCGGTTCGCCTGCCTTGGGAGATGACATTCCAAGCCACAGGCCGATACAACTCGCGCCGTGTCACCGCGCAGGGAACGCTGGAGGCAGACTGGGATGTTGAGGCAGGATTGCGCAAAAATATCGGTGCTTGGGGCATTTCGCTTCTTTGCAAGGATATGTTCAACTCAAAAGAAACCCATAATATCCTGAACGGCAATGGTTATGTGCAGTCAATCAGCAAATGGTCGGGAGGTAGAACAGTCCGCTTGTCGGTTACCTACACCTTCGGTAAGACTCACGAACACGAGCATGGTCGCCACAACCACATCGACACCGGCGGCTACGGCGAAGAACATCAGCATTAAGCTCCCTTATATAACATCAATCACGGAGATTGCCCAATGCGGCAGTCTCCGTGATTGCGTATAAGTGTGGGGGTCTTGTGTGGGGGGAAAGACACCGATTTAATCCATTTTAACCCTATTTACACCGATTTTTTTGGGCAATGATATACAAGTTGTCCCAGTGATAATTTAGTAATGATTGAAGAAATCCCGTAGGGATTAGATGTGCGTAGGCAGGTATGCAGCGAAGGTTATGCGAAATGAGCGAAGCGAAATGGAGCATAGCCGAAGCGAAATGCCTGCAAATGTCGCATAACAAATATGCATCCCAGCGGGATGCGATTTCGCCATTATACGGCAATTTGATGTTGTCGCATTCCGCTGGAATGCAACATCCTGATATATCTATTGCAGGCATTTCGAAAAGATTCCATTTCGCTTCGCTCCATTACATCTTTTCTGCATACCTGCCTACACACATCAAATTCCTAACGGAATTTTATCGCATCTTCTTCGGGACAACATGTATATCATTTCTTTTTTTTTTACATATTTTCCTGCGTTATGGCGTGTCGGTGGGGATTAGAGGGCGCGTTCGATGGCGAGGATGGTGAGGAAACCGAGCAGGAGGGCGTAGGTGGCTTGCTTTTGGTAGCCGTGGCTGTGGGTTTCGGGTATCATCTCGTCGCTCACCACATAAAGCATGGCGCAGCCAGCGAAGGCAAGCATCGTGGGGAGCATCACTTGCGAAATGCCTCCAGCGAAGTAACCTATCAGCACGCCCACAATTTCAAGCAGACCGATGCCCAACGATATGAGGAATGTGCGCATTCGGCTCACTCCAGCCACCAGTAACGGCGAAATCACCACCATGCCTTCTGGCACGTTTTGAAGGGCGATGCCCACGGTCACCGTCCAGGCGTTGCCCAAGTTCTCGCCATTGAAACTCACACCTGCCGCCATTCCCTCTGGCAACTTGTGAATGGCGATTGCCATCACGAAAAGCAGAATGTGGTTGAGGGTGGAGTTGTTGGCGTGTTGCTCTTGGTCGAGGCCAGTGATGTGGTGGAGGTGTGGCGTAACGAAGTCGAGCACGTTGAGAAAGAGCGCCCCCGCCATGCCGCCAATCACCACCCACGCTATGCCCCAGCCATCGCCAGCCATGTCGGCGGCAGGCAGGAGCAAACCCAACACAGCGGCTGCCAACATCACGCCAGCGCAATAGCCAAGCACTGTGTCGTTCCATTTGTGCGACAGTCCCTTAAAGGTGAACCCAATCAGCGATCCAATCACTGTGGCTCCACAAAGCCCAAGAGCGCTATATACTACGTTTGTAATCAAGAGGATAGAAATTAGATGTTAGAAATTATAGAAGTTAAGGAGTTAAGAAGTTAAAGAAGTTAAGACGATAGTTTTGGTGCAGGAAACGATGGTGTCCGCATCAGCCCGTCGGACTTGTCGGACCTGTCTGACTCGTCTGATTTCAACTTGTTGACTCGTTGACTTGTTGACTTGTTGACTCGTTGACTTGCGGACTACGCAAAGCTGATGAGTTCGATTTCGAAGATGAGGGTGGAGTAGGCGGGGATGCCTGGTTGGGCAAACTTTCCGTAGCCCATTTCGGCAGGGATATAGAGTTCCCATTTGTCGCCAGCGTGCATTCGTTGCAGTGCAATTATCCAGCCTTCAATCAGTTCGCGCAGCCGGATAGCCAGCGGTGCGCCGCTGTAACTGTTGTCGAACTGCTTGCCATTGATGGTGCGGCCGGTGTAGTGCGCCACAATCACATTGCTGAGGTTAGGCGTTTTTCCGTTAGGGTCGCCACTTTTCAGCACCTTGTAGAGAATGCCCCTTGGCAGTTCGTTCACGCCTTCTTCTTTCGCTTTTTCTTCGAGCCACTGCTCGTTTTTACGTTTGTATTCCAGTTTGTTCATTTCTGCTTATTGATTATTTACTTCCACAAAGATACGTAATTTGTCGGGAAATGTTGTAACTTTGCGAGAAAGAGAACCACAACCTTTATGCGCAGAAAAGATTTTTTTGAATTTAAGCAATTCACCATCGACCAGCGAAATGCCGCCATGAAAGTGGGCACCGACAGCGACTTGCTCGGCGCACTTGCCGCCGGTGGCACGCACATTCTCGACATAGGCACTGGCACAGGCGTGATTTCGCTCATGCTTGCCCAGCGATGCCCCGACGCCACCATCACTGCCGTGGAAATTGACGACCACGCCATCATCGACGCTGCCGCCAACTTCGCCGCATCGGCGTGGGCCGACCGCCTCTCGCTCGTTCATGCCTCGTTTCAAGACTTCTTCGCCGCCCGGCAAGCAGAGGGCACGCTTGGCGCTTTCGACTGCGTGGTGTGCAACCCACCCTATTTCGACAAAAGCCTTGAGTGCCCCGACGACAGCCGCACACGCGCACGCCACAGTTCCAGCCTGCCATTCAGCACCCTTGCCAAAGGTGCCTACGCCATGCTGGGCGACGAGGGCGTGTTTTCGGTGTGTATTCCCGGCGAGGTGTTGAGTGATTTCTCGGCTGAATGTTTTCTGCAAGGTTTTTGGCTTCAAGACATCTATCGCATCCAGACGCTCCCCACTAAAGAGGCAAAGCGATTTGTGCTGGTGTTCAAGAAAGGGGCATCTACGCCCCGCCGCGAGCACACCCACTGTATGCGAAGCGCCGACGGCAGCCGATCCGACTGGTATTTACAACTGATGGAACCCTTTCACATCGGTTCCTCCAAATAAATAGCAAACTATGAGCCATATCCAAGATATAGTAAACGACATCGAACGCCCATCCAATCTGCTTATGGGCGAGCGTAGCAATTTCCTGTTGTCGCTGATGGCGTTGTCGGCGTATGTCATTCGCATCGATGGCGACTTCGGAATGCAGAAGCAGGGCTATGTGCAATATTTCGTCGGCACTTACTACGAGCCGGCAAAGGCGCAGCGGTGCCACGAACTGTTGATGCGCATCTTAGGCGAGCAGCCGAAATACAATCCACTGTTGTGGGCGGCGAAAATCGAGGAGTGTGCCCGTAGTATCGCCTCTTACACCACATCGGAGCAACGCCTCCAAATCATCGACTTCCTCATACTGGTGGTGAGGGCTGGCAACGGCGTTACGCAACTTGAAATGATGGCGCTGACCAATGTGGCTGTGTGGCTCGGCATCGGTCCGGTGGCAGGTGTGAAAATCAACCAATTACGAATGTCAATCTTCTAAGCGAATATGGAAGTTCTCTACATGCTCATTTCCAGCCTTCTGCCAGCCGTGTTGCTGATAGGCTACGTCAGATACCGCGACCGCCGTCATCCCGAACCCATGATGCGCATCATTCAAGCCGTCATCTACGGTCTGTTTTCCGCCTTCCTGGCTGTGCCGCTGGCAATGGCGCTTGAAGGGTTGGTGTATAGTTCGGGATATGGCATCTTTGCCGCGCTGCCATTTGTGCGAGGCGTGTTTAGCGCATTCATGGGAGCGGCAATACCAGAGGAATCGATGAAACTGCTCATGCTGTGGCTTATGCTCCGCAACTGCGACGACTTCGACGAAGCCATGGACGGCATCGTGTATGCCGTGTGCATAGGCATGGGTTTTGCTGGGATTGAAAATGTGCTATATGTGTTCCAAAGCGAAGACGGCTGGGCAACCACCGCCCTTATGCGCAGTCTGCTTGCCGTGCCGGGGCACTACATCTTCGCCGTGCTGATGGGCTTCTTCTATTCGCTCGCGCACTTCTATCCACGCCGCTACCGCAAATATCGCTACCTCATTTGGCTGGCGCCTGTGCTTGCCCACGGCATCTACGACGCTATACTCATGGTAGGCACCGAGCACGAACTGCTCTCTATCCTCAGTTTCATACCGCTCGTGATTTTCTGCGTGTGGATGCACCGCTTCTGCCTTAAGCGTTTTGCCCATGCCGAACGCCTCGACGAAGACACCGCCGACATCGCCACCTTCTGCGCCGCCGTGAGCCAAGAGCAATTCCTCCGCACTCCCCACCGCCCCATGTGATTTTTCCACCGCCCCACCGTCCCCAAGTGATTTTCCCATCGCCTCAAGTTGCTAAGCAACTTGAAGGATAGGGTGAATTTTTTTGGGAAAATATTGTGGGGGAAATGCTTGCATATTTGGAGTATTTTAACGAATTTTGAAAAAATATTATATCGGGGTGTGATTTGATGGTTTTTTGAGGAATGTTGTCGCTGAAAATCGGATTTTTATACATTTGATATAACCAATTATACAAGGCTTATTTATTATTTTAATAATTCATAAATTGTTATGAGAAAAACGTTACTCAACATTTTGTCGGTGTTGGCAATTAGTTCGGTGCCGGCAGTAGGTTTTTCAGCAGTTCACTATGTGAAGGCTGATGGCACAGGCGATGGCACATCGTGGGCCAACGCAGCAGGTAATCTTCAAACCGCAATCGATGCCGCTCAGGCAGGCGATGAGATTTGGGTGGCACAAGGCGAATATGTGCCCGAAAAACTCATCAAGTCAACCAAAAAGACATCTAAGTCGTTTATCCTGAAAGATGGCGTGTCGCTCTATGGTGGCTTTGCTGGTACTGAAGCAAGCAAAGACGACCGTGCTTTGGAAGACGTGAATGGCACAAAATTGTGCAAAAATAAAACCGTTCTCAATGCCAACGACGATGTTGCTGACGTTTGGGTGCGCGCCAACGAGGCAGGCACCACTTCTCGCTACACTTGGGAAATGGAGTCGGCATCTGGCAAGCAATGGGTGACCGGTACTAAAAACAACTACACCCACGTGATGTACTGCGCCAGCGAATTCAAGCAAAAAACCGTAATCGACGGTTTCACCTTGAAGGGTGGCAACGCCAATGTTTGGAACGTGAAGGCTAATGGCGGCGCAGTGTATGCTATCGGTGATGTTCACATCAGCCACTGCCGCGTGCTCGAAAACTCTGCTTATTTCACAGCCGAATCCGACGTTGACAGCAACAGCTACGGTGGTGCCATTTATCTCGACGCTAAGGGCAAAGGCACTATCACCGAATGTTATTTCGAAGCCACTTATTGCCACTCAAGTTATGGCAATGGCGTGGGCGGCGCAATTTATGTGAAGAACGGCACCGTGAAGGACTGCCGCTTCCTCAACTGCGTGGCAAGCGACAACGGTGGTGCTGTGTATGCCGCTGGCAGCAAGGTGATCAACTGCTATGCTGAAGCTTGCTATGCCGGTTCGGGTGGTGCATTCTGCATCGACGCCACTTCTTCTATCGAAAACTGCGTGGCAAACACTTGCCAAGGTCTCGTGGGCGGTGGCTTCGCATTGGAAGGCCCTGCAGTGCACTGCTCTGCTTACAACTGCTATGCTGACGCTCCTGAATATGGTCAGGTGGGCGGTGGCCGTGGCGCTGGCTTCTGTGTGAACGGTGGCTCAATGCTCGGTTGCGTGGCTTACAACAACCAATCTTATGCCGGTGGCGGCGTGTATGTGGCAGCTGGTAAGGTGGTCAACACCACAGCCCTGTTCAATGTGCTCCGCGATGGCACCACTAAGAGCAACATCGAAGGCGCAAAGGATTTGTCAACTTCTGTGTTCAACTCTATCTACGCAGTGGATACCGAACGCGCCAACTTCGTGAAGACCGCTGATTTTGACGGTCGCGCTCAAAATGCAGAAGACTTGAAGAAGGTGCTTAGCACCGACCTCTCGCTTGCTGAAGGCAGCAAGTTTATCAACGCTGGCACATTGACCGAAGGCTTCGCTGAAGAATTTGACATCGCTGGCAATCCTCGCGTATCTGGCAGCTCAATCGACGTGGGCGCTTACGAATATCAAGAAACTCAAGAAATGAAGCCTTCAGTGGTGATCAACTTCGTGAAGGGCACCAAATCGGCACGCGTGGGCGTGGGTGGCAACTCTGGCGAAGAATTCTTTATCGACTGGGGTGATGGCGAAAAGATTTCATACAGCAAGGCTGCTTACTATACTCACGACGTATTTGCCGAACAAGTGAAGGTGTATGGTGGCGAAGTGAGAATCCTCAATGTGACCGGACAAAACGTGACTGCATTAGACATCACCAACGCTCCTCTGCTTCAAACCCTTCAAGCAGAAAAGAACCAACTCAAGGCTCTCGACCTCACAGGCAACCCAGTGCTTACCGGCGTGTATGTTGCTGATAACCAAATTGCCTCTATCGATGTGAGCAAGAACACCAAGATTCGCGTTCTCGACGTGAACACCAACGCTCTTGAAGGCACGCTCGACTGCTCGGCAATGGAACAACTCTCAAAGGTGGACTGCTCTGCCAACAAGTTCACTTCACTCGTATTGCCTCACCATGCCACAATGTATGAAGTGCTCTGCGACGACAACCAACTCACCACTCTCAACCTCTCTGGTCTTACTGGTTTGAACGAGGTGTCATGCCACGGCAATAAACTCACCGCCCTCAACATCGACGGCTTGACTTCACTCGAAAGCGTTTACGCTTACGACAACGAAATCAGCACCTTCAGCGCTGATGGTTGCACCAGCCTCAAGACTTTGAACCTTGCCAACAACAAGATCTCTGCTATCAACATCGAAAAGCTTACCACTCTTGAAGGCTTGTATCTCTACGACAACCAACTCACCGCTCTCGATATCACCAAGAATCCTCAGTTGCGTTGGGTGAACATTGAAAACAACAAGATTGCCGCGCTCAACACAAGCGCGCAAAGTATGCTTTCATTGCTCTATGCCGACAACAACGAAATCGCGGCTGTTGACTTCAGCAACAATAAGAACCTCTCACAATTGAAACTCGTCAACAACAAGCTTACTGCTATCGACCTCACTATGCTCGGCTCATTGAGCAACTGCCAACTTGGTAGCAACATGCTTACCGCAATCGACGTGACCAAGTGCCCATACCTCTACTGGTTCGGCATCGGCGACAACATGATTTCTACACTTGACTTGAGCAAAAACTCTTATGTGCAATGGCTCTCTGCTGAGAAGAACAAACTCACTACTCTCGACTTGGCTAACAACAAGGGCATCCAAGGTCTTTCACTCCAAAACAATAAGATGGACGCTGAGGCTATCAACGCCATCATCGCACAGTTGCAAGACGTGTCGAAGGTGGAAGTCAATTCATCTAACAAGGATTGGGGCCGTCAGCTCAACATCAGCTATATGCCAGGCACAGAAGGTGCTAACGTGGACGAAGCTACAGCTAAGGGCTGGTATGTGACTGCAAACATCGCTTCTTCAGTTCAAGACCTCAGCACCGACAATGCAGTGGTGGCTAAAGAATACTTCACCGTAAGCGGTGCAGCCCTCGGCGCTAACGTGCCAGAATCAGGTATCTACATCGTGAAGACCGTTTACAGCAACGGCACAGTGAAGTTCACCAAAGAGCAAGTAGTTAAATAGTATAATTCTCTATGCTGAAAAAGCCGACCTCCTGAATAGTGGGGGCGGCTTCCAAAGCCAAAACACCAACGCCGAGCGCAAGCCCCAAGCTGCGCCCGGCGTTGCCTTTTTTCCCCTCACCATTCTCCTCTCAAGGGTTCAGTAGCAAACCAAAGGGACGGTTCTTTTGGTTTGCTGAGATAGATTATGCATTGTTGCCGAATCGTGAATGTAATCAAAAACAAAAAACATAAAAAACAGCCTTGTGGCAAAGTGGAATGCTTCGCATTTGGCGGAGGGACTGTGCGCTTTGCGTCATTGGAAACGAGTTTCCATGCCGCCAACCACACAATCCCTCCGCCACCCTCTCACGAGG
>OLGV01000811.1_pt1 | contig 11647 bp, 9 predicted proteins | sample 1605761 | NCBI WGS metagenome assembly OLGV01 (sample SAMN03283245) | human gut metagenome | biome: human-associated habitat; material: feces | host: Homo sapiens | place: Peru | collected 2012
CAAAGCTTCTACAAAAATACGGGTAAAATCTCATTTTTGCAAGTTTTTATCTTATGGCTTTATTTGCAGTGAAGCCTCACGGAATTGAAAATAAACGGTTATGTTCCACATTTACTACTCTAATTTCAAGGGGGATTTACAATTTAACAGGATAGTAATTGGATAGTTTGGGCCTGTTTTTACCCTGAAAAACCTGCAATTTTGGCACAAAAAAAGCACCGGGACTATCCGATGCTTCAATCATAAATTATTGAAAATCAATCAATAATATTTCAATAACAGGTTAATACTCCTCCTCGTTAAAGAAAAAATCATCTTTGGTCGGGTAGTCCGGCCAGATGTCTTCGATGCTTTCGTAGATTTCGCCGTCATCATCGAGTTCCTCGAGGTTCTCAATGACTTCGAGAGGGGCTCCGGAGCGTGATGCGTAGTCAATCAGCTCGTCTTTGGTCGCCGGCCACGGCGCGTCTTCAAGTCTATAGGCCAGTTCAAGTGTCCAATACATAGCTTTATGAGTTTAAAACGTTAATAATCAATAAATAAATCTTCCCGTTTCATTCGGGGCGGCAAAGATATATAAAAAATAGGTAATATGATACCTTTTTTTATTTAATTTTGCATTGCCGTGTGTCCGGATGTCCTATGGCAAAAACAGTTCCATTTGTGATGATGGAGACAACAGGCATAAAATAGAGACAAAATGGCATATAGACAGGATGAAAACTATGACCCGGAGGTGACGGCGGAAATCGCGGGACATTACTTGGAGATATTGCGGTTGCTCGGTGAAGACACCGGACGCGGCGGATTGTTGAAAACTCCGGAAAGGGTGGCGAAGGCGATGCAATTTCTTACAAAAGGATATGGCGAGGACGGAGCGGAGATACTGCGCAGCGCTATGTTCGAGGAAGACTATAGTCAGATGGTGCTGGTTCGTGACATCGAGCTTTATTCCACCTGCGAACATCATCTCATGCCCTTCATCGGGAAAGCTCACGTGGCCTACATACCGGACGGGCGTATCACCGGACTGAGCAAGATTGCACGCGTTGTTGAGTGCTATGCACGTCGTCTTCAGGTGCAGGAGCGGCTGACGGTGCAGATCCGTGACTGCATACAGGACACGCTTGAGCCACTTGGCGTGGCAGTTGTCATTGAAGCCTCGCATAGTTGCATGTCCCTGCGTGGTGTTCAAAAAGCAAATGCGCTTACGGTAACCTCGGCGTTCTCGGGGGCGTTTCTCAATTCGGAACGCACGCGCAATGAGTTCCTCAATCTTATCAGGTAGTCCGTTTGTCCTTTTCCGAACATCGAGTGCGAAACATTGAATGTCCGTTGTTTCCAGATTTTTACTACCTTTGCACGGTTTTTAAGGTTTCTTTACAGAACTCTAATTATGGCTATACCATATCAACTTGTCAATCTGGGACTTCGTGTCCTTTCATTTTCTCCGAGAATGTCGTTGAAGATTGCTTCTCGCGACCCTAAACATGCAAGCGCGAGAACACTTCGAAGAATCCTTTGGAAAGCAAGAAATACCGTCTACGGACGTGAACACCACTTTCGTTCAATCCTCAAGGCGAGGACTTCCGAGCAACTTTTCAGAATGTACGAGAAATGTGTCCCGGCAGCGGGTTTCGAGGCTTTTCGCCCATATGTCGAGCGTCATAAGCACGGAGAAAGGGACGTCCTGATTCCCGGCAAGCCTCTGATGTACGCGACTACTTCCGGGACGACGTCGCTGCCTAAGTGGATCCCGATTTCCGAGACATATATGGAGGATGTCTATTCAAAGATGTCTCATGTGTGGCTTGACAATTTCGCCAGGCTTCGGCCGAAGTTCCTCAGCGGCGGACTTGTCGTCTCGGTGGCGAAGGTTGTCGAAGGGTATGCCGAGGACGGTACAATCTTCGGCTCCGTGTCCGGTGTCACGGCAAAGGAACTGCCGGGATTCATCCGCGAGAGATTTGTGACCCCGTCGGAAGTTTATGACATCAAGGACTATACAGCGAGATACTATACGATGATGAGACTTGCCATCGCTCACAGCGTCACATACATCGTCGCTCCGAATCCGTCGACAATCCTTGAACTCATCCATAATGCGGAAGACTATTTTGACGATTATATCCATGACATAGAGCTGGGCACGCTTTCTTCAAAGTTTGCAGTTTCTGATGAGATCCGCGCCGCACTCGCTCCTGCAATGACGCCGGATCCGGAGAGGGCGGAATTCCTCCGCAAGGTGAAGGCGGAGCATCCGGTGCCTCAGATCAAGGATTGGTGGCCGGAACTGCAGTTCCTCTCTTCATGGAAATGCGGTAACACGGCGATTGCCTCCGCAAAGGTCGCGGAACAGCTCCCGGCATGTTGCTGCTACCAGGAACTCGGCTATTTCGCTTCCGAGTGCCGCTTCGGACTTGTGCTTGACGAAGGCATAGACTCGACGCTTTTCCCTCATTATCATTACTATGAGTTTGTTGAGGAATGTGATCTTGACAAACCGGAACCGCGTTTCTATCGCCTCCACGAACTGAAGCAGGGCAAACGCTATTGTGTCTATGTGACGACGCTATCGGGACTCTACCGCTACAATATGAACGATCTTGTCGAGGTTGGCGGCTGGTATCACAAGACCCCGAAGATTCATATGGTGCAGAAAGTCAACGGAATAGTGAGCATCACCGGTGAGAAGCTCTACGAGAAGCAGTTCATCGAAGCCGTGCGCATGGCGGAGAAGGAGACCGGATGGAAGGTCAATTTCTTCATAGGATTTGCCGATCCGGAAGAGTCACAGTACGACTTCTACTACGAGTTCGACGACCGTCGCATCCGTGTCGCAAAGGCGGAGAAGTTTACTGAAATTGTAGATAAGCACTTGCAGGAGATGAACATAGAGTACGAATCTAAGCGTGCCTCGCATCGTCTCAAGGCTCCGAAGGCTATTGTTCTTCGCAAGAATGCCTATGACCTTTTCAAGAAAATCAGTCTCAACGAGGGGGCCCGCGATGGCCAGTTTAAGCTCGTCATGCTCCTTCAGGACGCCCGTCGCCAGCGCTGGATTGACTCCCTAAGCGAGGAGTAGGCATTTTCCCGGAGAGCTTATTCGAGCGAGAACTGCTTAATTATTTTTGTCGTAGGCGAGGGTGCGTGCGTCCTCGTTGTTAGTTTGTTTTTCGTCATATTCGCGGTCCCAGCGACGGTAGTATTCAATCTGAGGGTCTTCAAAGAGGCTCATCTGGACGGCACTCTCGCGGGTGAGTTTCGAGATTCCGAGGCCGACCTGCCGGACAGGGGTGTGGCCGTTCCAGATTTCCGAGAGCATTTTGCGGCCGGCGTTGAGAATGAGCGCCGTCACTTCTGTCGGCTGGGAGAGCGTGCATTGTTTCTGCGCGACGCTGAAGTCGTTGTGTTTCACGAATATGGAGACAACCGAGCCGCGGAACCCCTGGCGTCGCATCCTATGGGCGACGATGCAGGCGACCTTGAACAATTCCCGGTCAAGAGCCACCGTCTCCGTAATGTCCTTTGCGAATGTCCTTTCCGCGCTGATGCTTTTGGCCTCCTGCTGCTCGGTCTCCACGGGCTCATTGTCGTGCCCGTTTGCATTTTCGTGCAGCTGAGTTGCGTATTTCTTCCCGACAATCTTTGCAATGGCGGCTTCCGATCTTTTCGCGAGGTCGCCTATGGTGTAGATTCCGTACGAGGCAAGCCGCTCGCGGGTTTTCCTCCCGACCCAGAGCAAATCCCCGACTGGCAGCGGCCACATCTTCCCGGGTACTTCTTCTTCCCAAAGCGTGTGGACCTTGTCCGGCTTTTCGAAGTCGGAGGCCATCTTGGCGAGCAGTTTGTTCGAGCCGATGCCTACATTGACGGTGAATCCGAGTTTCTCGTGAATCTCGTCCTTAAGTCGCGTCGCCACTTCCACGGGATCCTTCTTGTAGAGCCTGAGGCTCATGTCGATGAAGCATTCGTCAATCGAGAACTTCTGAAGCACAGGGGAGTAGCTTCGGCAGATGTCCATAAACCCGTCCGAGCACTTCTTGTACCACGTCCAGTCTCCGCGGACTATGACAAGATTTGGGTAACTGCGCAGAGCCATGCTGACTGGCTGGGCGGTCTTGATTCCGAGTTTCTTTGCCGGCATAGAGGCAGCTGTGATTATGCTCCGGCGGTCGGCGGGGTCACCGGACACGACAGACGGGACGAGTCTGATGTCAGACCCGCCTTCCGACAAAAGCTTTACCGCGCTCCAACTGAGGAACGCGGAGTTTACATCTATATGAAAAATGATCCGCCGCCACATGACGCATCCTGATTTACACGAAAACGCTGCCGGAGTTCGTCAGACACGCTCAAAGAACCGGAGGTTTGCCCGTTCAGCCCTGAGTTCTCCATTCTCGATGCGGTGGATGATTTCCACGATCTTGTCATTGCATGGGGTAGGCACCCCGACCTTGCGGCCTTGGGCGCAGACGGCTCCGTTGATGGAGTCTACCTCTGTCTTCTTGCCACGCTCGATGTCCTGGAGCATGCTTGCCTTGAGAAGGGCGTGCTTCTTTATAGCGAGCGGAATGATGAAGAAGGAGACGGCTTTCTTGAACGGATTGCGGTAGTCGAGCAGCTTCACGATGTCCTTGCCCTGTACAGGCTCAATCTTGATTCCCGATGCGTCACAGACATCGATGCACTCCTTGATGAGCCTCTGGACAATGCGGCGTGACGGCTTCGGATTTGCGGCCTCGCCGAATGTGCAGCCCAGCACCGCGCTCATTCCAGAAAATGCCGCATTTATGAGCAGCTTGCTCCAGCGCGTCCCGAGGAAGTTCTCATCGACCTCGACCGGTCCCATCTTCTCGAGCAGGGCTTTTACATCGGCAAAGTGGTTTCCCTTGCCTTTGAACGTGCTTCCGAGCGAAAATGTGAGGCTGTCAGGTGAGCTCGTGAGTTCGCATACTCCTGGTCCAAGCATCGTAGCACCCCATGCGACCGTGCATCCGAGCACCCGATCCTCACCGACGATTTCTGCAATCTGCGGCTCCGGAAGGCCGTTCTGAAGAGTCACGATGACTCCATCTTCTGCAAGATAATCCTTCAGAAATGTCACCGTCCTGGCGTTGTTCTGCTGCTTTGTCATGAGGAATATGATGTCGTAGACTCCGGCCATCTCCTTGTCTGTCAGTGCTGTCACTTTCTGGGTAAAGTCCAGTGTTCCGACCACATGCGCCCCTTTTTCGCGTAGCGCCTCCACGTGCTTCTCGTTATGGTTGATGAGGTCTATCTGTCCTCCGTTTTTGCTGATGAATGCGCCAAGTATGGTTCCGAGCGAACCTGCGCCGTAAATTGCTGCTCTCATAATTCTCAAAGTCCGCGATTAGTGCGAACCGCCGCAAATTTAGTGATATTTTCTTACTTCTTGCCCAATCATGGGTTGGAGAAAATGGTTGTTTAGTTCCTGCATAAAGGTTATATTTGTGGACACAAACGTGATTTTAAGGATTACTCATTATGAAAAAGGGAATTTTCTTTCTTGCTGCCGCCATGTGCGGGCTTGTTTCATGCGCTTCAGAGCAGGGCGTGGGGATTGTTGCACATAGAGGGTACTGGAACTGCGAGGAGGGCGGAATGTCCCACAACTCCATCGCTTCGCTGAAGGCTGCCTGCGAACACGGGTTCTGGGGAACTGAGTTTGATGTGAACATAACTGCCGACGGACAACTGCTAGTCTTCCACGACAGCGCGATTGACGGCAAGATAATCTGTGAGCATAATAAGTCTGAATTTGACGGCTACCGTCTTCCGAATGGTGAACCAATACCGCTGCTCGACGAATACCTTGACGTCGCGAAGGACTGGCCCGAAACGACTTTAGTGCTGGAACTCAAGCCGCATGCGGATGAAAACCAGCAGCAGGCCGCTGTGGACGGAATAGTCTCTTGCCTCAAGTCCCACGGACTGTTCTCTCCGGAGCGGGTCATCTTCATTTCTTTTTCCATGAACGAATGCCGTCTTTTTTCGAAAGCGGCTCCGGGATTTACCGTGCAGTATCTTGGTTCAGACAGCGACTTCGAGACGATGAAGGCTAACGGCGTCAACGGAATAGATATGCACTTCTCCGCATTTCTTGGCGACCCGAAGTGGAAGGAGGATGCCAGAGAAAACGGCTTCAGTATCAATGTCTGGACGGTCAACAAGGATGAGGACATACGCCGCTGCCTCGGGGCCGGCGTGGATTTCATTACGACAAACGAACCTGAGCTGACGCGCCGGATAATGAAGGAACTGGGCATCCTGGAGCGTAGGTAAGAGTGTTTTGCGCGAAAATTTGTGTACTTTGCGTGAAAACTATTGATGCAAAACGTGGCGTTTCTCTATCTTTGCAGACAACCAAATTGTAATGCTAAGATGAAGAATCGCAAAATACTCCTGATCTGCGCATCGCTGGCTCTTTTCTGCCTTGCAACAGGCTCTACGGCTGCTTCTGGACCAAATGCCGCTCCACGAAAATCCTCTCTCGGCAAGATTCGTATCGAGTGGGAAGACGCAAAACTTCTTGCACCCGGAGGGTATGCACGTGTGCATCGCCTGAATGATGGACGCTATATGGCAGTCTATTCCCGTGGTGGAAACGGATGCTTCAAAATCTGTGCAAACGGATGGAGCGGATGGACTCCACAACGGGTGGCAATACACCATGACAGCTATAGGGCTCCCGCCAAGGTTGTTGTTTCCAATGCCGAGTTCGCACAGCTCAGCGCGAGCAACCCTCATCATCCGGGACGTATCATCTATGCGGTAAACATCCGACCGGCCGAGAATCGTAGCTCACAAACGCCATTTACCATAGCAATCTCTACCTCCGATGACGCCGGCGAGACATGGAGCGGTGTTCGTGACATCTACAAGTCCAAGGTCTGGGACAAGGATGTTCTGCGCGGTTGCTATGAGCCGTGTGTGCTCGAACTTCCGGATGGTACGGTGCAGGTCTACTTCGCGGACGAGACTCCATACTATGAAAGGCGTCTGCCTTACCAGAACATTTCCGTCGTCGAGTCAAAGGACGGAGGCGACACCTGGGGACCGGCACGCATAGTCTGCTACAACGAGAAGTTCCGTGACGGAATGCCTGTTGCGATGGTTTACGGGGATTGGATTTATGTCGCGATTGAGGCCAACGGCCAAAACATAAAGTTCCATCCGCAGATTGTCTGCACTAAAATTGCCGACAACTGGAAAACACCAGTCTACGGCGCATCAGCCAACCGTTTCGACCCGTTCCGCACATCAATGGAAAGCGCCTACATCTATGCTGGCGCTCCTTATCTAATCCGAACCGACAATTATTTCGTCCTCTGCTACCAATCGTCCGAGGGCGCTCTTGAACCGACGACGAAAAATTCCGTGATGGAGTTGGCCGTGTGCCGCATTGACGAGATGAAGGGACATGAATTCCTCACTATGAGAGAGCGCATACGTCCTTTCGACATTGACCAGACACGAGACAATGGCCTATGGAACTCTCTCTGTGACCTCGGTAATGACACCATTCTGGCGGTCACGCAACTCAGCGGCAACATATATATAAGGAAAGGAAAGATTGTCACGGAGTGAGCAAGGCATCATAAATATCCCTCTTCTTCGCGGGTGCCTGAAACTCTGTGGAGTTTGTGTCAGCTCTGGCACCTGCGGGAACGGGATTTCATAGGTAATCGTGATGAAAGCAAGGACCATCATAAAGACTCTTGTGGCGACGCTGCTGGCTGTAGCATTGCCGGAAACGTTGTGTGGAAGTACTGGACATTATAAATTCACCCACTTGACCACTACGAACAGCGGCCTGTCCTACGACGGCGTGAGCCGCATCATGCAGGATTCGCGGGGCTTTATCTGGATTGGAACATATCATGGGCTTAATCGCTACGACGGGAGGCGTTTCGATGTCTTTACGGCCGCCGATCTCGGACTCACGACCGACTACATCAACTGTTTCGCCGAAGACCGTGACGGGAATATCTGGGTTGGCACTGACAACGGTGTGAGCTGCTACAACTATGTCCTCGACCGCTTTGAACCTCTCACCCGCGCAAGCGACAGTGGGGAAACCATCCGCAACAAGGTGACCTTCATCACCTCGGATGGTGATAGGCAGATGTGGATGCTCGTAAACGATCAGGGCGTGTTTGCTTATGATACGAAATATTCCCACCTTCACCACATAAGTTATGACAGTCTTGGAGTTTCCGGATTCAGAAAGATGCTCGTCTCCAGTCACAGCGGCGTTTGGCTCTCCCGCTATCATTCCGCCCTCTACCATTCACCTTCTGGACTTCGGGACAGTGGCGTGATCGACCCTTTCCCGGACGGTGGCTGGTTCGCCGGTGATGAAATCGAAGGCATATACGAGGGCGCTGACGGACAGGTCTATGTGGCGAGCACGCTTCGAGGAATCAGCGAGATAGACCCGGTGTCCGGCTCAATACGCGGTCTTTTCCGTCTGCCTGAGGGCACCGTTCTGCTCGACAGCTTCTTTGAGAGGCAGAGGTGGCTCTGGCTTACGACGACCGACGGCGTATGGAGATACGACCTTATGGGAACAGGCGTCCGTCGGATTGAAAGAGACGCGTCAGACCGATTCTCCCTTTCCGGGAACTATGTCACCTGCGCTTTCGTCGATGACGGCGGTGGCGTGTGGCTCGGCACCAAGGACGGCGGGGTCAACTGGTCCGGACTCGCACAGACTAACTTTCGCAAGCATTATACGGCTTCCGGAGTGTCGCTTGAGGGCTGCATCGTGAGCGGTTTTGCTGAAGAGTCCACGTCGAAGGTCTGGGTAACGACCGAACAGGCAGGGTTACTTCTCTGGAATCCCGAAACCTCCGATGTGCAGCGTGTCTCCACGCCAGGCATTCCGACGATGGCCTTCTCTCCGTGCATTGATGGTAACTATCTTTGGTTCGGCTCGTTGCATGGCCTCTACAGGCTGGACACTCGGACCCATACCCTGAAATCCTACGGTGTTCTCCGAAAAAAGAGCGGCCGCAACGACAACAAGGTTTATCTTGTGCACAGGACCAAAAGCGGGGACATTTACGCAGGGACTACACTTGGACTTTTTGAATATGATAGGGGAAATGACCATTTCGAGGATACGGGGACATTCGATGGCGTGTTCGTGACTTCGATGGACGAAGATGCTGAGGGAAACCTGTGGCTTTCGTCTTTCGCGTCGGGAATATATCGCTGGAATCCTTCGAATGGTGAAATCCTCCACCTTTCGTATGGCGACGGGCTTCCGGACAACAAAGTGGCGTCCGTTCGTGTCGATGCCGGCGGACGTGTTTGGGCTATAGGGTTCAGTCACGGATTTTCCGAATATATCCCCGAAACCGGCAAATTCTCGACTTACAACAGCTCGCGCTTTCCGTCTCTTCCGTCAGACGTGTTTTTCCGTGGTGTCGAGGACAGGAGCGGCTGCCTTTGGCTGGCCTCCGATTCGGGTCTCGTCCAGTTCAATCCGGAAACCTACGGTCTGCGTCTCTACACGGAAATAGAGGGACTGCTTGACACCAAACTCACCAACAGCGCCCTAAGGCTCTCCTCCGGTGAACTCTGCTTTGGCTCCGACAACGGATTCATAAGTTTCTCCCCGAAAAGGCTGCGCACTGGCGGGCATCCCGACATCATCATCTCGCGTCTTCATGTCGGCGACGCGGCCGTTACGACCGATGACAACCTCGACCTGTTGGATGACATAAGGCTCGATTATGACCAGAATTCCTTTGGTTTCGACTTTTCCGTTCCGGATATGTCCGCGGCATCTTCATCGTGGCTCCAGTGTCGTCTGAAGGGGTATGACTCGCAGTGGAGGGATATCTCCGTGTCGCGCTCGGCGTTCTGGTACAGCGTCCCGGCGGGCACATACACCCTCGAACTCCGTTCGTCAATCTCATCGTCCGAATGGCATGAGGCTCATTTCCCTCTGAAAATCGTCATCCGCCCTCCGTTCTGGGCCTCCTCTTGGGGCATCACCCTGATTGTACTTATCGTGCTCCTGTTTGTGGCCGCGGTTTTCCTCGTGGTGCGCTACAATGCCGAGCGCAAGAGCCGCCAGATGGAGATTGACTACCGTCGTTCGAAGGAGGAAGAGGTCTTCCGCGAAAAGATAAACACCGTCTCGCAGATTGTGGGACTGCCGAAAAAGGACCAGGACTTCCTTGCCGAGTTTGATGGCATTGTCCGGGAGAATCTTTCCAATGCATTGCTTTCCAATGAGATAATTGCGGAGAAGATGGCCGTAAGTCCTTCAACCCTTGTGCGCCGCATCCGTCGTCTGTTGGACACGTCTCCGAACAACTATGTCCGGAACCTCCGTCTTGTCGTGGCCGCCGAGATGCTGCGCGAGCCTCACGGCAACAATATTTCGGAGATATGCTATGCGGTGGGATTCTCGAATGTCTCCTATTTTGCAAAATGTTTTCGGGAAATGTACGGAAAGACACCGACTGTCTTTGCCGAGGAAATGAGGGGAAAGGAAAGCGCTCCGGCGGAAACATAATGCCAGTGGTGATGCAACTGGTTTGAATCATAAAGATAGTAATGCAAATAACTGATAATCAAGAAAAATATGAGGATAATTTGAATTATAATTATATGGTAACATACATAACTTGTGTATTATCTATAATACTACTACTAACGCCTCTTGGAATCTATTATAAATATAATAGACAACCAAAAACATCAAATAATAAAATAATACAAAAAATACCATATAATGATTCACCATTATTTATAAATAATATTATACATGGAAATGGTAATTATGTGACTATAGATGGGTTTTATGCAACAGTTGTTGATTTAGTAGATAAAAAATATATTGAATTTATAGATGATACAACTTTTAAAATAAATAATAAAGAGTCACATCTATTAGATTATGAAATTGATATACTTAACTTTTTTATTAATCAAAAAAATAAAAATCAAGTTATAATTGATAAAATAGATGAAGTATCTTTTAATAAATTTATAAGTAAATGGATGAAAAAATCATATGAATCTATTTATAGAAATAAAATGGATTTTTTCCAAAACACAAGTCAAAAACTATATAAAATATATTCAATAATAACAAGTATTTATGTTATAGGGGCTTTATACTATGTTTTATCATTACAACCGGACGTGCCAACTATAAATTGGGCATTTAGAGCAACAATAATTCTAATTCCTGTTATAATACTAACAGCAGTACTTTCATATAAAGTTCCACGACAATGGACCAACTATGGAATTAAATATTATAATAATTGGAAGAATTTTGAATTATATCTTACAGATTATAATTTAATTAAACAATATCCTCCAGATATGAATCAGATAAATAAGTACATAATATATTCAATAGCATTGGGTGATATAAGAACATTTAATAGGAATATGGAATTATATTTCAAATATAATACTATGGAAAATATTGAATATGGAAAGTACATTAAATTATATTCAATATTGTCTTCTAAATTTAAGAACATATAATTAGAATTCATCTCCTTTATTTTTTTAGAAATAGATATTACTAACATGTTATAAAAATAAGATTAATTATTTAATATGGGGTATTATCATGATTAAAAAGAGTCAT
>OLGV01000812.1_pt1 | contig 11645 bp, 8 predicted proteins | sample 1605761 | NCBI WGS metagenome assembly OLGV01 (sample SAMN03283245) | human gut metagenome | biome: human-associated habitat; material: feces | host: Homo sapiens | place: Peru | collected 2012
TGCCACAGCACTAACGACAGGTGCGAAGCACTGGCATCGCTAAAAGGCTGTTTTTTATGTTTTTTGTTTCTGTGCCCACAGCATTTATCCACTGAACCCCGAATACTCCGAGTACTCCGTGGCATCGATGGTTCACACATCTAAAAATGACAAATGCCGTCACCCCCAATGAGGGATAACGGCTATGCGTTGTCAGATTGCGTGTAGCAAGTATCTAATTACTTGTAAACGCTGTCGCTAACAGTGAGGCTGTAACGACCCTTTGCACGACGACGTGCGAGGACCTTGCGGCCATCAGCAGTTTTCATACGATGACGGAAACCATGCTTGTTAGCTTTCTTTCTGTTTGATGGTTGGAATGTTCTTTTCATCTTTATTTTAATTTTATTTTGTTAGCACTTATGCAAATTGCGACTGCAAAATTAGTCACTTTTTTGAAAATAAACAAGTAAGTGAGTGATTTTTAATGTAAACTTTTTGCACTTTTTACACAATTAGCGTAATTTTGCAGTGAAATTTAATTTGAACAATAATTTCTAAACAAAAAATATTCAAAAAAATTTATGATTAACGCTCAAGACATTAAAAACGGTGTATGTATCCGTTTGGACAACCAGCTTTATTTTTGCATTGAATTCTTGCACGTAAAACCAGGCAAGGGTAACACTTTCATGCGCACTAAGCTGAAAAACGTTGTTGACGGTCGCGTACTTGAACGCCGTTTCAACATTGGTGAAAAACTCGAAGACGTTCGTGTAGAACGCCGTCCTTACCAGTACCTTTACATGGACGGTGACGACGCAATTTTCATGAACCAAGAAACTTTCGACCAAATTCCTATTAATAAGGAAATCGTGAGCGGTTCTGCTTTCATGAAGGAAGGCGACGTTGTAGATGTTGTTACCGACGCTTCAACCGAATCAGTGCTCTACGCTGAAATGCCTATCAAGACTGTGCTTGAAGTGACCTACACCGAACCAGGTGTGAAGGGCGACACTGCAACCAACACTCTCAAGCCTGCAACCGTAGAATCAGGTGCAGAAGTGCGCGTTCCTTTGTTTATCAACGTGGGTGAAAAGATTGAAATCGACACTCGCGACGGTAGCTATGTAGGCCGCGTTCGCTAATCACAGCACTACAATCACAAAAAATAATGGCAGCATTCTCACCACCGAGAATGCTGCCAATTTTTTATTTACTGTAACAAACTTGCATTTTAATTTGATGCCGTGGCGGGGCGGGCGGGGCGGCCTACCTTGATGGGGAAGGTTTGGCGAATGTCGCGCGACGATGCGCCTACCTTAATCTTATAATCGCCCGGATTGAGCACAAACGCCTTCTTCGACACATTAAAAGTAGAGAACGCATTGGCATCGAGCATCATGGTCACGGTGCGTTTTTCGCCCGGCTTCAAATTCACTTTCTCGAAGCCGCGCAGCGTGCGGATGGGGTCGGACTCAGGCACATTAGCAGGTTCCACATACACTTGCACCACCTCTGCGCCAGCCACTTTGCCCACATTCGTCACATCCACCTTCACTTGACATTGACGGTCGTTGCGCTTCACTTTGAGGTTGCTGTAAGCGAAGCGAGTGTAACTCATGCCGAAGCCGAATGGATATGCTGGTTGAATTTCCTCCTTGTCGAATGAGCGATAGCCCACGAGCAAGCCTTCCTCGTAGTTGAGGAAGTTTTCACCGCTCTTTTCATAGAAATTGTCGCTCGACGCATAGTCTTCCCACTGTTTTGCCCAAGTGGCGGTAAGTTTGCCGCTGGGGTTCACCTTGCCAGTGATAATGTTAGCCAACGCCTGACCACCGCCCTGACCGGGATAGCCAGCCCAGATGATGGCACGCACATCGTTAGCCCACGAACTCACGTCAACGGCACCGCCTGTAAAGAGCACCACCACCACATTGGCGTTGGAAGTGGCTGCGTCTTTAATCATCTTCACTTGGTCGGCAGGCAGTTCCCATGGTCGGTCAGACCCTTCCTTTTCAGCCTTTTCGCCAAATCCGGCAGTCACAATCACGGCATCGCAGAGCGCCGCGTCGGTAGCCAAGTTATCGACCTGAGCAATGCGATAGCCCAAGCGAATGCCGGCTTCGCCCTCCGACTCGGTATAGTCCACTCTGATGGCGTAGTCGCGGTTGGCTTGCAGATTGATGGTGAGTTCGCTGCCTCTGAACGAATGGTCGCCCCAGTTGTCGAGCACCATGGCGTCATCGATCCACATTCGGCTGGCGTCGTCGCTCGACAGCACCAGCGTGTATTCGCCCGACGCTGGCACACGCAAGTAGCCCGTGTAGCGAATGGAGAAATTATCTGTTCCCAAGAAATCGGGGTGTGGCGTGCCATTGCCCCAATAGAAATTGAGACCGTCAACGTAGTCGCTCATCAATGGCATACCGCCAAGATTGGAATTGTTGAAATATTCAGCCTTCAAGCCGGGCGTTCTGCCACCACGGTCGCGGTAGAGGTGTGTGCAGGGCTCCTCGTCGTAGATACGGTGCCCCTTGATGTCTATATTCTTCATCACCACCTTCAATCCGCCAGTGATAGAGGTGCTGTGGAAAGGTGTCACTTTCGAACTACCGCCGCCACGTGGAATCTGATCGGCAAACGGACCTACCACCATCACCGATTTAGCATTAGGGATAGGTAGGAGGCTGCCTTGGTTTTTGAGCAGTACAATGCCCTCCTCTGCCACCTTTTGCGCCACGGCGCTATTATTTTTGTTCTCCGTCGGTTCATGCTCGGCAGCGGAGTCCTTATCAGACTCAAAACGATAAACCATGCCCAAAATATGGCGCACCTTTTCGTCAATCATCTTCAGGGTGATGCCCTCGTTGCCCAACACGGTCTTCAGACTGTCGCGATTGAAGTATTTCGCTTGATTCTTGCCGTCCATATCCAAATCCAAGCCGCCACGCATGGCACGTCCTGTGCTGTGTGTTGCGCCCCAGTCGCTCATCACCACGCCTTTAAAGCCCCACATGTCGCGGAGCACCTTGTTGTTGAGCCAAGAGTTTTCGGTGGCATAGAAGCCATTCACCAGATTGTAGGAATCCATCACGGCTGCCACATCGGCATCTTCCACCGCCGCACGAAACGCGGGGAAATAAATTTCGTGGCAAGTGCGCTCGTCGGCACGCGAGTCAATGCGCTTACGCCCCCACTCCATATTATTGAGGGCAAAGTGCTTCACCACGGCTGCCACGCCATTCTGTTGCAGCCCCTTGATAAACGGCACAGCCATCTGCGCAGAGAGATAGGGATCTTCACTAAAGTATTCAAAATTTCTGCCGCACACAGGCGAACGCATGATGTTCACGCCCGGACCGAGCAGAATGTCCACACCGCGCGCCTTGCAGTCGATAGCCAGCGAAGTGGCCATCGCCGCCATCATTCTTCGGCTCCATGTCGAAGCCACCACCACCGAGGCAGGATATTGGGTTGACTTGCCGTAGTTGCGAACGCCCATCGAGGCATCAGCCATCTTCATTTCGGGTATTCCCAACCGTGGAATGGGATAGGTGCTGAATCCGCCCTTGTATTCACCGAGCATATCCATCTTTTCCTCCAGCGTCATCTTAGCGAGTGTGGCTTCCACCTTTTTCTGAATAGCCGCCTCCGACTTACTCAACTTTTTCGCAGCACTCATTGGCACAGCCATCAGGCACAATGCCAACACGCCAAAAACAATATTTTTAGAATATCGATTCATCATACTAAAATCTGCACATTAAATAATGTATAAATTGAACTTACAAATATAATGATTTATTCCCGAACATTGTTCAGTAAGCCACAAAAATACTCAAAATGCTATATCATAATCGCGCATAATCGCAAATCACGCCACCTTACTGCACAGATTGGTAATCAGCAACAAATGTGTCGAGCGACTTCACATTCATCTTCCTCGCTATTTTCGCTTTCTTGTTCGACACCGACACGATATTCTTATAGCCCATACAAATCATAATTACCGTTCGAGAAAAACCACAACAGCTCAACGCCAAGAAATTAATCTCATCATTCTTCAATTTACCTTCCGCCATTTCCTGTGCTTTATCGAGCACATTGTCGTAAAGGTCGTTGACCAGCAAGTGAAGGTGATTCCAATAAGTGGTCGAAGATGCCGAATTGTTGCTGTCCATCGTCATCAGTTGACGGAATTTTTTAGAGAATGTGGCACCGTCGTTTTCAAACTCATACGACCACAATATCAGTTGGTGCACCACCTTAATCTGCTGGTCAACAATCATCCTCATCTCATCAGCATGTTTCTTTTTCCCTTTCAGTTCTGCCTCATCAGGAGCAGTTTCGCTTGGGGTGCTCTGCATCAACTCGGTTTTCACCTTTGAGTATTCTGAGTTGAGGTTTTGAATGGTGGTCGATGCGTGGGCAAGTTTACTTTCATAGTTGCCGATGGCTTGCTTTAAATTTTCCAAACTCGACAACGACGCATCAAGGTCTGATTTTATCAATTCATATTCCTGTGCCTTCATCTTCACTCTGTTTCTGTATCTCCATACCACCAGCACCAAAGCAAGTGCCAAGCACACCAAAGCCACAGCCACTATTATCCAACTTTTCAGTTCGGATTGCAGATTCAGGTTTTCCATTTCGGTGGTCTGCATATCATATTTCTTTTCCACAGCCAAAAGTTGGTCATTCAATCCGTTTATCAGCATCGCATCAGAAATAGAGTCAGAAATCAAATAATATTTAAACGCCGCTTCCGGATTGTGCTTAGCCTTTTCCAACTTATACTTAGTCCAAAAATAAGTTACACTATCCACTTTTTCCACACATTTTGGAGCTATTTCTAAGTAATATTTTGCTGAATCAAGTTGATTTAATTCAGAATAAGATTCTGATAAAGTGAAAAACGCCCTCGGATGTACAATATCATACTGCAAGGCTTGTAGTTCATATTTCTTCGCAGAATCAAATTGATGGGTTATCACATTATAGTAATCAGCTATAGTATGCTTGATACAAAACATCTGCCTCCTATTATTTAACTCTTGTGCAATACTAAAAGCCTTATTTAAAGCTATCACTGCACTGTCCGCTTTACCTTTGATTCCTCTATAAAGCCCACCAATTTCTACCAAACACGACAATTGGAATTTTTTATTATTTAATTCTTTAAAGATGCGATACGCTTCCTCATATTTTTGAAGTGCAATTGTTTTAGGTCCAATCGGTTGAGAATGATACAGATAAGCTAACCTCATTTTTGAATAACCCAAATAATATAAATCTGAATTTTTTGCCAAACTTTCTGCTTGATGATAACAATCAACCGCTTTTTTTAGATTTCCAAGTTCCTCATTCACTCCACCTTGATAGACAAGGGCACGAATATATCTATTTTTATCACCATTATTCTTATAATAGTTCACAGCAAAATTGATTTCTTTATCAGTCGTAGCTGTTATAAAACTTTTGTACTTTGCCTGTGCCAACAACAAATAATAATACGCCGTTTGGGATTCGTTCATCGACACAGTATCAATCTTTCCCAAGCGTACCAATGCTTGCTGTAGTTCTTCCTCATTTAATAAAGAATCCACCTGTGCTAACGAACGGTCTGTAATCTCATTTTTTTTATGACATCCAACCACATTAATTAACAAGAAAAAGAGCAAAAGAAGCGGGGTAAAGCGAGTTAATAAAGCCATAATAGTAGTTTTTGTAGCAAAAATAATTAAAAATATAATTCTACACAATTTAAAAACCTATTCCACATTAATAGGACAACAGCATTTAAACAAAACTAAACATATATAAGACCAAGAGATTTCCGTTAATAGTGGTTAATAAACCGAGGATGATTTAACATTTAACATTCATCACAAAAGATGATTAACAATTCTTTTTTTATACATCTCATTTTCTAATACTTAACTCATATTCGATTAACTCTGTTTTTATTGATTTTTGTTGAATTTAACATTTACAACATTTAGATTTGCAGGAAAAAAACAACAAGTTATGAGACAACTGATTTTTATATTATTAACATTCTTTGTGCTTCAAATTAATGCTATGAGCCGTGATGAAATTGTAATAGTATCACATAGTGGTGACATCTCCGCTCGTACAGATATTCCTAAAGCATATTATTCAGATGATGATGGTGTTCTTGAAATTGAATTTGAATCTGACCAAGAATTCTATCTTGAAGTTTCGGATGAGAACGGCAACTTGGTTTATTGTTCTACGATTAACACAGATGGAAATGCAAACTATTTCAAATTAGATTTAGATCAAAAACACAATTATACCATTACAATTACATCTGTCAACGAAACCTATATTGGCGAAATTGAAGCAGAAAGACAATAAGCAACTAATTATTAATTATTCCTCAAAAACTTCATCTTATGAACCCAAAAAACAAATTATTCAACTTTATTATTGCGACTTGCACAATAATGTTTGTGAGTTCATGCAATACGACAGATGACTTTGATTTAACACAAACCCAAAGTCAACTAAAAACAAAATCAATTGTAACTCAGTGCGATGATTTTAAAGTCAGCGAACATCTCCTTCACAAATACCTTTCAATAAAGAAAGAGACACCAACTAATATAACTCCTATCATCATTGATGGCGACACATTAGCCTATCTTTTAGAGTATGTTCAAGGTTGGAAACTGATTTCTGGAGACCAAAGGCTATCTCCTATAATTTCCCAATCTGACAACGGAACATTTAAATTGGGAAACCCAAACAATCCAGAGACAAGAAGCCTTGAAGGGCTATTAAATTACATAAAAGAACTTCGTAATTCCAACAACGGCACAAAAAACCCTGTCTGGAAAATCCTCACAGATAAGCAAACTCAAAACCACAAAATACGCAAAATCAAACCAAGAGGAATAGGCACGGGTATGTGGATTCCAATTGACACAACATACATCACTGATACAGATACTTATCCTCACGTTATCGCCACTTCGTGGCACCAATCATTTCCCTATAACATATTTTGTCCTATATTCTTAAATAAATACAATCGATGGGAAAATATGCCTGTGGGATGTTCACCTGTCGCTGTAGGACAAGTTGTTTATCACTACCGAAAAAACAACAACCGCAATATTGCAATTCCTATTGAAGCAATTGGGCCTGACGCCACCAACACGAATCAATTTATAGTCACAAACTCATCGAGTGAAGGTTGGAACTATTTATCTGACAGTCATTATATCGCAATGTTTTTACGAGATATCGGAAAAAAAATGAAAACTAAATATGGTACCACAGCATCTGGCACATCAACAAGCCACATGTCTGTCATACGAAGTGATTATCTATTAAATTACGCCTTAAAAACAAAATATGACTATAGTGTACTTATTTCAAGTTTACGAAAAAGAGAGCCCGTAATTATTGTTGCGACATCTTCGAAAGGTGATTGTCATATGTTCATAGTAGACGGTTACAAAGAAGAAATCGGTTCTTTTTTAATCAGATATGAATGGGACCAAAATCACTATATTACAGAAGAAGAATTCAACAGGTATCCACAAGAAATGTTTAAACCTGATCCACATGGTGATACAGAAAAAATTGAAGAAATACCAATTGACATCAACACCTACATCACTATGAATTGGGGATGGCAAACTTCAAATTCCACTTGGTATCTTGCTCATGAACACACTAACAGTTATCAGAGTAGTGATTTCGCAGGGTCTTTTGACACACCAAGCAGAGACCGAACCTATGATCCATATTGGTCAACAGTTGCAGGAATATACAACTCCGTTTCACACATGTACTATAATTTCCAAGAGTTTTATCCTGGAGTTGACAATTCTGGCGGATTCGTACCTTAATTATTATCACAGAAGTACAAACATTCGTTAAGAGCATGTGGACTATAGTTAAAAAACTCATAAATATAAAAATATGTGACTCAATTTGTTGCAATGGTTATGAAATCAGCATAAATTTGCGAGCAAACATAGTAACATATTCCCAAACAGCCAAACAACTTATTAATTAATCATATTCACCCAAAACGACTATTATACTCATTATAAAAACAAAACAGATATGAAAAAGTCACTCAAAAGCAGCTTATTCATCTGCCTATCGGCAATGATGGCTTTGGCTTCATGCAGCGACAACGACAGCAATGAGCCAAACGTGAAAAATGAGGAGCCAGCACAATACAGCATCACGCTGTCGGCACCACAACAAAAAGTGCTCAACCAAAGCAACGACTTCGCCTTCGATGTGCTGAAAGCCGTAAACAATGAGAATGGCAATGTGTTTGTGTCGCCTTACAGCCTCGGCCAAGCACTTGCAATGCTTGCCAATGGCGCAGAGGGCGAAACCTACGACGAAATTGCCGATGTGCTGAAAATCGGCGAGGGAACTGCGCTCAACGACATCAACAGCTACTACGCCACTATGAACAAGGCACTTAAAGGCATTAAATGTTCATCAAAGATTGCCATTGCCAACTCTCTGTGGATTAACAACAAACTCAACCACAAGATTCTCGACAGCTACAAGGCTGATATGCAGTCGAACTTCGATGCTATGGTGAGTGCTCTGGATTTCAGCGATGCTAAAGCCGTCAGCACCATCAACGACTGGTCGAAAAAGCACACCGCAGGATTAATTCCAACCATCATCAACAACAATATCGGCAACGAGTCGGCAATGCTTCTGAACACCCTTTACTTCAAGGGTTTGTGGAGCTATTTCCCCAAAAAGAACACTTACGACGATATTTTCCGCAACCAATTCGACCGCAACGAAAAGGTGAAGATGATGAAATCAGACGAATGTGCGCTTAATGGCTTTGTTACCGATGAAGAACTGATGGTGGAATTTGACTACGGCGGCAAGGCGTTCCAGCTTCAAGTGATTATGCCAAAGAAGGAAAAAATCAACAAGTATATCAACGATTTGGACGGAGAAAAGTATGCCGAACTGCTCACATATATGGAAAATAGCCAATCAGTAGTGGCTATGCCTAAATTCACCGCCACTTACAACAACGCCCTTGCGGCACCACTTCAAAAGATGGGAATAAAAAGAGCGTTCGGACCTGATGCTCAATTCAGCAAAATCTCGGCTACCGAACGCCTGTCGGTGACCAACGCATTGCAAAACACCATTATTGAGGTGAACGAAGAAGGTGCTACAGCTGCATCCACCACACGAGTTGATATTGGCGCAACCAGTCCTGGTCCAAGTGTACTCCCTAAGAGTTTCAACATCGACCACCCATTCATCTACTTGATTAGAGAACGCCAAACAGGCGCAATTCTATTCGTAGGCAAGGTGCAAAGCATGGAAGGTATGCAATAGTAAACGCTAAAGCACAAGTAAGTTAGGTGCTTACCACAAGTTAATAATCTTGAAAAGGGCTGGTGCTGCATCTGCGGCTCCAGCCCATTTTTTCGTTCAGTAGAAAACAGCCTTGATAAAAATAATATTATGGTAGGGACGTGATACTTCGAAAGCACTGAAAATATACGTGTTTTTGGGGGATTTTTGAGGGCAAGGGCGTTTTTTTGGAAAAAAATGACGGCGATAGAGGCGTTTTCCCGGTTTTTGGGTAAACGCTTTTTTGTGTGGAAACTGTTCGAGTTGGGGGCTCCTGGGGGCTTGTTAGAGGCCGTGTGGGCGTTTTTGCGCAGATTGCGCTTTGAGGTGTGTTTTTCCCGTGTTTTTACGGGATTTTGGTGTAGATTTTCTTGAGGTTGGACACGAACATCGTGACAGCGCACTGCACTGTCATCATGTCGAGGCCGTAGAACATCGCCCTGCCGTAGCCGAGGCCCCGCTTGACATGGGCGTTCTTCGCCTCTATCTTGTACCGCTCCCGCCGGCGGTCCCTGAAGTCCTGCGTCTGTGAGTGCTCCAGCAGCCTGCGCTGCTCGGGGGTGAGCTGCGTGACGGAGAACGTCTTGGTCTTTGCGCCTTTCAGGCATTTCTCTCTCTGGGGGCATACCGAGCACTTGGCGCGGTCGAATGTGTAGAATGTCGCCTTGCGGCCGTTGTCGTTCTTGTAGGTCACCGAGCGCTTGCTCACCGCCAGGTGCCCGTTGGGGCAGATGAACATGTCCGCGTCCTTGTTGAAGGTGAAGCCGTCGCGCCCGTCTATCCCGGAGCCGAGGTTGGGATGCGGTGGGGCGAGCAGCTCGAAGGAGTGCTCCCTCGCCAGCTCGAGGATGGGCTGCCCAGAGTAGGCGGCGTCGCCGAGCACCTCGTCGACCTTGAAGTCGCCGTTGGCCAGCACCTCGGCGAGCGCCTCCCTGCCGGGCAGCGCGTCGCCCACCTCGCCAGAGGTGACCCTCACCCCGACAACCATATCCGTCTCGGCGTCCATCACGATCTGCGTCTTGTAGCCGAAGAACTCGGTGTCGGCGCTCTTGTGCCCGACACGGGCGTCGGGGTCGACGGGGCTGTACGAGTAGTGGTCGGTGATGTCGTCCACCAGCTCCCTGAAGCGGTTGAGCACCCTCTTGACACGGGGGAACTCAGCGGCCTCGCCCAGCAGGTCCTCCACGGCGGCGATGAGGGCGCGGCAGTACTCCACCTCGCCCGTGAGGTCCCTCGAGGATATTTCCTTGTCGGTTCTGAGCCTGCCCTCCATCTCGGGAAGGAGCGTGTAGACCTGGTGGCGGAGCTTCTTCGACCACTCCTTCAGCGCGGGCACGGGCCTGTAGAGCGAGGCGGCGGAGACGGTGTGGGTGCCGTCGATGATGGCGCGGATGTGTATCCTGTTGTCGTCCGAGCGCCTGAGGATGCCCTTGCCCTCGGCCATCTCGAAGGTCTTGGCCAGCAGCAGGTCGGTCAGGTTGGTGTCCCTCAGGCGCGTCCTGCGGAACTTGCACAGCGTGGAGTCGTCCACCGGCATCTCCTCAGGGGCCATGTCGAGGAAGAACTTGTAGGCCATGTTCACCCTCACCTCGTTGACGAGGTCCACGTCCGAGAGCTTGGAGATGACCTTCAGTATAAGGTACTTGAACATCATCACCGGGTCGTAGGCCGTGCGCCCCATGCTCTCCGAGTACTTGTCCACGAGCTCCCTGTAGATGAACGAGAAGTCGATGTCATCATGAAGCCTCCTAAGGAAATGGTCGGCCGGAACGAGAATGTCATACAGTCCCGTGTACTGGCTCAAAACGAGTTTCTTCTGCTGTGTAAGCATACCTCTAAGTTACTAAAAACAAACGAATTACACAAATAATCCACCTTTTTTTTTCAATAAAACCACCACAAAATCAACCACTTGCGCCAACGCCTCACCACCAAACGCCCACACCCCACCGACAACGAAAAAACACTCCCCACCTAATATTGAAAGTTGGGAACGCCCGTATGTAATCAGCAAAAAAAACGCCAATATCGCCCCCCTGCCGACTTTTTCAGTGCTTTCGATACTTCACGTCCGCTCATAATCGTGATAACATATTAACAATCGACCATTTGACGCGGATGCGAATTATCGCATTCTACCATGTTAAACGCATTTTGGTGCCTTTCTATCTGATTTAACGCAAATTTAAATTTCTAAAGATTGGTTTTTCGCCGAAGGCGAGCGGTTTTTATCCTTTTGGCGATGCCACCGACCTCGTAAGAGGGCGGCGTTG
>OLGV01000817.1_pt1 | contig 11579 bp, 12 predicted proteins | sample 1605761 | NCBI WGS metagenome assembly OLGV01 (sample SAMN03283245) | human gut metagenome | biome: human-associated habitat; material: feces | host: Homo sapiens | place: Peru | collected 2012
ACTTGCGGCGAGTCACGGAAACCGCCGCCGCCTTATTTTCCAAAAATCAATAAAGTAGAATAGCCTTTTTGTGCTATAATGCAATGAAAAATATAGATACCAAAGGTGCTCTTTCTAAATGCGACGAAAAAACATCTTATTGCCTATATTTCTTTGAGGCAGAAGGAAAGCTCCTACGTTAATATCATCGAATTGCAATCAACCGTACAGTTGAGGCAATTGCCCGCGATCGGAATAGAATCCTTCTTGTAAAAATGTAAAAATTAAGACTTGACAGTGAAAGTGTTTGATATTTTAATTAAGAAATAGACACAATTTTCAGAATAATTCGTTTAAACAGACTTCATTTGTTGCGGTATTATGGGCTGTAAGCCGTTTCAAATACGATGTTTAATAAAATCTATTTTGAAAAGCTTGGCAAAGCGTTCATTTGTTTTAAATGAACGTCACGTTCAGTGTGTCTCCATAATATTTTTTTATCAATGGAGGCTTTTATGATAATAAAAGAATTAAAACAGTATTTACCAAACATCAAGAAAATTATTGGATGGGCAGATTTCCCTAAAGAAAAGGACAAATTGCTTATTCAATCTTTTATCCGTCGTTCATATTCGCAGGAACATCCCGAATGGCAACATAATCAAGTTTTAGAATTCATTGGAGATTCTGTGCTTGATGCTTATTTTGTCCGTCTGCTATGCTCGCCGGAATTTAATAATTATGGCACATTTAACAATTCTCTCCAATTTGTTTCAAAAAAAAATGAAGGTGAACTAACTGAAATAAAAAAAGAATATGTGAATGGAAAATCCCTTGCACAACATATCGACAATCTGAATCTTGCCCAGTTTTTAATCATTGGTGGAGCAGATGAAAAAAATAATGTAAAAAACAAGCAGGCAACGAAAGAAGATTTATTTGAAGCGATTGTTGGGGCAGTGGCTTTAGCTTGTAACTTTGACAACAATATAATAAAAGTTGTTTGTGATACAATGCTAGAGTTAGGGGCAACAACTAGAAAACAGCAAAGTTCAGATCAGAGTCTTGATGAAATGAGAAAATTAGTTGGAACTCCTGATTTTAATCAATCCATAAGCCAACTTTATCGGTTGTTTCAAAAAGGTTTTATAAACAAGCCTGTGTATGATCCAAATGAATTGCATGATAATAATGGTATTCCCTTATGGAATTGCACTTGTTGTGTGAGTGGATATGGTGGACGAAAAAATACTGAACCACAACGAAATAAAAAAAAGGCTATGCGAATTGTTGCTTTTGATATACTGCAAATTGTTTTAGGCTATAAGAATGCCAATTAATTGCGCAAGAGAGGCGAAAGCCGGTTCCGAAGCGTAGCGAAGGAATGAAGCGATAGCGGAACTTGTGGTAGCCCGACCGCCACTTGTTGGCGGTTGCACCCAACTTTTTGCGGTCTGGAACGAGGCAGAAAAGAAACAGGCGAGCATAGAAGAACTGGAAGCGAAGATTTACAAGTCGGCATAGAAAGTATTTAAATTTTAACTAAAATACAATATCTTCTAAAAAAAGGAATAATAATGAACGACAAATATACAGATGCCTTATGTAAAGAAGCTTTGTTTACAGGCGAAATGCTATGTGCTGGTTATACACAAATTAGAAAAGCAAATTATGCAAGCCGAGGTATATATTTTCAAGCATTCACAAGTTTATCTACTGGTTTTGAACGTATAGAAAAACTTTGTTATTTACTTATTTATGCAATAAAACATAATGGTGTCTTTCCAGCTGATAAACAAATGAAAACAGATATAGGACATGATATTGTCAAATTGTATAGACTAATTCTTGATTTTAAAAAAAATAATAATATTAGATATGATTTTCTTCAGGATTTAGATAAATCTATTTATCAAAGTATTCTAAATTTATTATCTCGTTTTGGAAAAGGCGATCGTTATGCAAATATAGATTTATTAGTAGAAAATATCAATTATGAAGATCCTATTTCAGTCTGGTATAGGGATGTTGACTTAGTCATTTACCAAGAAAAAATATCTGAGAAGAAAAAAGAAAAAATTAAAATTAATTCAGCATTAATACATGCTCTGACATCTGACTTTGTTATGATAGGGCATACAGGAGAAGATGGTTCAGAAATAAATGAAGTATTCAAAGGAAGTTTTAGAACTGGATTAAATGAAGCTGTTGCTCCTTACAGACAATTTTATATATTTCATATAATAAGATTTTTTGTCGAATCGTTACATGCGATTGAATGTATTGTTCGCCGAAAACAATTATTTGAAGTTCCTTGCTTTATGGATATATTTAGAGTTTTTTACAATGAAGATTCATATTTTAGAAATAGAAAAACAATACACTTGATTTTCTAATTAATATTTTCCCAATATTGGTACATAATCTTGCCAATATGTTTCAAAAATCAATAAATTGATATATATACATAATTTAAAAAAAATCTTGCTATTACCTAAAAATGCAGATATACGCAATTTTAGGTAATAATATTTTTCTTGAAGTTTTTAATTATTCTTGTTACAATTTGTAACATTTTTGACGAATTATATGATATAATATTAATTAAGGAATAAATAAATATGAATTTTAATTTACAGAAATTTTCAGCTGATGTCAAAGAATTCCGTAAGGCAAATAAACTGACTCAGTCAGAGTTTGCTGGTAAATTGGAATTAGACAACCTCACTTTGGTTTCTCTTTTTGAGCAAGGAAAACGCGCCCCTTCAAAAGAAGTTTTTGCTAATTATTGCCGTACTACAGGTCATCGTTTAGAAGAATATTGGGAAGCAACAAATGACCTGCCGTCTGCTTATCTGATGGGAAAAATCCAGCCAACAGATAAAAAAGCTTTGGAATCTGCACTTGAAAAAATCGGTATGCGTGAATATTTGTTTGCGCTTTATGATAGGGTGAACAAATGAGTTCTAAAAAAGACATAGATTCTATAATTAATAATCTATCTCAAAATACATACATCTTTGACGAAAATCTTTTGTCAAAGGAAGAAATTGAACTTCTAAAGAACAGAGCAAGGGATTCAAGAGCCATTTATGGACTGAATACTCCAATAGGTACGAATATTTTTTCATTTCTTGAACAGAAAGGCGATATAGTTTTTCAGCTTCAGGATTTTAAAAAATCAGATTTGGATGCAATGATTATAAAATATTCATCTAAGTCGTTAAAAAAATACATTGTCATTAATTCTGACAAGCCGCTTATAAATCATATTTTTGCTGCTGCACATGAATTATATCATTATTCATACAGTTTTATTGAAAACCAGTTGGATTCATTTGTGTGTTCATTCAGCAAAAATGAAAAGGAAGAAATAAAAGCTAACAGATTTGCTGCAGAATTCCTGCTTCCAGAAGAAGCTTTACGAAATGAATTAAAAACTTTTCTGCAATTTTCAGAAGGTAAATTTCAGACGACTCCACTTTATAGGCAGATTGCATTTTGTTTTGTGTTGGTGGCAAAATATTGCCTTCCCTTGAAAGCAGTTTTGTACCGGCTAAAAGAAGAGAATATTTCAAACACAGATTATTTACTCAAGCATTATGAAGATGTAAAGAAAATCCTTCTTGAATTTTCAGAAGAAAATGTACGTGTAAAGGAATTGTATTCAAATAAGAATATTTACATCAACGAACAGCTCTATGATTTAGTTCCTCTTCTGTACAATAAAGGACGGCTGGATGATTTTACAGTATCCGAAATCATTAAAAAATTCGGTTTATCAGAAAACAGAATAAAGGATGGTCTGATAGCCGATGAATAATTTTTTTGAAATAAGTAAAGACTTTCCTGTCATAATTGATACCTGCATTTTTATGGTAGGAATTGAAAAGCGTCCGACGAATTCAGAGTATTCTCTTGAAAATATGAAAGAAAACTGGATGAACGATGTGCTTGCTTATTTTAAAAACATCAAGCTTCATGAAGTTGTTTATAAAGAACTGGATTCTGATACTAAAAAAGTAATAGATGAATACGTCGGTAAAAATGTTGAAATAGTTTCAGATAAAGATTTGTTTGATTCAGATCCTGAATTTATGCGTATTTTTAATGAAATCCATGATCATCCGTTAATGTATGCACCATTTTCAAAAACAAAAAATCAGGGTGAAGTTCATTCTCTTGCTTATGCCTGCTATTATGGTATTCCATATTTTTCTTCTAAAGATTCAGATGCCTGTGATGTCTGTAAAGAAATTGAAGATTTAAAAGATGTTACAGTGATTGGATTTGAAAATCTTGTTGGAATTGCATATAAAGCAGGTGGAAATAAAGAAAAAAGAAAATCGTTGAAAGCCTTATATAAAGAATTCTGCGCTCCAAAAATAAGACAAGGTGTCATTCCAAAAACACTGGCAGAATATTTGGGTGAAGAGGAATGACAAATGAAAGAATGGAAAAAAGTAAAAATAGGTGACATCTGCAAAATCGTAAAAGGCACAACTGGAATTGCAAGTGCCGAACTAGGCGAATATCCACTGGTCGTTACCGCAGAATAAAAAAACACTCTCAGAAAAACTCGCTTTTGTAACCATCAAAGAAAAATTGAAGGGGGGGGAAAAAAAAGAATTTCCCCTTCATAAATGAAAAAAGAAAACGAGCAGGCCTGGCTACTTCCTGTTGAGTTGATTGCAGAATTACGGGATGGTTTGACACAATGACACACAAGCCTCCTGAATCCAAAGTCGGTTTGTGCACTTTTTGATGTTTATTCTAATAAAAAATCTGCAAAAAAAATTTGCCTAAATGGTTTACTCCAAAGTTCAAGATTAAAAATCTTACGCCTTTTAGAAGTCAGGTTGTCAAGGAAATGTGCAAAATTCCTTACGGAAAAACCGCAACCTACAGCGATATTGCAAAAGAAATAGCCTTGCAGAACGGAATCTCAAAAATGTCGGCGCAGGCTGTTGGCGGCGCGGTCGGATGGAATCCAATCTGCATAATTGTTCCATGCCACCGCGTCGTGGGCGCAAACAAAAGCCTTACAGGCTACGGCGGCGGAATCAGGAACAAAATCGCACTTCTGAAACTAGAGGGAGTTGATGTTGAGCGTTTTTCTCTTCCAAAAAGTCAGAAGTTCCTGTAAAAACAGGCGGAATTATACTTCAAAATCCAGGCACGCGCGCGAAACTGCGAACGGTCTTACTTTGCCGTCTGCAATTGCAACGTGTGCCGGGTGTTTTGAGTAAGTTTTTAATGCGTCTTCGTTTTCAAATGTTGAGTCAAGCATTAAATCTGTTGTGGAAGAGGCAAGGCGACCTTCTGTGATTACTTTTATTTCAACAAGACCGGGGATTTTTCCTTTTAGGTTTTCAAGTCCGGTTTTGATTTCTTTTTTGATGTTTTCTTTTTCTGCGTCCGAAAGTTCTGGTTTTAAAGTCCATAGAATTATGTGTTTTACCATTTTTTGCTCCTTTTTTAGGTTTAGTTTTTTGCTCCCCATTCAATTTTTGCGTTTCCTGTGTGCCAGTCTTCAGCCCAGCCGGCAGGTTTTTGCGGAACTTCGCATTTTATTTTTAAATATTCTCTTGTGTTTGTAAAGGCTTCTGAGCCGATTTTTTTCACGCTGGATGGAATAAAAATCTCTTTTCCGAGTCCGAAGGCGTTGAATGCTCCGCTTCTTATTTCTTTTACTGATGAAGGAATTTTTACGCCGCCGCCTTATTTTCCAAAAATCAATAAAGCCGTATTTTCCACAGGCGGTGGCATTTTGTGCCTTCAAAATCTTTTGGAACCGAATTTTTTGTTTCGTCTGAACATTCCGTGTTTTTCGGCAGTTTTGCCTCGTCAAAAGAAAGTTTTGTGCTGTTCGTGCTAAAATAAAGCGTTCCGTTGGAATTAAGCATTTTTACGCAGTTTTCAACAAGAGCCGGCCAGTCGCGGTTTATGTCCAGAATATTTTCCGTTGACTTTGAGTTGCTGAATGTCGGCGGATCAAGAATTATTATGTCGAATTTCTTGTCCTCCGCGATATGAGCGGATTTTTTTTCAAGCCATTCAATAACATCGGCTTTTGTAAAAACGTATTTTTCCGCATCTGAAAAACCGTTCAGCCTTAAATTGTCTTTTGCCCACGAAAGATACGTGTTTGAAAGATCCACCGACTCAACGTATGACGCGCCGCCTTCCGCCGCGTAAACCGAAAAACTTCCGGTATAGCAAAAAAGATTCAGGACGCGCTTTCCGCCGGCGTTTTCCCGTATTTTTGCGCGCAGAGGCCTGTGGTCAAAAAAAAGCCCTGTGTCAAGATACGTAGAAAGGTCGATTTTAAAAATCTGGTTCTGCTCCTGCACATTTCCCTTTATAATATTTTTTGCGTATTTTTTTTCGTACTGATTCGCGCCTTTCTGCGGTTTCCGTTCTTTTTTTACAATGTGTTCAGCCGGAATCCCAAGAACTTCCGCCGCCGCTTCCGCCATTTCAGAAAGCCAGATTTCTTCCTCATCTTCCTCTTTTTCGTAGGGGCGCTCGTAAAGGTAAAGCACTGCGAACCGTCTTTCTGCGATTTCCGGTTCAACTGTGGCGTCGTTCGCGGCTATGCGTCCGTTCTGCTTCAGCGTAAATTCAATGCACTGTTTCGCGTTGTGGATGTTTTCCGGAAGAAATTCGTATACATCAAGAGAAACAGGAATTTCCGGAATATCTTTGTCATAAAGCCTGTAGCATGAAATCTTATTTTTTCTGGCCCATTTCCTAAGCTCCCTGTATTTTTTCTTTAGACGGTTTGAAAATAACTCAGCCTGATATTTGTTCTTGTTTTCCATACCTTTGATTTTAGCACGCACGCAAAATGTTTGGAAGAAGAAACACAAAAAAGGCGGACAACCGCCTTGCGCTCCAAACCTTCGGTTTTGCGCTATCCACCGTGCGGGGACACCCCGCAACGCCCCGTTTTGTGGCTTGCCCCCTGAAAAAGTTTGTGTTACATTAAAAGCAACAAATTTCAGGGGTTTTTTATGGCATTGAATGTAATTGTCGGGCAGTCTGGCGGTCCTACTTGTGTAATAAATTCAAGTTTGGCAGGAGTTTTTAAAGCTTCTAAAAATCTTGGTGTAAAAAAAGTCTACGGAATGCTGCACGGAATCAAAGGGCTTTTAAACGATGAATATGTTGACCTTGACGAAAAATTAAAAAGCAACATAGAAATTGACCTTCTGAAAAGAACTCCTGCGTCTTTTTTGGGCTCGTGCCGTTTTAAATTGCCGGAAATTGAACAGGACGAGGAAATCTACAAAAAAATCTTTAGAAAACTGGAATCTCTTTCCATCGGGTATTTTTTTTACATCGGCGGAAACGATTCAATGGATACAATAAAAAAACTCAGCGACTACGCGTCAAAAACCGGAAGCAAAATCTGTTTTGTCGGCGTTCCAAAAACAATAGACAACGACCTTGCTATGACCGACCATACTCCGGGATTCGGGAGCGCGGCGAAATACATCGCCACAACCTTAAAGGAACTTGTGTGCGACTGCCGTATCTACGACTGCGAGGCAGTCACAATCGTTGAGATTATGGGAAGAAACGCCGGATGGCTTGCGGCAAGCGCGGCTCTTGTACGCGGCGAGGACTGCGAGGGCGTTGATATGATTTTCCTGCCGGAAAAAGTTTTTGACGTTGATTTTTTTATGAGGCGCGTAAAGGAAATTGTCCGGGAAAAAAAGTATTGCGTTGTCGCCATTAGCGAAGGCGTTCGCCTTGCGGACGGAAGATTTGTCTGCGAGCTTGCGAGCGAACAGGCGGCGGTGGATGCGTTCGGCCACAAAATGATGAGCGGAAGCGCAAAATATCTTGAGACACTTATAAAAAATACAATGCGCATAAAAGCCCGCGCGATTGAAATTTCAACACTGCAAAGGTGCGCAAGCCATTTTGCAAGCCTTACGGACATTGAGGAGGCGTTCAACTGCGGCGAGACAGCAGTCCTTTCCGCTGTAAAAGAAAACGAGACAGGCAGGGTTGTCTGCATGCGCCGGGAAAGCGATGTTCCCTATAAAATTTCCTACGAAACGGCGGATGTCCACAAAATAGCAAACGTTGAAAAAAAAGTTCCTTCTGAGTGGATTACAGAGGATTACGTTGCCACCGAGGCTGTGGATTACATACGCCCTCTTATTCAGGGTGAGCTTAATCCTGTTATGAACGATGGACTTCCGCGTCAAATAAGGTTGTAACTATAGGTAAAAAAGTTTATATTTACCTTTATGAACTTTACAGAATTTAATTTAAATGAAGACTTGTTAAAAGGAATTCAGGCTGCCGGCTATGAAACCTGCACGCCTGTTCAGGAACAGGTTTTGATGATGTCGCAGGATGGTTCCGACCTTTATGTGCAGTCGCAGACTGGAACCGGAAAAACTGCAGCTTACCTTGTTGCTATAATACAAGAAATGCTTTCAAAAGAAGAAAACAAAGAAAAGAAAGCTTTGGTTATGGTTCCTACCAGGGAACTTGCTGTTCAGGTTGAAGAGGAGGCGAAGACTTTATGCAGCGCCTCAAAATTAAAGACAGTCAGTGTGTATGGCGGTGTAGGCTATGAAAAGCAGATTTCTGCCATAAAGCGCGGCGCTGATATTATTATCGGAACGCCGGGACGATTGATTGATTTGTGCGAAGGCGGAAACCTTTCCCTGTCAAATGCGGCTTTTGTTGTCTGCGACGAGGCCGACAGAATGTTCGACATGGGATTTTATCCTGATTTGCGTAAAATTCTTAAGCTTGTTCCTGCCAGCGAGCAGCGGCAGACAATGCTTTTTAGCGCAACTCTTAATACTTACGTAAAAAACCTTGCGTGGGAATATACGCGTGACCCTAAGGAAATAGAAATTGCCGCGGAAAATATAACCGTAAGCGAAATTGACCAGGAGCTTTTTCATGTTTCCAGCGATGAAAAAATGAAACTCCTGATTGGAATCCTTAAAAACGAAAATCCTTCAAGCGTTATAATATTCTGCAATACAAAGCGCAGCTGCGAGGTTGTTGCAAAGCGCCTTGAGATAAACGGCATAAAAGCCGGATTCATAATCGGGGATTTGCCTCAGTACAAGCGTCTTAAAATCCTTAAGGATTTTAAATCCGGAGAACTGAAGGTTCTTGTCGCGACTGATGTCGCGGCGCGGGGAATAGACGTTGACGACCTTGAGATGGTGATAAACTACGACCTTCCGAACGAATCTGAAAACTATGTGCACAGAATCGGACGGACAGCGCGCGCTGGAAAAACCGGCAAGGCATATACGTTCTGCTCAGAGCAGGATGTCTATAATCTTCCTGCGATTGAACGGTATATAGAAATGCAGATTCCTGCAAAAGTTGCATATCCGGAGCAGATGATGGAAGACAAAAGCGCAGGAATCTACATCAAGACCGAATATCAGCATGATGATGACGATTTTCATGGCGGACACAGGGGAAGATATTCTGATTCCGGCAAACGTTCTGAAAAACGCGGTGAAAAATACGGTGAAAAGCGCGGCGGAAACAATGGCAAGAAACGCAGTTTTGACCAGAATTCAGAAAAGAAGCCATATAACCGGAAGACTTTCAACAATAAAAAAATCAATCCGGAAGAGCTTGCTGGAATGTCTTATGAAGACCGCATGAAACTTTACAAGGAAAAATATGGCTCTGGAAAATCAGGACGCTCTTTTGAACGTAAAAATTCAAAAAAATCCGGATATTCAAAAACAGTGGACAAAAACTACAGGAATAACAGCGTTAAAAAGAATGAAAGCGCTAAAAAGAATTACGCCGCTGTAAAGACTGGACAGAAAAAGCCTGAAGTAAAGAAAGGTCTTTGGACTAAAATAAAGTCTTTGTTCGGAAAAAAATAAATTAAAGGATTTTAAATTGATTACTGTAAATGATGTTAGCGTAAGTTTCAGCGAAAAACCGCTGTTTAAAGATGTAAACCTGAAGTTCACGAATGGAAACTGCTATGGAATTACTGGTGCGAACGGAGCCGGAAAATCAACCTTTCTGAAAGTTCTTTCCGGTGAGATTGACCATGATTCGGGAACAATTTCTATATCTACGGGTGAACGGATGGCTGTGCTGAAGCAGGATCACTTTGCCTATGACGCTTATACGGTGCTGGATACGGTGATCATGGGCAACGCCCGGCTGTATGAGATCATGCAGCAGAAGGATGCACTGTACGCAAAGGAGGATTTTTCCGAGGCGGACGGGGAACTGGCAGCGGAGCTGGAGGGGGAATTTGCGGAGCTGGACGGCTGGGAGGCAGAATCCAACGCATCCAAGCTGATCCAGGGTCTGGGACTGGACGAATCCCTGCTGTATCAGCAGATGTCCGCCCTTACCGGCAACGAGAAGGTAAAGGTGCTGCTGGCACAGGCGCTGTTCGGCAATCCGGACATTATCCTCCTGGACGAGCCTACAAACCACCTGGACATTGAGGCGATCCGGTGGCTGGAGGAATTCCTGGCGGAATACTTCGGAACGGTGCTGGTGGTATCCCATGACCGGCACTTCCTGAACAATGTATGTACCCACATTGTGGATATCGACTACACCAAGATCAAGATGTATGTGGGCAACTATGAGTTCTGGTACGAATCCAGCCAGATGATGCAGCGGATGATCAAGCAGCAGAACAAGAAGGCGGAGGAAAAGATCGCAGAGCTGAAGTCCTTTATCGAGCGGTTCTCCGCCAACAAGTCCAAGTCCAACCAGGCCACCTCCCGGCGGAAGCTGTTGGAGAAGCTGACGGTGGAGGAGCTGCCTGCCTCCAGCCGGAAGTATCCCTTCATCGGTTTTACCCCGGATCGGGAACTGGGCAAGGAGATCCTGCAGGTCAGCGATCTGTGCAAGACTGTGGACGGGGTGCCTCTGCTGCATCATGTCAGCTTTACCCTGGGGCGCACGGATAAGGTTGCCTTTGTGTCGGAGGATGAGCATGCCATTACCATGCTGTTCAAGATCCTGATGGAGGAGGAACAGCCGGACAGCGGCAGCTTCAAGTGGGGAGTATCCACCTCTGTATCCTACTTCCCGGTGGACAATTCTCCCTTGTTCAACGGCTGTAAGCTGTCCATCCTGGACTGGATGCGGCAGTTTTCCGCCAACGATGAGACAGAGACCTATCTGCGGGGATTCCTGGGGCGGATGCTGTTTTCCGGGGACGATATTTTCAAGCCGGTGGAGGTGCTGTCCGGCGGCGAGAAGGTGCGGTGCATGTTCTCCCGGATGATGCTGTACGGCTCCAACGTACTGGTGCTGGATCAGCCCACCAACCATCTGGATCTGGAAAGCATTACGGCAGTGAACAACGGACTGGAAAGCTTCAAGGGGGTTGTGCTGTTCTCCTCCCACGACCATGAAATGCTGCAAACGGTGGCGAACCGGGTTATTGAGCTGACGCCGGAGGGATGCATCGACCGGCAGGGCACTTATGAGGAGTATCTGGAATTCCGGAAGAGCAAAGAGGCGTGACCAATGGAATCATATAAATATGATCTGCATGTGCACACCCGGGAGGGCAGCGCATGCGGCAGAGCATCCGGCGCAGAAATGGCGGAGGC
>OLGV01000818.1_pt1 | contig 11556 bp, 10 predicted proteins | sample 1605761 | NCBI WGS metagenome assembly OLGV01 (sample SAMN03283245) | human gut metagenome | biome: human-associated habitat; material: feces | host: Homo sapiens | place: Peru | collected 2012
AGTTTCCCGGGAAATAAATGCCGTTACGGATAACCCGATAATATTCCCCGATGACGACGACGCCATATCCGGCGGCAACTTCCACGGCCAGCCCATGGCGCTTGCGTTCGATTTTCTCGGCATTGCGCTGAGCGAATACGCAAACGTATCGGAAAGAAGGCTTGAGCGCATGGTCAATCCGCAGCTTTCAAACGGCCTGCCCGCATTCCTTACCCAAAACGGCGGCCTCAATTCCGGCTTTATGATAGCGCAGTATTCCGCCGCAAGCATGGTTAGCGAAAACAAGGTTTACGCGCACCCCGCAAGCGTGGACTCAATACCCTCAAGCGCCAATCAGGAGGACCACGTGAGCATGGGAACCACCGCCGCGCGCAAGGCGGGCATGATACTGGACAACGCGGAAAAGGTGATATCCATTGAGCTTTTTGCCGCGTTTCAGGCGCTGCATATGCGGGGCGAGGATAAGCTTGCGCCCGCAACGAAGGCCGTTTGGGACGAAATGCGCAGGGTTGTGGAGCCGATAGAGGACGACGTTGTTATGTATCCGCGGCTTAACGCGGTTGAAAAGCTGGTGCGCGGGGGCGACATTGTGCGCGCCGCCCAAAGCGTATGCGGCGAACTTAACTGATAATAAACAGGAGGAAGCAAAATGGACAACACAGCAATAAAGAACGCAATGACCATAAGGCTGGACAATGTTCTGCCGGAATACCCGAAATTTGTTGAAGGCATACGCCGCGCGCCGGATAGGGGCTTCCGCCTTACCAAGGCGCAGGCCGAAACCGCGTTGAGGAACGCGCTCAGATACGTTCCGGAGGAGCTGCACGAAGCCCTTGCGCCCGAATTTATGGAGGAGCTTGTTACGCGCGGGCGCATTTACGCATACCGCTTCCGCCCGGAAGGACGCATCTACGGCAAGCCCATAGACGAATACAGGGGCAACTGCATAGAGGGCAGGGCGTTCCAGGTGATGATGGACAATAACCTTGATTTTGAAATAGCCCTTTATCCTTATGAGCTTGTAACATACGGCGAAACGGGCAGCGTTTGCCAGAATTGGCTTCAATATAGGCTCATAAAGAAATACCTTGAGCAGCTTACCGAAAACCAAACCCTTGTTGTGGAATCCGGCCATCCGCTTGGGCTGTTTCCCTCCCGCCCGGAGGCGCCGCGCGTAATAATAACAAACGCGCTTATGGTGGGCATGTTCGATAATGCGCACGACTGGGAAGTGGCCGAGGAAATGGGCGTTGCCAATTACGGGCAGATGACCGCCGGCGGCTGGATGTACATTGGGCCGCAGGGCATAGTTCACGGCACGTTCAATACCATACTCGGCGCGGGGCGCAAATTCCTGGGCATTGCGGAAACGGACGATCTGCACGGGCATATGTTCGTATCCAGCGGCCTTGGCGGCATGAGCGGCGCGCAGCCCAAGGCGGCGAACATAGCAAACGCCGTGGGCGTATTTGCGGAGGTTGATTACAGCCGCATAAAGACAAGGCTTGACCAGGGCTGGGTGGATAAGGTAAGCGGAAACCTTGACGAGGTGTTCCGCTGGGCCAAGGCCGCGCTTGAGGCGCAGCAGGGGCTTTCCGTGGCATACCACGGCAACATAGTGGATTTGCTTGAATACGCCGTGAAGAACAATATACACATTGACCTTTTGAGCGACCAAACCTCCTGCCACAATGCCTATGAGGGCGGCTACTGCCCCGTTGCGCTTACGTTTGAGCAGCGCACGGAAATGCTGCATACGGACAGGGACAGGTTTATAAAGCTGGTTGATGAATCGCTGCACCGCCATTTCCATGCAATACAGGCGCTCTGCGCGCGCGGAACGTATTTCTTCGACTACGGCAACAGCTTCATGAAGGCCGTATACGACAGCGGCGTTAAGGAGATATCCAAAAACGGCTACGACGAAAAGGACGGCTTCATATTCCCCTCCTACGTTGAGGATATAATGGGGCCGGAGCTTTTCGATTACGGCTACGGGCCGTTCCGCTGGGTTTGCCTTTCCGGCAAGGCGAGCGACCTTGACAAAACCGACGCCGCCGCGATGAGCTGCATTGACCCCAACCGCCGCTTCCAGGATAGGGACAACTATATTTGGATACGCGATGCGAAGAAGAACAGGCTTGTTGTGGGCACGCAGGCAAGGATACTCTATCAGGATGAGCTTGGCAGGATGCGCATTGCGCTTAAATTCAACGAAATGGTGAGAAACGGCGAAATAGGCCCCGTAATGCTCGGGCGCGACCATCACGACGTTTCCGGCACCGATTCCCCCTTCCGCGAAACCAGCAACATTAAGGACGGTTCAAACGTTATGGCGGCAAGGGGCATGAGCCTGTGCGCGCTGCATAACGGCGGCGGCGTGGGCATAGGCAAGGCCATAAACGGCGGCTTCGGCTTGGTGCTGGACGGCAGCGAAAGGGTGGATGGCATAATCCGCTCCGCCATGAGCTGGGACGTTATGGGCGGCGTTGCAAGGCGCAGCTGGGCGCGCAACGCGCACGGCATGGAAACGGCAATGGATTACAATGCCCGCCGCGCGAACGAAGGCCACATAACAATACCCTATACTGTTAACGACGGCATAATTGAAAAGGCCGTTGCCGATAAAATGAACAAATAAACCCGAAAGGAAAGCTAAAACAATGGAAAGAATAGTTGAATGCGTACCCAATATAAGCGAAGGCAGAAGGAAGGACGTTATAGAGGCCGTGGTGAACGAGGTCCGCTCCACGCCAAACGTGATGTTGCTTGATTATTCAAGCGACGAAAGCCACAACCGCTCCGTTATAACCTTCATGGGCGAACCGGCGGCCGTTGTTGACGCGGCGGTGAAGCTTGCCAAAAAGGCGGCGGAGCTTATCGATTTGACCAAACACACGGGCGAGCATCCCCGCATGGGCGCGGTGGACGTTATTCCGCTTATCCCCATTCGCGGCATAAGCAAGGAGGAAACCGTTGAGCTTTCCAAAAAGCTGGGCGAGCGCGTTTGCATTGAGGCGGACATTCCCGTTTTCCTTTATGAGGACAGCGCCTCCGCACCCAACCGCACCAACCTTGCCGCAATACGCAAGGGCCAGTTTGAGGGCATGGCGGAAAAGGTGCAGCAGGACGAATGGGCGCCGGACTTCGGCGGCAGGCGCATCAACCCCACCGCGGGCGTTGTGGCCGTTGGCTGCCGTATGCCGCTGGTTGCGTTCAACATAAACCTTTCAACGAGCGATGTTTCGATAGCCAGCAAAATTGCGAAGATAATACGCCGCTCCTCCGGCGGGCTTGATTGCGTTAAGGCGCTGGGCATAATGCTTGAGGATAGGAACATTGCCCAGGTTTCAATAAACATGACCGATTTCAGCCGCACCCCGCTTTACCGCGTGCTTGAAATGGTTCGCTTTGAGGCGGCGCGCTACGGCGTGCAGGTTATAGGCACGGAGATAATAGGCCTTACGCCCATGCGCGCACTGGTGGACTGCGCGGAATATTATCTGCAAATAGAAAACTTCGATGCGGATAAGCAGGTGCTTGAAAACTACATTCAGTAAAAAGGAACAACCATGCCTACACTTATTTATAACATAGGCACGCTGCAAACCCCTTTGGGCAGCTTCCCCCACGCGGGGGCTGCCCAGGGCGAAAACAGGAAATATCACAATGCCGCCGTGCTTTGCGATGGCGGCGTTATAAAGGCCGTGTACGAAAACGGCGCCCTGCCCGAGGTGGGTGCGGATACCGCCGCAATAGACGCGCAGGGCCGCCTTGTTACGCCCGGGCTTATAGACGCGCATACGCACCTGGTTTTCGGCGGCTGGCGGCAGAACGAAATTCCGTTAAAGCTTAAAGGCGCGGGGTATTTGGACATACTGCGCGCCGGCGGCGGCATACTTTCCACCGTGCGCGCAACAAGGCAGGCAAGCGGGGATGAGCTTTTTGAAAAGAGCCGCGCCTTCCTTGACGAAATGCTTGCGCAGGGCGTTACAAGCGCGGAAATAAAAAGCGGCTACGGGCTTGACAAGGAAACGGAACTGAAGCAGCTTAGGGTAATCAAAAGGCTGAATGAAGCCCATCCTGTGGATACTGTGGCGACGTACCTTGGCGCGCACGCCATACCCGAAGAATACGCGCTCAGGAGCGGCGAATATATAGACTTTATAATAAGCGATATGCTGCCCGAAATAAAGCGCCAAGGCTTGGCGGAATTCTGCGACGTTTTCCTTGAAACGGGTGTGTTCGGCGTGGAAGAAAGCCGAAGGCTGCTCACCGCCGCGCGGGAAATGGGCTTTGGGCTGAAGATACACGCCGACGAGATAGACGAGCTTGGCGGCAGTCAGCTTGCGGGCGAGCTTGGCGCGGTGAGCGCGGAGCATCTTATTGCCACGGGCGAGCGCGGCATGGAGACCCTGGCCCGCGGCGGGGTGACAGCGGCGCTTTTGCCCTGCACCTCGCTTTATCTGAACAAATCCTTTGCACGCGCACGGGATATGATTGCCCGCGGCATACCCGTTGCGGTTGCTACGGACTTCAACCCCGGCAGCTGCCCTTCGCTGAACATCGGCCTTTGCATGACGATGGCGTATCTTAAATACCGCATGACGCCGGAGGAGATACTGTCCGCCGTTACGATAAACGCCGCGTGCGCCGTGAACCGCGCTCAGAGCAGCGGCACGATAGAGCCCGGCAAGAAGGCAGACATGGTGATATGGAACGCGGAGGATATGGAGATGCTGTGCTACCGCATGGGCAGCAATCTTGCGGGCACGGTAATTAAGAATGGCGCGATAGTCAAAAATAATATATAATAATCTGGTAAGGCCTTGTGCCGAAGGAGAGGACATTTATGCTTAGCGAAATGAAGATTAACGATTATATAGACCTGCTTGCAAGCGACGCGCCCGCGCCCGGCGGCGGCAGCGCAAGCGCCCTTTGCGGCGCGCAGGGAGCGGGGCTTTGCGCAATGGTTGCGGCGCTGACGCTCGGCAAAAAGAAATACGAGGAGCATCAGGAGCTGTGCCGCGATGTTTACGAGCAGGCACGGACGCTGTCCGAGCGCATGTGCGCGCTGATAGACGAGGATACGGAGGCGTTCAACCGCGTTTCCGCCGCGTTCAAGCTGCCGAAGGACACGGACGAGGAAAAGGCCGCGCGGAAGGCCGCCATTGCGGAAGCTACGCTCGGCGCGACAATGGTGCCGCTCGATACGCTGCACCGCGCGCACGACGGGCTGGAGCTTGCGAAGATGCTTATAGGCAAAAGCAACACGAACTGCGCAAGCGATATAGGCGTTGCGGCGCTTAACCTGGTAAGCTGCGCACGCGGCGCATGGCTGAACATACTTATTAACCTTGGCGGCATTGCGGACGCGGAAAAGGCACAGGAGATACGCGCCAAGGGCGAAGGGATACTTGCCGAATGCGAAAGCATGGGCGGCGATATATATGCGGCCATATTGAAACAGACGGAGGAATAACTAATGCGGGAGCTTCGCGGCGCGGAAGCGGCAAGCGCGATATGCACAGATGCAATGCGGCAGACAGCCGAGCTTATCGAGCGCGGCATAGCGCCGTGCCTTGGCGTGGTGCGCATAGGCGACGACGCGGCGGACGCGGCATACGAGCGCGGCATAAGGAAGCGCTTTGACGCGGCGGGCGCAAAGGTGGAAAGCATTTGCCTGAGCGCGGACTGCACGCAGGAAGAAGCCGAAGAAGCCATAGCGAAGCTTGCCGCGGACGATTCCGTGCACGGCATATTGCTATTTATGCCCCTGCCTAAGCACCTTGACGCGGACAGGCTGCGCACGCTGATACCGGCCGAAAAGGACGTGGACGGCGCAAACCCGCTCAGCGCGGGGCTGCTGATGGGCGGGCGGGACTGCTTCGCCCCATGCACGGCGGAGGCCGTGATAAGGCTTATTGAGCATTATAAAATAGACCTTGGCGGCAAAAACGTATGCATAATAGGCCGCAGCAATGTTGTGGGCAAGCCGCTTGGGCTGCTGCTGCTCAGCAAAAACGCAACGGTCACCGTTTGCCACACAGCGACGCGGAACCTTGCCGCGCATACGCTGAATGCAGACATAATTATAGCCAGCGCGGGAAAGCCGGAGATGATAACGGCGGACATGGTTGCGGAGCGCAGCATACTTATTGACGTTGGCATAAACACCGTTGACGGCATCCATGTGGGCGATGACGGCAAGCTCTGCGGGGACGTCCGCTTTGCCGAGGCCGAGCCCGTGGTGGAAGCCATCACCCCCGTGCCGGGCGGCGTGGGCGCGCTTACAACCGCCGTGCTGCTGATGCACACCGTGCAGGCGGCAATGCGGGCGCAAAAAGAATAAGGAGGACATTACAGTGAAAAGAACAATATCCGTATTCGCCCTTCTGCTTGCGGCGGCAATGCTCCTTGCGGGATGCAAAAAAGAACCCTTGCCCGCAGTATACACGGTTTATTCATACGGCGCGCCGTATACCATAGATACCCAAAGCCGCACCATATCGGACGGAACGTACACCTACGGCTACGAATACGCCGCATCAGGCAGCAGCGTGAGCTTCACCTATCCCGACGGGAACGTATACAGCGCGGGCATACAGTCTGCGAACAGCAGCGGTGCCGGCGGCTTGAGCGCGGGATCGATAAGCGCGGACTATGATTACAACAGCGGCTATACCGACCCGCTTTCCCTGTGCTATGCGCTCGCCTCCCCGCGCGAGACGAAAAGAGCAGCTTCCTCCGGCAGCAATCATCCGTTTGTGGCGCTGCTGCTTTGCGGCGTTGGCATATTCAACCTTGCCGCGCCCAAGGCAAGCTGGTATCTAAGCTACGGCTGGCGCTTTAAGGACGCCGAGCCGAGCGACGCGGCAATAACCCTCAGCCGCATAGGCGGCGGAATTGCCGTAGTGATAGGCGTTATAATGCTGATAGCTTAATTAAACTATAAAATTCAACCCCGGCAGGGATTCCCGCCGGGGCTTTTTGTTTCGCTAATTGCAAAGCGATTGGTTATCAGTTGAGTTTGTTTTTCTTATTCTTGCGGTTCAGCAGCCAGCCTGCGAACATGAATGCCGCGAATACTATCAAATACCACACGTTCTCCATGCCGTGGCCTACTATGCAGGCATACACCATGAACAGGCTGCATATTATGCCAAGCGCGGGCAGTACGAAGCGACGGAATGCCTTTTCGTCCTTCTCCTTCTTCATCCATGCTATGAAAATGGGGATATAGAGAAGGTATATGGTGATTATGGGCAGCTCCGAAGAGTCGAACACGAAGGGGCCGGACCAGGTGCCTGCCAGGTTGGCAAGGAAGAAGTACAGGCCCCAGAAGCCGCACAGAAGCAGGCCAACGATGGCGGAATTATGGGGCATGTTGGTCTCTTTGTCTATCTGGCTGAATACATGAGGAGCGGGACCCCTGCCGCGGACGGCTATGGAGTACAGACCGCGCACGCAGCCGAGCATAAGGCCGTTCATGGTGCCTATGCAGGATATTGCGATGAACAGGTTAAGTATATTGCCGAGTACGTTGCCGAATACGTTTATGAAGGCCACGGTAGCGCCGGAGTCTATGAGCTCCTGGTTAGTAGCGCCGCCGGCTACGCCGACATAGTAGAAGATGTAGGTGGCAATGATGATGATCGCGCCTATGACCAGAGCGCGGGGCAGGTTTTTCTTGGCATCCTTTAGCTCCGCGTTTATAGATGTTGCGATTATCCAGCCCTCATATGCGAAGGCGGTCGCGCAGACAGAGGCGAGCAGCGGGCTGCCCGTCGCGTTGGCGGCCCCTACGTCCGCAAGGGTCTTGAAGTTGTTTGCAAGGGTGCCGTTTGCGATGCCGACGACTATTCCCGCTATCGCCATGAGGAAAAGGGGTATGAGCTTGATTATGGTGGTGGATACCTGGAGCTTGCCGGCGAGCTTGGGCGAGAGGGCGTTAACGGCATAGGCGCAGCACATATAGAACATTGCCAGAGACATACACTCGGGGCCCAGGACAGTCTCCGCGCCTGCGGCAGCGCCGAGACCCAGCAGTGGGAAATCAGGCGCTATGGAGGTTATGAATACCAGAGTGTACCGGGCGGAGAGCCAGGACAGCACAGAGGTAAGGCAGGGATAATATATTATGGTGAGAAACCAGCCTACGTAATAGGCGTACTTGCTGCCGACACAGGCCTCGGCATAGTCCACAATGCCGTTGACCTTTTCGAACTTTTGCGCCATTACTGAGAAAGCGAGCAGGCAGGTGAGCATTATAACGCCGCCTATGATCCAGGCAAGTATACCGAGAGGCATGTTGCCGCCCGTCTTTTGCAGTATGGTCTGCGCCTTGAAGAATACGCCGGAGCCAATGACTATACCGACTACCATGCATATTGCCGTCAGGAGGCCGTACCGTTTTTGAAGCTTATCCATTTAGTTTTTTCCCCTTTCGCATTACATTAAAATATATAATTGATAGACAATTTATATGCTCTGCAGAATGCAAGCAATTTGTAATATTATACCGCAACAATATATAATTGGCAAGCCATCAGGTTCTTGAATCCGCAACTATGGCCTTTGCGCTTGTGCTATTGTTTTCTGCCGTTCAACGTGTATTGCAGCACGGCAAAAAAATTTGGGTTGCCCCTTGACTTAACGCACGGCCTGTGCTATTATAATCCTTGCGTAACGTCGCGGGGTAGAGCAGTCGGTAGCTCGTCGGGCTCATAACCCGGAGGTCGGGGGTTCAAGTCCCTCCCCCGCAACCATTTTCTCCCGTATCCCATTCGGGATGCGGGCGGCAAAACAATATGGCGGCGTAGCTCAGTTGGCTAGAGCATTCGGTTCATACCCGGAGTGTCATTGGTTCGAGTCCAATCGCCGCTACCACATAAAGCACTCAGCATTTGCCGGGTGCTTTTTTTGCCGCGTTTCATCCCATTCAGCAGGCATTTTTCGCCATTTATCGATGCAATCAATAATACTTCATCTTAATCAATAAGTCCAATTTGACTAATCTAACGCCGCCAATATAATTAAAATGTTTGATTACGACAGAAGGGGGCGTGGGCTATAAATGCCTGAGAGCAAGGTTAAAAACGAACGGAACGCGGATGTTGCGCTGCTCAGCGGCCTGACCCGCCGCCAGCTTAAAGAGCTGGAAGAAAAGGAGAAAACTCCCGCGCAGAAAACCGCGGAGGCAATAATAATGATACTGCCGCTGCTGTGCGGATGCATAGCGATGGCGGAATATGTGATACTGCCCAACAACAGCCGCAATTCAAAGCCGTGGAGCTACGTTTGGGTGCTTGGCGCGGCCATGTGTATCTATCTTGTGTGCTTCATAGTGTCCCTCATAAGGCGGGCGCAGGGCGAAAAGCAGTTCTATGAAAGGCTGCGCTACAAGGCGCCGCGCTATGCCGCGCTGTTCATATTTTTAGCCGTATATGATTACCTTACGCTGAAAACCGGCACGCTCACGCAGCCGTTCGTGCCCTGCATGAACCATATAATCAACGCATTCCTCGTTGACTATAAAATGCTTGCGGACTGCACGCTCAATACATTGAAGCTGCTTTTCATAGGCTATTCCATAGGCGTTACGCTGGGGCTTATAACCGGCATAGCCTGCGGATATTCCAAAAAGGCGCGCTATTGGCTGGACCCCATAATCAAATTCTTGGGGCCTATCCCCACGTCCACATGGATACCTATCATAATGGTTGTCGCAACGTCCCTTTTCGGCGGGGCGGTGTTCATAATAGCCCTCGGTTCATGGTTCGCGGTAACGGTGGCCTCTCTCACGGGCATTTCAAACGTGGGCAAGGAATATTTCGAGGCCGCGCGCACGCTGGGCGCAACAAACAGGCAGCTTGTGCTGCACGTTGCCATTCCCCACGCAATGCCCTCCATTCTTCAGGGCTGCACGCAGGCCATGAGCTCATCCTGCGTGGCAATAATGATTGCCGAGATGCTGGGCGTGAAGTCCGGCCTTGGCTGGTACATGACGTGGCAGACCGGCTGGGCCAGCTATGATAAGTCCTTCGCGGCGCTGTTCGTAATATGCTTCATATTCACGCTGGTAACAAACGGGCTTGAAAGGATAAAGCGCTATCTTCTCAGGTGGCAGAACGGAGCCGAAAAATGAGCGACGATAAGAAGAAGGTTTGCCTTAAACTGGAAAACGTAAGCAAGGTTTTTGCAAAGGTTGAAAGCGACGGCGTGACCCACGCATTGCAGGACGTTAGCACCGAAATGCAAAGCGGGGAGTTCGTGTCTCTGGTCGGCCCGTCCGGCTGCGGGAAATCCACAATACTGCGCCTTGTCGCGGGGCTTATAACGCCCACGCTCGGCCGCGTTACGGTGGACGGCAAAGAGGTGGACGGCCCGAGCCCCGAGCGCGGCCTGGTTTTCCAGAACCCAACGCTTTTCCCCTGGCTCACCGTTGAAAAGAACATATCCTTCAGCCTTGATATGCGGGGCGCGGCCGATGGAAAGGCCGAAAAGGTTAAGCACATGCTTGAAATAACCGGCCTTGAGAGGTTCAAAAGCGACTACCCTGCCCAGCTTTCCGGCGGCATGGCGCAGCGCGTGGCGCTGGTGCGCACGCTTATAAACGAGCCGGAGATACTGCTGCTGGACGAGCCTTTGGGCGCGCTTGACGCATTCACCCGCATGAATATGCAGGATGAGATACTCAATATTTGGACGCAGCGCAGGCAGCTTGCCCTTATGGTTACGCACAGCATTGACGAGGCCGTTTATATGGGCACAAGGGTGCTGGTTATGGAGGCCAACCCCGGGCGCATTGTGGCGGACATAAGGATAAGCGAGGATTTCCCGCGGGATAGGAGCTCCGCAAGCTTTGTCGAATACCGCAACGAAATACTCAATAAGCTGCATTACGGCGGCAAAAACGCCTAAATTACGGTTTATAAGGCAAGGAATGCCTATAAATAAAAAACTTTTCGCAAGGAGAAGAAAAACAATGAAGAAGATTGTTGCTCTTATGCTCGTGCTTGTCATGGCGCTGTCCGTATGCGCCTGCGCGGGCGTGGAGACCAACGGCGACAATACCGTTGCAAACACCGACGACAGCAGCAAGCAGTCCGAAGTTATCAAGGATTCCAACAACGACGGCCAGATAGAGGTCGGTACCGTTGACAACGTTGAAGTCAACGAAGCTGACGAGCATCTGGATGCCGCCGAAGCCTCCGCTTCCGGCAAGTGGGAATCCCTGTTTGTGCCCCTTAACATCGAAGGCCGCGCCATAGACATGGCAAACTTCGATCTGACCCCCACCCCCGAAGAGCTGGAAGCCATGAAGAACAAGTAACGAAAGGGGAGCTGGCATGAACATTCTGATCACCGGCGCGGCCGGATTTGTGGGCAAAAACCTGACGGCGGCGCTGGAGTGCATCCGGGACGGCCGGGACAAGACCCATCCGGGGCTTACGGTGGGGGAGCTGTACCTCTACGACATCGACTCCGACCCGGCGCTTCTGGAAACGGCCTGTCAGAAGGCGGACTTCGTGTTCAACCTTGCCGGCGTCAACC
>OLGV01000819.1_pt1 | contig 11547 bp, 9 predicted proteins | sample 1605761 | NCBI WGS metagenome assembly OLGV01 (sample SAMN03283245) | human gut metagenome | biome: human-associated habitat; material: feces | host: Homo sapiens | place: Peru | collected 2012
GGCAACAGCCATATCACCTTCGTGATTGGCGGTGCCTTTGGCTATACTGATGCGTTGCGTAAGCGTGCCGATTTAGCGCTGAGCTTTTCTAAAATGACTTTTACGCATCAGATGATACGTTTATTGCTGATTGAGCAGATTTACCGTGCTTTTAAAATCAGCAGAGGCGAAAAATATCATTGGTAAGTTAAGCTGAATAAGCAGTCAAAAAGAGTCGTGCGCAGGCACGGCTCTTTTTCGTTGCAACAGAAATGAAACGTAAAGATTTGCATTTCATTTGCGTATTATATTTGAAACTAAAAATGAGATAAAAGTGGAACGAAAATAAAACGTAAAAAAATACGTTGCGCTTACTGCTGAATTCTGCTACTATTTATTTAATAGTGATAGGGAGGTGTAACAGATGAAAGAAACTAAAAGCCTGGAATTTAAGTCTGAGGTCACCAATACATTTCTGAAAACAGTCAGTGCTTATGCTAATTATGGCGCTGGAGAAATTTTATTTGGCGTAAGGGATGACGGAACTCCTTGCGGTATAAATAATCCTGAAAAGGTATGCCTTGATTTAGAAAATCGTATCAATGACAGCATTTCGCCAAAGCCTGATTTTACACTGAGAATTAATTCTCAAAATAATACTATAGCTTTAAAGGTTTCTGAAGGTCTGGACAAACCGTATTTGTACAAGGGAAAGGCCTATAAACGTAATGATACTTCTACCATAGAGGTTGATAGAGGGGAATTGAATCGTTTGACTTTACTTGGTACGGGAAAATATTATGATGAACTTCCTGCTGGAAATAGCGAATTAAAATTTACTATTTTAGAAAAGGAATTGCAGGCTAAGCTTGGCATTAAGAAGCTGACAAAAGATATATGCAGAACCTTGAATTTATATTACAGCAAGGACAGATTCAACAATGCCGGAGAACTTTTGGCAGATACTAACAGCTTCCCGGGCATTGATATTGCTAAATTTGGTAGCAGTAATGATGTGATTTTAGATAGGGAGCTCATTAAGAATGTATCAGTTATTGAGCAATTTGCTAAGGCTATAAAGCTATTCAGGCGTTATTACGTATATGAACAGATAAAGGGCGCTGAACGAATTACTAAGGAACAGATTCCTGAAAAGGCATTTCGTGAGGCATTAGCTAATGCTTTAGTACATCGCACCTGGGATATCAATGCTAATATAAGAGTATTGATGTATACTGATAAAATAGAAATAGTTTCTCCTGGTGGCTTACCATTAGGTGTTAGCAAGGAAGAATATTTGAAGGGGTATGTATCTGTTTTACGTAATCCTACTTTAGGCAATGTGTTCTTCAGATTAAAATATGTAGAAATCTTTGGTACAGGAGTGCGTAGAATTTTAGAAGCATACAGGAACGCTGACGTGAAACCGAATTTTGCTATAAGTGACAATGCAGTAATGGTTACTTTGCCTAGCGTGGAGTATCAACTTCCGCTTGCTGTGGATGAGCAAGCAGTTTTAGAAGTCTTTGCCGCTAATTTAGTTTTGGCAAGCTCTGATGTTTCAGCTATAACAGGCTTTAGTAGAGGTAAGACTATCAGATTGTTGAACAGCTTAGTGGAGAAAAATAAGCTTGTTAAAGGTGGCAAGGGTAGGGGTACAAAATATTCCTTAACCTAAAAATTCATTATAAGAAATTAGAGCCATGCATAATTTGCATGGCTCTTTCACGTTGCATTAGAAATGAAACGTAAAAATTTGCGTTTCATTTGCGTATTGGTTTTGAAACGGAAATAAAGAAAAAGTGCAACGTAAATTTTACGCTACACTTTTCTACTTTCTCTTATGCATTTGGGGAGATGTATAAGCTTAGAAGTTATCCATATGTACTTCAAAGAAACCTTGCGGATGAGCGCAGACAGGGCAAACTTCCGGAGCGCTGGGGCCGACTACAATATGACCACAGTTGCGGCATTCCCAAATGGTCAGGCCGCTGTCTTTGCTGAAAACCTTCATTTCTTCGATGTTTTGTAAGAGTTTACGATAGCGTTCTTCATGACGTTTTTCGATAGCTGCAACACCGCGCATTTTTGCTGCGATTTCAGGGAAACCTTCTTCCTCAGCTTCTTGTGCCATTTTTACATACATATCGGTCCATTCATGGTTTTCGCCTTCAGCTGCTGCTAAAAGGTTAGCTGCAGTATCGCCTAACTGGTCTAATTCCTTGAACCACATATAAGCGTGAGCTTTTTCATTATTAGCGGTTTTCTCAAATAATTCAGCGATTTGATCATAGCCTGCTTTGCGGGCTACAATACCAAACCAGGTGTATTTGTTGCGTGCCATGGATTCGCCAGCAAATGCCTCCAACAGGTTCTTTTCGGTTTTGGTGCCTTTTAATGATTTCATATTATTCCTCCTTACTTCTGGCAAACTTATTTTAGAGCGGTATAAAAATATTGTTTCGCTTTATATCTGCCTGTTTATATTCTATCATATAGATTCAGTGTTAACAATGTATATATAAAGAAAATATTAATCATGCTTAAAAAGGTTTTGCTGACAACTGGTAAAATTATTACTCATTCAGAACGAGTATAATAAAAGAGCATCAGTTGCTACAATTATTGTAGCAACTGATGCTTTTAATTTGCAGGGTATTATACGATTGTGCCGCCGCCGACAACTACGTCACCGTCATACATAACAACGGACTGGCCTTTTGTGATAGCGCGCTGAGGCTCGTCGAAAACGAGCTGCAGAGTATCTGCGTCAGGCTGGGTAACGGTTGCCCATTGCTCCTGCTGGTGGTAGCGGATGCGTGCTTTCACGCGGCGCGGTTCGGTGATAGCGTCGCAGTCGATAAGGTTGATGTTCTTGGCTGTAACGTTTTTGGTAAACAGTCCCTCGTTTGTAGTAAGAATAACAGCATTGTTCTTGGTGTCAATCTCTTTAACGTACATAGGCTGCGGCAACGCCAAGCCCAGGCCTTTGCGCTGGCCTACGGTGTAATGGATAATGCCCTTGTGCCTGCCAAGCACGTTGCCTGCTTCGTCTACAAAGTTACCGGGCTTGAATTTCCTGCCCAGGCGTGCTTCGATGAAATCAGCGTAGGTGCCGGTCTGGATAAAGCAGATATCCTGGCTGTCATGCTTTTGGGCGTTGACGAAGCCATGCTTTTCGGCGATTTCGCGTACCTGTGTCTTATGCAGGCCGCCGAGTGGGAACATAGCGTGTGCCAGCTGCTCCTGTGTGAGCGAATAAAGCACATAGCTCTGATCCTTCAAAGGATCAACTGCCTTGCGCAGAAGATAGCGTCCCTTGGCTTCATCATAGCTGATTTGCGCATAGTGGCCGGTGACAACGTAATCACAGCCAAGCTCTAGTGCGCGCACGAAAAGCTGGTCGAATTTCAGATAGCGGTTGCAGTCAATGCAGGGGTTAGGTGTTCTGCCGTTAACGTAAGCATCAACGAAACGGTCGATAACGTCGCGTTCAAAGCGGTCGGCAAAGTTGAAAACGTAGTAAGGCATGCCAAGGCCGGTTGCTACGCTGCGGGCATCTGCTACATCATCGATAGAGCAGCAGCTGTTGGCTTTGGAAACGCCGATATCCTCGTTGGCAAAAAGCTTCATGGTTACACCGGTGCATTCGTAGCCCTGCTCCAGCATCATCAATGCGGAAACGCTGGAATCAACGCCGCCGCTCATAGCGATTAGTGCTTTTTTGTTCATAATTTTTCTCCTTCTGATTTATCTAAAGTGCGGCGTACATCGCCTCTGTCGGTTACTATGTTATAGCCTGCTGTTTTTACGCGTGCCTCCAGACAGCCACGGCATTGAGCTGCCTCCTCGCCGGTACAGATTTTGTTGGCATACAGCTCGTATTTTTTGCGTACTCCTATCGGAGAAAGGTTAGGCATTACGACGTTGCCACCGGCCTGCAACCCCAGTTCGCGTCCGTTGGGATGGATGGTGCCGAGCGCTGTTGTCGAAGGCAGCAGTGCGTAAGGGAAGAGCAGTCGCAGGATAGACAGCAGGCGCAACGTCTGCTCTAAAGTACCGCTTGCCATATTATTAAACGGTGTGTGTTCATGCGTAATGTAAGGACCTATGCCAATCATATCAGGCTGCAGCTTTTGCAGAAAGCGCAGGTCACTGATAAGGTTTTGCGGTGTCTGGTAGGGTGAACCGACCATGAAGCCGGAACCAACCTGATAACCGATTTCCTTGAGGTCAAACAGGCAGCGCTTGCGGTTTTCCAGGCTCATGCAGTCTGGATGCAGCTTGGCGTAATGCTCCGCATCCGCTGTTTCGTGGCGCAGCAGATAACGGTTGGCGCCTGCATCGAAGTATGCCTGATAGCCGGCACGGCTTTTTTCGCCGATGGATAGCGTAATGGCGCAGTCCGGATGCTGCTTGCGTATAGCGCTGACAATAGCGCAGATTTTGTCATCCGTATAATATGCATCCTCGCCGCCCTGCAGCACGAAGGTGCGGAAGCCAAGTCTATAGCCTTCGGCGCAACAGGCCAGAATTTCTTCCTGTGTCAGACGGTAGCGTTCCGCGCAGCTGTTGCCGGCGCGGATGCCGCAGTAGTAGCAGTTGTTTTTGCAGTAATTGGTGAATTCAATCAGCCCTCGGATATAGACTTTGTCGCCGTAATATTTACGGCGGAGTTTATCCGCTTCGCAGGCGAGCAGCTTGTTGATGTCAGGTTCAGTACTTGTTATCAGCGTCAACAGCTCTGCGTCGCTCAGGTCATGCTCGCAGGCGAGCTTTTTTATTAAATTGGCAGCTGTTGACAGCATAATTTTACCTCCGTAAGCGGTTTACCGCTTCTGTAACCTTAGTTATAATTGTTTGGACTTCGTCCATAGTATTGTATTCGCCCAGCGAAAAGCGCAGGGCGCTTTTCGCTGTTTCGTGGCTCAGGCCGAGGGCAAGCAGTACATGACTGGGCTCTAGCGAGCCTGCGGAGCAGGCGGAGCCGGACGAGCAGCAGATACCTTCGTTGGAAAGCAGCGAAAGCAGTGTTTCGCCGTTTACTCCCTGAAAGCTGTAGTTGACAGTACCGGGCAGGCAGTGCTCACGACTGCCGTTGAAGCTGGCGCTGTCAATTTTATCTAAACCGCTGCGTAAGGCATTGCGCAGACCGGTGATATACGCTGTGTTTTGCTGCATATGCTCCTGTGCATCTTTAAGCGCTGCGGCAAGACCGATGATGCCGGGAAGGTTTTCGGTACCGGCACGCTTGCCGCGCTCCTGACCGCCGCCGCGGATAAGACTTGTAAGCTGAATATTGCTCTTGGCGAATAAAAGGCCGATGCCCTTCGGTCCATGGAATTTGTGCGCGGAAAGCGAAAGCATATCGATGTTATCGCGCTGTACGTCAATAGTAAGATGGCCTGCGGCCTGCACGGCGTCGGTATGGAAAAGTACACCGCGCTTGCGGCAGAGCGCTCCGATTTCACGTATAGGCTGGATGGCACCTGTTTCGTTGTTGGCGTACATGACGGAAACAAGACAGGTGGTATCTGTAATAGCTTCTGCTACCTGCGTAGCGGTGACGATGCCGTCAGCCTGCGGACGCAGCAGTGTTACGGTAAAGCCTTCCGCTTGCAAAGCTTCGAGCGTGTGCAAAATAGCGTGATGCTCCATGGCAGTGGAAACGATGTGGCATTTGCCCTGCTTTTTGCCGAGGGCCGCAGCGCTTATAAGCGCCTGGTTATCGGCTTCGCTGCCGCCGGAGGTAAAGAAAACTTCCTTCGGAGCACAGTTAAGTACCTGTGCCACCTGCTGCCGTGCGCTAAACAAAGCTGCTGCACTGCGCTGACCTAAAAGGTGCACGCTGGAAGCATTGGTATATATTTCCTGAAAATAGGGCAGCATTGCTTTAACGGCAACGTCACTCATTTTTGTTGTAGCTGCATTATCTGCATAGATAAATTGCTTCATAATAATAAAACATTCTCCTTCAATAGCGGAAATCCTGCTTTTACTTTTCTATTATACGCTTACCGGCGTGAGATTTACAGAGTCAGCGTATTTTTGTTGCGTATTTTGAGTAAAATTCAATTCCTACTGTATTAATATGTTTCATATGGTACAGTACGACTGCTTTTTTGTCAAGTGAAGAAAATTTTAATTGTTTTTGTTGACAGGCAGAAAAAAATCAGTATAATAATACCTATAAATCAACTATGATTACTAGAGATTACAAAACAGAGAAAATGAGGGATTATACTAATGAAAAGCTTGCATTTTGATACACGATGTTGACTCTGGTTACCTGTTAATATAAGAAAGAAAAACTATACAACGATAATATACTGATTAGATGAAGACAAAGGAGCGATTTATTATGGCAATTTATACTAGCATTACTGATTTGATTGGCGGCACTCCGCTGCTGGAGCTGAAAAACTACGAAGCTGAAAACAAGTTGGAAGCAAAGATTCTGGGCAAACTGGAATACTTCAATCCCGCTGGCAGCGTCAAAGATAGAATTGCCAAAGCAATGATTGATGATGCAGAGGCTAAAGGTGCTTTGAAGCCGGGGGCTACTATTATTGAGCCCACCAGCGGCAACACCGGTATCGGTCTGGCATCCGTAGCTGCTGCCCGCGGTTACAAAATTATTTTGACCATGCCTGAAACCATGAGCGTTGAACGCCGCAATCTGCTGAAGGCTTATGGTGCACAGCTGGTACTGACTGACGGTGCTAAGGGTATGAAAGGTGCGATTGCCAAAGCTCAGGAGCTGGCAGAAAGCACTCCGAACAGCTTTATCACCAGCCAGTTTACCAATCCTGCTAACCCTGCAACTCACAGAGCATCTACCGGTCCGGAAATCTGGCAGGATACCGAAGGCAAGGTTGATATCTTTGTTGCCGGCGTAGGTACCGGCGGTACTCTTTCGGGTGTAGGCGGATATCTGAAATCCCAAAATCCCAATGTGAAGGTTGTTGCTGTAGAGCCTGCAGGTTCTCCGGTACTTTCTAAGGGCGTTGCCGGTCCGCATAAAATTCAGGGCATTGGCGCAGGCTTTGTGCCGGATACCCTGGATACCAGAGTTTATGATGAAATCATCGCTGTTGAAAACGAGGATGCCTTCAAAACCGGTCGTGTTATTGCCCATAAGGAGGGCGTGCTCATAGGCATTTCCTCCGGTGCTGCTGTATATGCGGCAACTGTGCTGGCAAAACGTCCGGAAAACAAGGGCAAGGTTATCGTAGCGCTGCTGCCTGATACCGGCGAGCGTTATCTCTCCACTCCGTTATTTGCTGAGTAAGCAGATAAAATACATATCACATCCCATTTCCTAACCGAAAGAAAGCAGTCTGCACAGACTGCTTTCTTTTATTTGGAGCGCAAAAAACCGCCAGCTTTATGAAACCGGCGGTTGGCATCAAATGGAATAATTATCAATGCTGCGCGCTTTGTAATTGTCAAGAATATCCTGCAGAGTGATGTTATCCAGGTAATCCGCAATAACCTTGCTCAGTCCCTGCCACAGCGGCAGCGTGATGCATTCATCGCGGCGTTCGCAGCCCACAGGGTTAAAGTCCAGACACGCTACCGGTGTAAGGTTGCCTTCTGTAAGGCGCAGAATGCTGCCGACAGTATATTCACGCGGTGCGTTTACCAGACGGTAACCGCCTTGAAAGCCACGGTTGGCCTGCAGAAAGTTTGATTTATTCAGAATAGGAACAATCTGCTCCAGATATTTTTTGGAAATATTTTGTCTTGCTGCAATGTCCTTGAGGGCAACGAAGCCGTCCTGCTGATGCTCAGCCAGATCCAGCATCATGCGCAGGGCATAGCGTCCTTTTGTTGATATTTTCATTGATTCTCCACCTTTGAGTTAAACTCGGTAATTATCTGTAAACCTACTTAAATTATATGCTATTATTGGCAATAAGTCAAATAGCGAAGGCTATATACGTGGAATAATAGGCAGGAGGCGGAAGTATTTATTGTCAGTGAGATAGATATAAAGAAAATGCACAGCTTTTATCCACCAATCCACAAAAGTTATGCACATTGTGGATAACTTTTGTGAAAAACTGGGGATAAGTGGGAAATTATCGGGATAAATCCACCTGGAGAAGTGAATAACTTAATTTTAAAAAATCATTTTTACATAACACTTACATGATATCTCAAATAGTGCTATAATCACTAGCTAATACGTGATTGGGAGGAAATAGTCTTGGAACATAAAAATATTTATCAACTTGTTCTCGCAGGCGTATTGTGCGCTATAGGTTTGGTTGTACCTATGGTTATGCCGAAGGTGATTATCGGACCGATGTCCTTTACTTTTGGTGCGCATGTGGCAATTTTTTTGGCAATGTTTATTTCGCCTAAGGTGGCAGCTGCTGTCTGCCTTGGTACAACGATGGGCTTTTTCGTAACCACACCCCTGATTATCGCTGCGCGTGCAGCAACCCATATCATTTTCGCTCTGGTTGGTGCATTAATTATTAAGCGCTATCCGAATATTATGGAGAGCTTTGTGGCCGGTATCGGTCTGAATCTGGGACTTGCCGTATTGCATGCTTTGGGAGAAGTGCTTGTGGTAGCTCCCTTCTTCTTCAGCGGTTATATGTTTACGCCAGAGCAGCTGTCCAATGGCTTTGTGATGAGCGTTATTGTGCTGGTAGGTGCCGGTACTGTGCTGCATTCTGTTATGGATTGCAGTATTTCCGTGCTGCTGTGGAAATTTGTCAGAGCAGCAGTGCCTTCTATTAAATTGATTCGTGGCTAAGATGAGATTTTAAAATTTAAAATTAAAATTAAAAGCGTGCAGGCTTAAGGCTGACGAATGTCAGTGTGTGCAAGCCTGCACGCTTATTTTTATGCTTTAGCTATTATTTTCTTGCTTTAGCAACCTCAGCGAAGGCAACTTCTGCTGCGTCGATAGTCTTTTGTAAATCCTCGGGACTATGAGCAACGGAAACAAAGTTTGTTTCAAACTGAGACGGCGGCAGGTAAATGCCCTGCTCCAGCATGGAATGGAAGTAGATTTTGAAGGCTTCCAGATCGCTGGCTGCAGCACTGTCGAAATCAGTTACCGGTTTATCGCTGAAGAAGACGGTAAACATGCTGCCGAGACGGTGAATTTGTACAGGTACACCGGCCTTAGCCGCTGCCTTTTCCAAGCCACCGGTCAAAATAGCGCAAAGGCTTTCTGCGCGGTTGCAGACGTCGTTCTGTTCCATGTAGGTGAGCGCAGCAATGCCTGCGGCCATTGCCAGCGGATTACCGCTTAAGGTACCGGCCTGATACATCGGGCCTGCAGGAGAAACCATCTGCATGATTTCACGCTTGCCGCCGTAAGCAGCAACAGGCAGACCGCCGCCGATTACCTTGCCGAGGCAGGTGATATCGGGATCGATGTCATAGAGGGACTGGCTGCCACCCTGAGCGCTGCGGAAGCCGCTCATAACCTCATCACAGATAAGGAGAGCACCATACTTTTTAGTGATCGCACGCACGCCTTCCAGGAAGCCTTCGTGCGGAAGTACAAGGCCCATGTTGCCCGGAGTAGGCTCCATGATAACGCAGGCGATTTCTTCGCCGCGTTCGGCAAAAACCTTTTCCAAAGCAGGCAGGTCGTTGAACGGTACGGTAATAGTGGTTGCTGCTACTGCCTTGGGTACGCCCGGGCTGTCAGGTACGCCGAAGGTAGCACCACCGCTGCCTGCCTTAACAAGCAGGCTGTCATGGTGACCATGGTAGCAACCGATGAATTTAATGATGCAGTCGCGGCCGGTATAGGCACGTGCCAGACGCAGAGCACTCATGGTTGCTTCGGTACCGCTGTTGACCATGCGTACCATATCCATAGACGGAACGAGGCGGCAGATTAATTTGGCCAGCTCGGTTTCGGCAACGGTAGGAGCACCGTAGGAGGTGCCTTTTTCGGCAGCAGCCTTGATAGCGTCGGTTACGCAGTCGGGTACATGGCCCATGAGCAGCGGACCGTAGGACATAACGTAGTCGATGTATTCGTTGCCGTCGATGTCATAGATTTTGCTGCCCTTGCCGCCGGAAATGAACGGCGGTACACCGCCGACACTGCGGAAGGAGCGCACGGGGCTGTTTACGCCGCCAGGGATATATTGGCGTGCTTCCTCAAAAGCAGCCTGAGATTTTGTATGTTCCATTGTTATATCTCCTTATTTGCCTTGCAGCCATTTTGCTACATCAAGCGCATGGTAGGTAATAATCATTTTGGCACCTGCACGTTTGAAGCCCAGCATGGTTTCCATAACGATACGTTTTTCGTCAATCCAGCCTTTTTCAGCTGCAGCTTTAACCATAGCGTATTCGCCGCTGACATTATAAACGCACAGCGGACGGTTAAAGGTTTCGTGTACACGTTGTACAACGTCGAGGAAGGCCAGAGCCGGTTTAACCATAACGATGTCAGCGCCTTCTTCAATATCCAGAGCAACCTCACGCAGAGCCTCGTCGCTGTTGGCAGGGTCCATCTGGTAACCCTTGCGGTCGCCTGCGGACGGAGCAGAGTCTGCTGCGGCGCGGAAGGGACCGTAGTATGCGGAAGCAAATTTTGCGGAATAAGCCATAATAGGAATATGGTTGAAGCCAGCTGCATCCAGTGCTTCGCGGATAGCCTTAACATAACCGTCCATCATGTTGGAAGGAGCAATCATGTCAGCACCGGCCTGAGCATGGGACACAGCAACCTTAGCCAGCAGCGGCAAGGTTTCATCGTTGTTGACGGTGCAGCCGTTTTGCAGTACGCCGCAATGACCATGTTCGGTGTATTCGCACAGGCAGACGTCGGTAATGATAACCAGTTCAGGATATTTTGCTTTAATCAGCTTGCAGGCCTGCTGTACAGGTTCATTCATATCCCAGCCGCTGCTGCCGACAGCATCCTTGTAGGACGGTACGCCGAAGAGCAGGACAGCGGGAATACCCAGCTCAACAACCTCGTCAACACATTCCATAACGCGGTCGAGGGACCAGTGGTAGTTGCCGGGCAGAGATTCGATTTCATGTTTAACGTTTTCGCCGGGAACGACGAAAAGCGGATAGATTAAGTCCTTTACGGAAACCTCGGTTTCACGGATCATTGCACGCAGATTTTCAGTAGCGCGTGTGCGGCGCGGACGGTATACAGGAAAACCGGTAATACTCATCTTGATACACTTCCTTATTTATTATAAAAATTTGTGATAGCGGTCATGAGGCCGTCGATTGTATATTCAGCGGCATTGATAGCCGGAGTATAGCCATGCTTTTTCAGGGTATCTGCGGTTACGGGGCCGATAGCAGCCAGAGCAGCCTTGTTCAGCAGTTCCTTCTTGTCGCCGAGAACCTCGAGCAGGTTGGTTACGGTGCTGCTGCTGGTGAAGGTTACGATGCTTGCTTCGCCGCTTTCGAGAGCTTCGATAAGCTCATCCTTGTTTTCGCAGTCGGAAACGGTTTCGTAAGCAGTTACGACGTCAACGATGGCGCCGATTTTGCGTAGAGATTCGGGCAATACTTCGCGTGCAACCTTAGCGCGTGCCAGCAGAATTTTGTCACCGGCGG
>OLGV01000822.1_pt1 | contig 11521 bp, 7 predicted proteins | sample 1605761 | NCBI WGS metagenome assembly OLGV01 (sample SAMN03283245) | human gut metagenome | biome: human-associated habitat; material: feces | host: Homo sapiens | place: Peru | collected 2012
GCCCTTTTTGTTGATGAGCATTGCAAGTATAATTCCGAAACAATAATTAAGAAATGTGGCACATACAGCCCAAATTATTGTCCAGCCGAGCACAGGCCAGAATGTGTTTGCAAGAGTTGAATTTGCACCAAGCATTGTCTTGAAGTTATCGAAGCCAACCCATGTAAAAAGATTTGCGGGTACCTGATGATCCTTGTCATAGTTTGTGAAAGCAAGGAGTATCATATAAACAAGTGGAATGACGGTAAAAACCAGAACACCTGCGATCGGGAATGCAAGAAGAGTTTTGTGGAACTTACCATCAATCAACTCTGCAATGTCGTCTTTGAATTTAGGAAGCTTAGAGCCTGCCTTTTTAAGCCTTTCAGCCTCTGCAGCAGATGAGATGCTGTTTACATAAAGCACTATGAAAACTGCGGTTATGAACAGAGCAAGTATGCCATAAAGAAGAATGAGCATTGAGTTGTCGCCGTTTTCACGCATTACGTCAATTCCCAGCTCTTCATCGAAATACCAGCCTCGCTGAACTGTTCCCAGAGTTTTTAGCCCGGCAATGCAGGCAGCTCCGCTGGATATCATATACCATATATAAGCAACCTCTGCTATCAGGAACAGCAGACCCTTTATTATCTGCCCCCTGAAAAGATTTCCTGCACCCATCATCACGTATGAAAGCTTTGTCAGAGCACCGCCCTTTGCAAAGGTAGTTCCGTAGGTTTTAAAGCCGTTTCCCATCGCCCTGAAAAAGCCCACAGCCGCCTTTGGGATTCCCCTGAAAAATCCTACAAGACCACCTGCAAATTTTTTTGTTGCGTTGCAAACTTTAACGATAAGCTTCATATACCATGGCAAGATATAATATTCTGTTGTTGTCATATCGATCCCCCCATAAATTTTTTGGATATTTCAAGCCTGATAAAGCTTTAAGCAAACGTCTGAAAATATCAGACGCTTGTTTAAAGCTGTTTTCCGCAGAACGTGCTGCGGAAAACAAACTTTAATTTAATGTCTGCTCAACAACTGAAAAAGTGCGTAGAAGCTTTGCTTCGGAGTGCTTTTTCAGTTGTTGGGTGCAAGGATTTTTGGCGATTTAGCCAAAAATCCTTGCACCTTGCCGCCCGTTAGCGGCGGCAAAAGCAGACATTAATCAGGTAGTACGGCACAAATCTTTGATTTGTGCCGCTGAAAATCCTGTATTACAGGATTTTCAGCCAACAACTGCCCGATGGGCAGTTGTTGAGTACGGACTAATTTATACGACAAAGGAAGAAAAAGAAGAAACGTATTTTATGTTATCAGTTTTCAGAGGTAAGTGTCGAAAGAACGGATTCAACATACTGATTCAGCTTTTCCTGGAGATTGTCGGTTGTGATGTTGCCTGCGATAAGATCCTGACCGAATGCCTCTGCAGGAGTCCAGTAATTGCCGCACTGAGGAATGGAGGTCTGAACTGTAGCGTACTGAGCCTGCTGCGCAAGAGCTGCAACTGCTGCGTTGGAGTAAAGCTTTTCGGTGTCATTTGCAAGCTTGGTATTTGTTGGAGCGAGAGAACGTTCCTCAAAGTTGATAACCTGATTGTCATAGCTTGTGAGCCATTCAGCAAGTGCCATTGCATCAAGAGGATTCTTAGTTTCGGAGTTTACACCTATGATCTTGAAGTTTGCCATACCGCCCATCTGAACTTCTTCACCGTTTGAAAGCTTGAAGCTTGGAAGCTTGGTAGCTGCATAGTTATCGCCGAGAGAAGCCTGGATATCAGTAGCGTTCCATGTACCCGTTACAGCAGCTGCGATAGAACCATCCGCAAATCCTGCCTTGACAAGACCGTCATCAAAGTTAGAGCCGAACTTGGGATTCTTTACAAGGTCGATAAGATATTCGCCAACGAGGAAACCTCTGTCATTATTGAAGTCACACTGCGTCGGATCTGTTCCGTCATCTCCGAAAAGCTTGCAGCCTGCTCCGAAGAAGAATGCGGACTGATACCAGCCATTATCAACATCAAATGCAAAGTTTACGGAAGTACCCGGGATATCCTTTGCAAGCATTGTGTCCAGTGAAAGGACCTCATCTTCTGTGAACTTGGACTTATCATAGTACATGAAGTATGTATCCGAAACATAAGGATAGCCGTAAAGCTCTCCGTCAACTGTCGCCGCCTGGATCGAAGGTGCGGTGTTGTTTGCAATGATCTCGTCCTTGTTCTTGGTCACTCTGTAAAGAGCACCGGCTGAAACAAGCTCACCTGTCTGGTCGGAAGCAAAGCCGAAAACGTCAGCACCTGCGGAAACGTCCTTGAGCATCTCTTTCTTTGCATCTGCCTCGCTGACAACGCCGTAGTTGAAAACGTAGTTCTTGTCGGGATTTGCAGCTGCAAAGGATTCGCACATTCTCTTCAGATAATCCTGTCCCTCCTGTGAACCCCAGACTGTAAGTGTAACAGTATCGCCCGAACCCGAGGACGCTGCTGCATTTCCTGTGCTGTCAGCTGAACCCGATGTGCTGTCAGATGCTCCGCAGCCTGCCATAAGTGTTCCTGTAAGAGCAAGAGTGGTAAGTGTGCTTATAAGCTTTTTTGTTTTCATAATTATTATCCTCCTGTAAATTTAATCTATATCCCTGCCTTGTTTCGATACATTTATTTTGTTTCGAAACTCTAATCGAAGTATAACATCTAAATCCGAGTTTGTCAAGCTATTTTACTAATATTTTTTTCACAAAGAGCATTTTTTTGTTGATTTGTAACAATCAACAAAGCAAAGCTTGTATGGTTATTAAAAATGACTATATTTTTCTGATCTTCCAGATGTCATCGGCATATTCGGCAATTGTCCTGTCTGAACTGAACTTGCCGGCACTGCACATATTTATCCAGCACTTTCTTGCAAATGCAATGCTGTTCTTATAATCGGCATTCACTCTGAGCTTGGCATCAACATAAGCTTTCAGATCGCCTATAACATAGTAATTATCGGCTCTGTGCCAGCTTGCACCGTCCATAAGCGAGAAGTAAAGCTCTCTGAACATACCTGTTCCGCCGTCGTCAAGAGTACCGTCAATAAGAGCGTTCAGCACACGCTTGATCTCAGGGTCACTTTCGGCATGAGCACGGGGGTCATACTTGGGGAGTATGGTCTCCAGCTCTTCCACAGTTGCGCCGAAAATATAGTTGTTTTCTGCGCCTGCTTCCTCGGCTATCTCCACATTTGCACCGTCAAGAGTTCCGAGAGTCACTGCACCGTTGAGCATAAGCTTCATGTTGCCCGTGCCCGAAGCCTCAGTACCTGCCATGGATATCTGCTCAGAAACATCTGCGGCCGCCACAAGCTTTTCCGCATAGGTAACACGGTAGTTGCTTACAAATATAACCTTGATGATATCTCTCGTGTCGGGATCGGAAGCCACAAGTCTGCCTATCTCGCCGATAAGCTTGATTATTCCCTTTGCACGGTAATATCCGGGAGCAGCCTTAGCACCGAAAATAAACGCAGTGGGGACCATATCCCTGTGTTTGCCGTCCTTTATCTCATAGTAAAGGTACAGTATGGAAAGGGCATTCATAAGCTGACGCTTATACTCATGAAGTCGCTTTATCTGTATATCGAATATCATCTCAGGGTCGATCTCGATATTCTCACACTTTCCGATATAATCGGCAAGGCGGCATTTGTTTTCATGCTTTATAGCCATAAATCTTCTGAGTATATCCTCATTATCTGCATACTTTTTCAGCTCTGCCAGGCGGTCAAGGTCAGTTATCCAGCTGTCAGTGCCCAACAGCTCCGTAATAAGTGCGGAAAGCTGAGGATTGCACAAAGCAAGCCATCTTCTCTGAGTAATGCCGTTTGTCTTATTCTGAAAACGTTCGGGATAAAGCTTGTACCAATCGCTGAGAACGGTATCCTTCAGCAGTTCGGTGTGTATCTTCGCAACGCCGTTTACATAAGTGGAAGCATACACAGCCATATTTGCCATATGAACGGTATCTTTGCCGATCAGGCGCATATTGTCCCTGCTCTCTGCACTTACATTTCTGCGGATAGTCTCGGAATGGAAATGTTCATTTATCATAATGATGATGCTGTAAATTTCGGGCAGAATCTCCTTGATAAGACCTGCACTCCACTTTTCCAAAGCCTCAGCCATAATAGTGTGATTGGTGTAGCAAAACACTCTGCGGGCAGTATCAAATGCTTTCTCAAAGGAATATTTTTCTTCCGTCATAAGTCTGCGGATAAGCTCGGGAATAGCAATAACAGGGTGAGTATCGTTGAGCTGGATAACGTTGTAGTCTGCAAAACTGCTCATGTCATCGAAAACAGTCCTGTGCTTCCTGATAAGGTCAGCAACGGCAGCTTTTCCCGCTTCATCAATTATTACTAGATCAAACGTCATTTCTTCAAGTCCAATGTTTTTTTGAGCTAATCCAACGCAGGTCGCTCCAATGATTCGATGTTCATGAATAAGAAGTTCACCTATATCAGCATTTTTATGCAAAGAATGATAAAGAATATCTAACCACTCTGTTGCAATTTTATCTCCCAGATCTGCTTTGCTATGTAACAGCTGCAGGTAATTATTGTATTTATATTCATAGCTTATCTGTCTAACATCTTCTGCAATTTTATCATTTCGTCCACATCTCAGGATTCGTGAATTAGGTATTCCTGCCTTAAGTAATCCTCTAAGCACGTTATCTACTGCGACATTTGCCTGCGAAACAATGAGGATCCTGGCTTGTGGGTACTGCTGAATAGTTTGCCATATCAATTCTCTAATAACAGTTGTTTTTCCTGTACCCGGCGGTCCTTGGATCATAAACCAGTTTTTCTCACACAAACAATTTTCAAGTGCTTTCTTTTGTGATATATCCTCATTCAATTTTGTATTTAAAAGAGTAACATCTGCTATGGGTTGAGTTTCCGGCATGATACTGCCTGCATTTAATGCATATAAATGCAATTTTTCATTTGACATATGTCCTGCTTTGAAATGATGCAATGCTGTTAATTGACGCACTTCCGAAACACATTTTTCCAGCTTATATATAACTAATTCAGACTGCTCCATTAATTTCATTCTGGTCGATTCCGTATTGTAAATTGAAGGAACAGTTACTCTGACCTGCTCACATGATGGTGATATTGTTGCAATAAATCGCAAATTGTCCAATTTAACAAAATAAATGCAGTTATATTCACTTTTAACATACTTTTGGTAATAACGTTTTAATTTTTCAACATTAACAACATTATAGCGAAATATGCAGTCTTTGGTCCTATATTCCTCATAAGCATATGGTATTTCTTCAATTTCACAAACAAATTTTTCACCATCTGAAAGATACTGTCTGAGTTCATTTGTTAATTGCTCCCATGCCGTAAAATATTTGCTGCCATCACGTGATATTTTGATTTCTTTCTGCAATTTGAATTCTTTTGATATGGTCATGATCAGATATTTCATTGAATTAGTGACCATATCATTTTTATCGGATCGCAGCACGCCAAAAAGTTCGTCTTCATCGTACATTTTTATAGTTGCGCGAAAAGAAACAAAAATATCTTCTGCATGGATCCCATTTTCCTTGTTTATGAATGACTCAAAAACGAAATACTGCCTTTTTTCTTTGTCATCTTGTATACTCGCACACAAAATAAAATTGTCCTGAAACTGTATTTTAACTCTCTGACCCCAAACGTCATTTTCATCCATTGGTGCAATTTTTGCATCATCAAATTCCTGATCGATTTTATTATCAACGAAATAATTACAGAAATACACCAGCTTATCCTGAGGAATAAGAACAGGGATCTCGTCGAACGAAAGAGAGATCTCTGTATCTTCTATGCGCTGACTGACATAATACACTTCGGGCTTCATATTGTAATCCTCATACATAGGATATACAATAATTTCAGCTCCTATTGGTGGATAGTGCATCGGATTTAACATATTTTGCGGCTTTAATGTTAATTCCATATTTTGACCATAAGACAAGATAGCATTTTTTTTATAATATCTTTTTACTTTGGCGGGTATACCGCTAAATCCGCCGCTTCTCTTACACAAATAGTAAGTACCCTTCTGCAAAGAAAGTCCATAAGCCCTTCGCTTGCTTTTATTGTATGTATTCTCCCTTTCATAATAATCGTTATTCTCCACATACAATGGCTGTGCCTGTGATAAATTGTCGATAAGGGTTTCATGATCCTTCAAAAACACATCCACCGGCATCACTTTATGAAATAATAGTTGTCCCCAACCGTTTTTCAGCGAAAGCTCTTCATCAGAAAAGAATAAGATCGCTCCCTCATACGGATACTTATCGGGAAGATTAAACGAAAAGATCAATTCGCCATTCTGCATATAGATCTGCTTTACATATTGACAATATTTTTTAAGGTATAGCTTATACGCATATGCTTTTTTTATTGATACTTTCAATTCTTGTTTTAGCATCTCAAAAGCATTTTTCCGAAGTTGAGTACACTGTTCTTGCTTATACTTTGTCAGGATATCATAATTGCTTTTTAATTCGTCGATCAAGTTATCAACATAATCAAGCCGTTCATTTGCTTTTTCTTTTAGATAACAAATAATTTTCTCATGGAACGGTGCCATTGATTTTTGTAATTCTAACTTTATACTGCGCTCCTTTTCCGAGATCACCGTATTTGCATGTTCCTGCTGTTCCTGCCAATACAAATTAGTCCTATTTTCCCAATCTTTATATGCTTCTTCCTGGCGAATGTATTCCTCCTGAAGTATATCATTTGCATTCTGTTCCATTTGGCGCTGTTGCTGTTTGTAATCTGAAACTTGCTGAGCAAATTTGTCATTGTTATCTCTGATGATTTCGTCCTGTTTTATTTCGGTTTCAGACTTTAATTTCTCAATGTTATTTTCGATCTCATTCCTTTTTTTACGATCGTCATCCGTCATTTCATTTGTAATAAACGAAATGACCCTCGCAGAAAGTTGTACACCAAACGCCGCAGCGGCGATCATCAATAGATTCATATCATTCCTCCGACTGCATTGTCAATTGTTGTAACGCCTTAAATTCGTTAAATATCTGAAGCCTGTGTTGATTGATCATCTCCAAATTTTCAGGTGAAAACTCAGCATTTTTTTGCATGTTGATCAAAAAGTCCAATTCATTTTTCAAATAGGCAATAAGCAGATCGAAAAATTCTCGGAACTTTCTGGTTTGTTCCTTGATATCATCCGTTTTAGCATCAGTGTTACGAATTTCAGCATCAGCCTTTTTTTCTTCAATTCTTATTTTATACATTTCCTCTTCATGATGATTTCGTTCCCTCTGCATTGATTCTTCGTGCTTATTTTTCGTCTCATCACCCTGAAGTTTCAGCTGCCCCATTTCCTTTTCATGCTCATTTGATACTTTGATCCGTGCTGTCTCATTTCTCATCTCCATATCTTTTATCTCGGCCTCAGCTTTTTTTGCGTCTATCTCAAATTGCTTATATGCAGAAATTAATTTAAGCTCCCGCTCTTTCTGTTTATTTTTAATATTATCATAAATTTGGGCGTTTTCTGCTTTTGTTTTACTTTGCGAATCACAGATATCACAAACAGATTTTGCAACACTTTCGCAAGTCTTTACTACCCCTTCAAAAATTTCTACCGTCTTTTCGGCTCTCGTTACCTTACCATCTGCCGTCTTTTCGGCTCTCCTTACCTTACCATCGAAAACTGTCTCCACTACGTTAGCAATACCGCCCGCAGCACCCGCACCTTCTTTTACAACACCAACAACCTTAGATAAAGTGCCAAAAACTTTTTTAGGATCCATATATACTCCTCCAAATCTAAATATCGATTTCTTTATTATACTGCCACACTAACATACGATATTGTTCGTCTATCTGCACTTGCTTTTCCTCGGGTAATCTTTTCAAAGCTGTACACTTTGAAAGCTTATCATTAAAAATTATTATAGCATCATTTAAATACCCCCTGAATACACTCTTACATTCATTCAAGAACTCTTTTTCTTGGGTCTCTTTTTCTAACTTTTCCTGATATAACTGAGCATTTTTCTCCTGTTTCTTTTTTTGGATCTCGGCCCTTTTTTCCATAATTTCAATTTTATTATCTATCATTTGATTGATTTCCTGATCGATCTTATCATATGGAATTTCACTCTCACGGATCCTTTTTGTTTCCAAGCGTACCTGTCGTATATGCTCATCCAGTTCCTCCTGTTCTTTTTGAATTGATCGATGTATTTTTTCAAACTGATCTTTTGATTTGTGCAGAAGCTCCGCTTCCATTTTATCAAGATCCTGTTTTGCCTCTTCCTTTTGCTGTTGAAATTCATTTGCAATTTTCTTGATGTTATTATGCTCAATACAAAATGTTACAGTATCTCCCATCGCTCTGACAATACGTTCCCCAACATTCATCCACGAAACAATATTTCCTTGTGCCGCCTCAACGGAATTTATTGCCATATCCGGGAGATGCTTAAGTAAATTTTTCGAAAAGCGCAATATCGTTTTTTGTCCCATTAATCATCATCCTCTTTTTGCGTCAGTATCTTAAAGTCGATCTGCACCGGCGTGTAAGTAAATTTGCTATCAACGAAATTGTATAAAAAGCCCGGCATATCTTTCAAATTTGCAGTAGAAACCGATAGCGTTTTTTGTTTAGATAGCCGTGCTACCGCTCTGGGACATTTGATTTCTGTAAGTCCGCCTTCAAATTTCTGTCCGCTGTAACAATCTATAAACACATAGCGACTCTCTTTATTCCATTTATCTATATTTTCTAAATTGCTTATGATGTTACCACCCAACTCAGAAACAAATTCAGGAGCAAGTTTATTGAGCTGCAGCAAAAGTTCGGCAATTTTTTCTCCGCTCGGCAGCATATGCAGATCGCTGCTATAAAATCGCCGCTTTGCAGACTGTATAGGGATCTCTGCCCAAAATTTATATTCAGGATTTACCTTGGAATTATCCCACAGATAAGATTCGGGCGGAATTTCATAAGGCACATAAAAAAAGCTGTATTTATTGGCACTTTTGCTTTCAGCTTTAAGCTCAAATTGTATGTAGTCATAATCATCCTCTGTCAACGCAACATCAGAAAGGTTTAGGTATGGTTTCATATATTCTTTGACGTTTTCATAGTTTGGTGTTCTAATAAGCTGCTCACTTCCCTTGAGCTTATTAGGCAAATGCGGTGCGTTTTTCAACGATACTTCATCTGTCCGCAAGAAGCATCGTTGATCTTTCACATCTTCCAGCTGACAGGTAAAGCAATTAATGGCATACCTTTGATCACGGCCCTCACGAAATTTTTTTATAAACTCAAAAATTCTTAGATATTGATATCCCAGATCAGTTAGCTTACAATCTTCACATTCTTTTTCCAACAGATCGTTTTTTTTCAGTTCATCAACAACACTTGTCACTGTAATAATATCTAAGCAAACACTTTCGGATATTTCTGCTGTTGTGTTGCCATTACGTAATGCACGGAGAACAAATATCGGAAAGCTTCCGATATTTTCGAGAAGTTCACTTCCTATATTTTCAATTTTTACCTCAACAAACGGACAGTAAATCACATCAAACTTCTCACTCATAACTACTCCACATCATCTGATACATTCATAGCATTTGGATCAAACTCAGTCATCTGTTTACGACGATCTGCTTCACGTTTATGACGTTCATTTTCCTCACGTACAGGACGCATCAATTTCTCGTTTTCATTTTTAAGATCTTCATTCTCATTTTGTAATTTTTCATTTATCTTTTCTACTGCATTGACTTTCTCCTCTGCCTCTCTTCTAGCACTGCTTTCTTGGCATGCTCTGGTCTCCGCTTGTTTACGTGCTTCCATTTCTTTATTTGCCAGAGCTTCTGCTTCTTCTTTATCCTCCTCAGCCTTTTTCCTTTGCTTTGTTGTTTTATGCAGTGAAACTCCTTCAATACCCACAGCAGTACATAAGCCAGCGCAGATCGCGACCCCTATTGTCAAAAGCTTATTCATAGCATCAAATCCTTTCTTGATTTTGTGTAAATACTTACAAACCTATACGCTATTCTTTTTTATTTAAATAGTCAACTCTACCAAATCAACGCAAATATTTCTACATTTATTATATCACATAAACAAAAAAAGTCAATAAAAACAATTGTATATATCACGGTATTTCAACAAGTAAACAAACTATTAAGAGAAAGCAGAAAATAAAACCGTATCAAGATAAGCGGTATCGAGCATACACTTAAGGCAATACCGCACAAACCATTGAAAATCAGGAAGAAAAATGGTATAATATAGTTATGAATAAACAACTAACATTCTCGCTTATAAGCGATGAACTGGCGCAGGCCAAAACAAGCAAAAAAGAATTTCTTGAAAAGATAGAGCGGATAATACCATTTGACGAGTGGATAGGGATAATCAGACCGTGCTATTACAAAGGAGAGCACGGAAACAAGCCCTACGACCTTGAGCTGATGCTTCGCATATTTCTTCTTCAGAACCTTTATGACCTTTCCTATATGAAAGTAATGAACGAGGTAATAGACAGCCGTGCATTTTCAGATTTCTGCGGAGTAGATTCACCCAATCAGGTTCCCGATGGAGATACTATCGGAAGATTCAGAAATATACTTGTTGAAAATGGATTGCAGGAAAAATTGTTTCATCAGGTAATAGACATTCTCAGCGAAAAAGGCTTGATATTAAAGCGTGGAACGATAGTGGATTCCACTCTTATTGCTGCGCCGTCATCGACAAAGAACAAGGATAAAAAGCGTGATAAGGACGCTCATTCTGTGAAGAAAGGAAAACAATGGCACTTTGGATATAAGGCTCATATCGGGGTAGATAAGGACAGCGAACTTGTACATCATCTGAAAGTAACAGGTGCAAATGAACACGATGTAACAGCAACGCCTGATCTTATGCATGGAGAAGAGGAAGAATTATACGGTGACAGTGGATATATCGGTGCAGAAAAGCGAGAAAATGCAGTTGTTAAAAATAAAAACGGTCAAAAAATCAAATACAAGATAAACAGAAAACCGTCAACAATGAAAAAGCTTTCCAAAAGCGGACAATATGCAGCAAAGAAAGCAGAACATAAAAAATCATCTGTCAGAGCAAAGGTCGAACACGTTTTTGCAGTCGTAAAGCGACTGTTTGGGTATCGGAAAACACGATACCGAGGTCTGCGAAAACAGACCGCCAAACTGAATATCATGTTTGCCCCGGCAAACCTTTATCTGGCTGACAGAAAATCTCTGACGGCTTGATAAAGTGCGCCTGCAAGCAGATTTACAGAGGCAATATGCCCGTTACAGAGCTTTATGCGTTTAACTTGATTTGCGAGAATTTATTGGCGGAATTGTGCGGTGTTGCCTATATTTAAATCCCGGAGAAAAACCGTCACTTTGCATAATTATTTCACCATCATCTCACACAATATATTAATTATACACTATAATCCAAAACAAATCAACATTTTATTACA
>OLGV01000823.1_pt1 | contig 11504 bp, 10 predicted proteins | sample 1605761 | NCBI WGS metagenome assembly OLGV01 (sample SAMN03283245) | human gut metagenome | biome: human-associated habitat; material: feces | host: Homo sapiens | place: Peru | collected 2012
TCCCCGTACCTGTAGAGGGCGCAGAAGGCAAGGTGCTTTACGTATGGTTCGACGCTCCAATCGGCTACATCTCTAACACCAAGGAGCTTTGCGATGCACAGCCCGAGAAGTGGGGACCGTGGCAGAAGTGGTGGCAGGACCCCACATCGCGCCTCATCCACTTCATCGGCAAGGACAACATCGTCTTCCACTGCATCGTCTTCCCGACCATGCTGAAGGCTCACGGCGACTATATCCTGCCCGACAACGTGCCCTCTAACGAGTTCCTCAACCTCGAGAACGACAAGATTTCTACATCGCGCAACTGGGCTGTATGGCTCCACGAGTATCTCGTCGACTTCCCCGGCAAGCAGGACGTGCTGCGCTATGTGCTCACGGCAAATGCGCCTGAGACAAAGGACAACAACTTCACATGGAAGGACTTCCAGGACCGCAACAACAACGAGCTTGTGGCTGTTTACGGCAACTTCGTCAACCGCGCCCTGCAGCTCACAAAGAAGTATTTCAACGGCGTAGTGCCCGAGTGCGGCGAGCTTCAGGAGGTAGACCTCAAGGCTATCGAGGAGTTCAAGGACGTGAAGCAGAAGGTGGAGGCATTGCTCGACACATTCAAGTTCCGCGACGCACAGAAGGAGGCTATGAACCTCGCACGCATCGGCAACAAGTATATCACCGACTGCGAGCCGTGGCATGTGGCAAAGACCGATATGGAGCGCGTAAAGACCATACTTTACCTCTCTCTGCAGCTCGTGGCTAACCTCGAAATTGCTTTCGAGCCGTTCCTGCCGTTCAGCTCGGCACGTCTGCGCGAGATGCTCAACATTACCGACACCGACTGGGCTCAGCTCGGCTCTACAGAGCTGCTCAAGCCGGGTCATCAGCTCGGCACACCGGCGCTGCTCTTCGAGAAGATTGAGGACGAGGCTATCGAGGCTCAGCTCAAGAAGCTGGAGGACACAAAGAAGGCTAACGAGGCTGCCAACTACGTTGCTGCACCTGTCAAGGAGAACGTAGACTTCGACACATTCGAGAAGCTCGACATCCGTGTTGGTCATATCAAGGACTGCCAGAAGGTAAAGAAGTCGAAGAAGCTCCTGCAGTTCACTATCGACGACGGCTCTGGCGTAGACCGCACCATCCTTTCGGGCATCGCAGCTTACTACGAGCCTGAGCAGCTCATCGGCAAGGATGTGCTCTTCGTAGCCAACTTCGCTCCGCGCAAGATGATGGGCATCGAGAGCCAGGGTATGATTCTCTCTGCCGTCAACTTCGACGGAACGCTCAACGTAACCACCGTGGCTGGCAACGTTAAGCCTGGTTCGCAGGTAGGATAACTATTTCTTATATAATCGTAGCGGAGGTCTCTGGCCTCCGCAGCAGTCAACGACACAAACTGAAAAGAAGTGTTCTCTTCAACTGCTGCGGAGGCCGGAGACCTCCGCTACGGTTTTGTTGTATACCCTATTATGTTTTGTTTATAATAGAGTATGTTTTTCTTTATTATTTAGTTGGCATAAATCAGTAAGCGCCGAGTCCGTTCACTATTCGCGTTATGCCTTCGTTGAGCAGTTCGCTGGTGCAAGCCATGTTGATGCGTATGAACGCCGCGCCTTCAGCGCCGTACATGCTGCCCGCATTCACCCACACTTTATTCTCGTGCATGAGCATCTCCTCTATTTCGTCCGACGAGATATGCAGTTCCGAGCAGTCAATCCACGCCAGATACGTGCCCTCCATGCGCATCACCTTGCACTTGGGCAGTTCGCGAGCGAAGCGTTCCAGCAGCAAGTCGTAGTTGGCGGAGATGTATTTGCGCAGCTGCGTGAGCCATTCGTAGCCCTCGTCGCTGTAAGCAGCCTGCAGGGCTATCACGCCGAACGGGTTCACGTCGCACACCTCGTTGATGTTTATGGCGCGGTCGATGCGGTTGCGCACCTCAGCGTCGCGGCAAACGATGTTCGCAATCTGCAGTCCGGCGGTGTTGAACGCCTTCGACGGCGAGCAGCAGGTTATCGAATCGCGGCTCAGTTCGTCGGGCAGCGAACCGAACGTACTCGTTGTCATAGAGCGTCAGTTCGCAGTGTATCTCGTCCAACACCACGCGCACGCCATACTTGCGGCAAAGCTCCGCCACGCGGGTCAGTTCGTCGCGCGTCCACACGCGTCCGCCCGGATTGTGCGGGTTGCAGAGCAGCATCAGTCGTGCGCGTTCGTGCTTGAGCTTGCGTTCGAGGTCGTCGAAGTCGATTTCGTAGCGCAGTTCCTCCTTATTATATATAAGCGAGTTGGATACCATCTCGCATCCGTTGTTGCGTATTGAGGAGAAGAAGCAGTTGTACACCGGTCCCTGCACTATCACCTGGTCGCCGGGCAGCGTGAGCGCCTTGATAACCGCCGACACAGCCGGCACCACGCCCGACGTGTAGATGATATCCTCGCGGTTGATGTGCCATCCGTGACGCTTATCAAACCAGCGGCACACCGCCTCGTAGTACGCCTCCGGCACACGTGTGTAGCCGAATATGCCGTGCGCCACGCGTCGCTGCAGGGCTTCGGTGATGCCAGGGAAGGTCTCGAAGTCCATATCCGCCACCCACAGCGGAATGATGTCAGCCTCTGGCGCCGAATCCCATTTGTACGAGTCGGTGTCGCGTCGGTCGGTGGGTATTGAAAAGTCGTATTCCATAGCTTACGGGTTTTGACTTTATGTTTATGCCCGCGTGAGAATCTCGCAGTCGGCAGGCTTCTTGATATTCTCGTCGAGTATTATCTCGCCGATGCTGTCAGCCACGATGCGTCCCGACGCAGGGTTCTTTATGCTCTTTATATGTCCGCGTATGTCAGCCTGCACGGTAGAATACTCGAACGCGCGGTCGCATTCGGCGTCGAACGTGCAGTTCTCGAGCACGAGGTCCTTGGCGTAGCAGAGCGGCTGTTCGCCCGATATATGGCAGTTGACGAGTCGTAGTCCGCGCGAGTGCCATCCGAGGAACTCTCCGTTCAGTTCCGAGTCGTACACCGTCACGTTGTCCACCTCCCAGAACGAGTCCTTTGTGTCTATCTTCGCGTTGCGAATCTCTATGTCGCGCGAGTACTGGAAGACGTACTTCGCGTCCGACACCAGTCCGTCCACCTTCACGTTGCGGCAGTGCATGAACGGGTAAGTACCCTCGTGCAGCACCACGTTCTCCAGCGTCAGTCCGTCGATGCCCCAGAACGTCTCGTCGGCATCGTTCACGGTTACGTTCTTCAGCGACAGATTCTTCATCTCGCGGAAGAACTTCGGACCGTTTATCACGCAGTCCTCCATGTGCATATCGTCCGAGTACCATATCGCCGAGCGCGAGCCCGGAGCGAAATAGCAGTTGCGTATGTCCGACTTCTTCACATGCCACAGCGGGTACTTGCCCTCGAAGTAGCAGTTGCGGCAAACGATGTTGCTGCACTCCTTTACGCCCGATTCGCCGAAGGTGATGCGCACGTGGTCGAGCTCCACGTTGTGTATCTCGAAGAGCGGACGCTCTCCGCCGAAAACCTTGTTACTGATCTTTTCCATAATGATTGCATGAAGTTTGAATGTTCCAGAATTTGAGTTTCACTAAGAATATAAAGCCTCTGAAGCATAGTTCGATACACATAGCTATCCACACGCCGCGCAGTCCCATCGACGGCGCCAGCAGAGCGGCGAGCGATATGCGCACGCCCCATATCGAGACGAGGTTCATGATGCTCGGCACGAGCGTCTTTGCGGCGCCCACGAACACACCATAGCTCACGATGGCAGCGGCGAACATCGGCTCGGCGAACGCTTCTATGCGCAGCACCTCTACGCCCAGACGGCGCACCTCCTCAGCCGGCGTCATCATAGCCATTGCCACGGGCGCTCCGACGTACATCACCACGCCCATCACAGCCATCACCGTCACGCCCAAGCCCACCGACAGCCACGCAAAGCGTTTCATCAGCTCGTGCCTGCCGGCTCCGATGCTCTGTCCGACGAGCGTCGTAGCAGCATCGGCGATGCCGTAGCCCGGCATGTAGCAGAGACTCTCCACTATTACGCCGAACGAGTTGGCAGCGATGGCGAACGTGCCCAGCGGCGCAATGATAATGGTCGTCATCACGTAAGCCGAGCACATGATGGTCTGCTGCAATCCCATAGGCAGACTGATGTGCAGCGCGCGCTTCACCACGCCCCATGTGGGCAGAAAGCGCCCCGTGTCGATGCGCAGCGACAGCTCTTTAGAGCGGAAACAGAGAATGTACATCGTGATCGACGCAGCCACCAGCTCAGCCGACACGGTGCCTATCGCCGTACCCACTACGCCCATGCCCATGCCCGGCATAGTTACTTCTGCGCCAAACAGTTGCATGGGTCGGGTAGGGAAGATGAGGAAGAAGTTGAACACCACGTCGAGCGACATCATAACCACGCTCATCGCGCTCGGTACAACCATATTGCCCGAACTCCTAAGCATGCCGGCGCCGAATATCGAGAACTGGAATATGGGCAGAGCCGTAGCCACGATGGCGAAGTAGGCAGAAGCCGTGGGCGTGATGTCGCTGCCGCCGCCCAGCCACACGGGCAGGAACGGACTCACCGCCAGCGACACCAAGCCTATGAGCGCGCTCACCACGAGCACCGACATTATGCCCTGTCTGAGCGTGTTGCGAGCCCGCGCAGGGTCGTTGGAGCCCAACTGATGGCTCACCTGAACGTAGAATCCGGCTGCCGCCGCCGAGCAGATGCTGCCCAGCAGCCACATCGTCGTCTCCATCAGTCCGATGGAAGCCGACGCCTGCGCGCCCATGCTGCCCACCATCGACGCGTCGATATACTGCATCATCGTCGTCGTGAGCTGCGCCAGAATAGCCGGCGTGGCGAGAAACATCACGAGTCGCGCCTGCTCGCCGAGCGTCATAGGCTTGCCCTGACGTATCATCGAGAGCAACGCGTCTTTCTTCTTGTCTGATTTCATATATGAATCTGTGTGTGTATATATACCTATTGAACTGTCTCAGTTTGCTGATTATCGCAATGCGAAGTTACTACAAATTTTCATAATACACAACGCCCTTCGCCGCTTATCCGTAATAAGTATACCGAAAAAGGGAAAAAGGGTAATTTTGCGTTAAAACCTAATACTTTATGCGTTTTTATTTCGCTCTCTCGAAAAATAGCCGTACCTTTGCACCCGATAACAAAACATGTATAACCCTGTGGAAGAATTTGGCTGCTTGCAACCACACAAAAAAATGCTAAAACTGCAACGCTAACCGCGAATGTAAGAACGCGAAACGTAAAAGGATAACGACGGTTAGACAGCGGTAATTTGGTGTTTTTCCACTTATTTAAATTTAAAAATTGGAAAAATGAATTATCTTTTTTCTTCAGAATCAGTTTCAGAAGGCCATCCAGACAAAGTGGCCGACCAGATTTCAGACGCTTTAGTAGATCAGTTCCTCGCTTACGACGAAAACGCACACTGCGCCATCGAGTCGTTCGTGACAACCGGTCAGGTAGTAATCATGGGCGAGGTGCGCTCTAACGTCTACATCGACCTGCAGAACATCGCACGCAAGACCATCAACCAGATTGGCTACACAAAGTCGGAGTATCAGTTCGACGGCAACTCATGCGGTGTGCTCACAGCCATCCACGAGCAGTCGGACGACATCGACCGTGGCGTGAGCCGCGAAAAGGAGGAAGACCAGGGCGCCGGCGACCAGGGAATGATGTTCGGCTACGCCACCAACGAGACCGAGAACTACATGCCCGTAACGCTCGACCTCGCACAGCTCATCATGCGCGTGCTCGCCGACATACGCAAGGAGGGCAAGCAGATGACATACCTGCGCCCCGACTCTAAGAGCCAGGTCACCGTTGAATACTCAGAGGAGGGCATACCGCAGCGCATCGACACCATCGTAGTGTCTACACAGCACGACGAGTTCGACACCGACGACGAGCGCATGCTCGCCAAGATCAAGGACGACGTACTCAACATACTCATGCCGCGCGTCAAGGCAGAGATACACAGCGAGAAGGTGCTCGCACTCTTCGGCGACGACATCAAGTACTTCGTCAACCCGACCGGCAAGTTCGTAATCGGAGGTCCCCACGGCGACACCGGTCTCACCGGTCGTAAGATTATCGTCGACACATACGGCGGCAAGGGCGCACACGGCGGCGGAGCCTTCTCTGGCAAAGACCCCTCTAAGGTAGACCGTTCGGCAGCATACGCAGCACGCCACATCGCAAAGAACATGGTAGCGGCAGGCGTTGCCGACGAGATGCTCGTGCAGGTGAGCTACGCCATCGGCGTCGCTGAGCCGGTGAACATCTACGTCAACACATACGGACGCAGCCGCGTGCAGATGAGCGACGGCGAGATTGCAAAGAAGATTGAGAAGCTCTTCGACCTCCGTCCGAAGGCCATCGAGAAGGATCTCAAGCTGCGCCAGCCTATCTATCGCGAGACTGCTGCCTACGGACACATGGGCCGCAAGAACGAGGTAGTGAAGAAGACCTTCACATCGCGCTATCACGAGACAAAGGAGATGGAGGTGGAGCTCTTCACATGGGAGAAACTCGACCGCGTAGACGATATCCGCAAGGAATTCGGAATCTAAAAAATGGTGATATGGTGTTGTGAGAGTTCTATGTTGAGGTGGTGTTGTGGTGAGATGGTGAGATTTGCCTATACCTATAAAAGGTAATGTCACCATCTCACCATCTCACCACAACAACATGTCATCTCACCACCTCAACAAAAAATACAAAGAAATGATTACAACCGACTCCATACATACAGAGGAGATAGTTCTTGGCGCCGACGGACTGCCCGTCGGCGCCAAGCCCGTATCCCAGCACCACCAGCTCACGCCGGCAGAAGTGCTGAGATGGCTGCCCAAGGACGCCACGCCTGCACAGCAGGACTCCGCTATCCAGGCTCACATACGCCCGTCGGAGATAACATGGAGTCAGCAGCCCGACACGCTGCACCTGCCCGGACACACACGCGGACACTCGTGGCGCGACGTCAACCTGCCGCAATACTACCGCGAGTCGTACTTCACCGGCAAGCCGTTCTTCAACCCCGACCTCTTCGGCGGACGAATCGGCGTGGCTGGCGACCCCGTGCCCTACACCATAGCGCGCGACAACATCATCACACTGCTGCTCATCTTCTGCTTCTGCATAGCGCTCATAGCATACACCAAGTCGAGACGCTTCATACTGCGACAGGCAAAGGAGTTCTTCCGACCGCCCCTGAGCGAGAACATGACCGCCGTAACCGAGACATCCGAGGAGCTGCGCTTCCAGTTCTTCCTCGTGCTGCAGACGTGTCTGCTGCTGGGTCTGGTCTACTTCTTCTACACGCAGCTATACGTCGCCGACACGTTCGTCGTCGACCACTACCAGGTGATAGCCATATTCTCGCTCACCGTCTTCGCCTACATGACGCTCAAGACGCTGTTCTACTGGCTCGTGGGATGGGTGTTCTTCAACAAGCGCAACAACGAGTTCTGGATGAAGTCAAACCTCTTCTTCCTCGGAATGGAGGGCGTATGCCTCTTCCCCGTGGTGATGCTCCAGGCTTACTTCAAGATGCCGGTACAGACCACGCTCGTCTGCACATTCCTCGTGATAGCACTCTTCAAGTTGCTCTCCCTTTACAAGTCGTACATCATCTTTTTTAGGCACAGAGGCGGTTTTCTGCAAAATTTTTTGTACTTTTGCACGCTTGAACTCGCACCTCTCGCGGCGCTGATAGGCTCGCTGACAATGATTGCCAACTGCCTGAAAGTGAATTTCTAAGACAAAAGCGACCACACCCCCGAAAAATGATAAATATTTAAGCTTCAAGATATAAAAATGATAAAGAAGATTCTGATATCACAGCCTGAACCGTCAAGCGAAAAGTCGCCTTACTTCGACATCGCAAAGGACTTCGGCGTGGAACTCGTCTTTCGTCCGTTCATCAAAGTAGAAGGGCTCAGCCCAAAAGAATTCCGCCAGCAGAAGATCAGCCTGCTGGACTTCACCGCCGTTGTCTTCACATCGCGTCACGCCATCGACAACTACTTCAACCTCGCCAAAGAGATGCGCATCACAATCCCCGAGGACATGAAGTACTTCTGCGTAACAGAGACAATCGCACTCTACATACAGAAGTATGTGCAGTATCGCAAGCGCAAGGTGTTCTTCGGCAACACCGGCAAGCTCGACTCGCTCATCCCCACAATGGTGAAGCACAAGGGCGAGAAGTATCTCGTGCCAATGAGCAGCGTTCACAACGACGACGTAAAGCAGCTGCTCGACTCGAAGAAACTCAACCACACCGAGTGCGTTATGTACCGCACCGTGAGCAACGACTTCACCGAGGAAGAAGCAGCCAAGTTCGACTGCAACATGCTCGTCTTCTTCAGCCCTTCGGGCATCAAGGCATTCACGAAGAACTTCCCCAGCTTCGAGCAGAACGACGTGCGCATCGCCACATTCGGACCAGCTACAGCCAAGGCTGTAACCGACGCCGGATACCGACTCGACCTCGAGGCTCCTACAAAGGAACACCCGTCGATGACAAGCGCCTTGCGCTACTATCTTGAGAATAATAAATAGGTTGAGATGGTGAGGTGGTGAGATGAGATGTTGAGGTGTTGTGGTGTTGTAATGTTGACATTACCTTTTATTGGTATAGACAAATCTCACCATCTCAACACCACACCATCTCAACACCACACCATCTTACCATAACAACATAACACCACCACCTTATGACATCATCACAACAGCTCCCAAAGAGTGAGCGCATAAACAGCAAGAAGCTCATCGACCGCCTCTTCAAAGGAGGCGGAGCAAAGTCGATGTCTGCCTTTCCGCTGCGTGTGGTGTTCATGACCGAGGATGGCGACGCACACGAACCGCTCGCGCAGATGATGGTGAGTGTGCCGAAGCGATTCTTCAAGCGCGCCGTGAAGCGCAACCTTGTGAAGCGACTCGTACGCGAAGCCTACAGACGCAACAAGCAGGTGCTCATCGACACCCTCCAGACCGCAGAACAGCGCAAGACGCTCTCGCTCTGCTTCATCTGGACCGACCACAACCTGCGCAGCTACGAGGACGTGGAGCGCAAGACAGCAAACCTGCTGCAGCGCATAGCAGAGAAGATTGGCAAGGACATGGCAGAAGAAGCCGAAAACGTAGAGCAGTAATGAAAATCTCACGTTTGTTCTCGCGCTGCGCCCGTTACATCTCTTGCGCACTGGTATGGCTCGCCATACTCCCCATACGCTTTTACCAGGTCTGCATCACGCCCTACACGCCGCCCTCCTGCCGCTTCACGCCGACATGCTCAGAGTATGCTCGCCAGGCGCTGCAGAAACACGGCTTCTTCAAGGGCATGGCGCTCGCCATCTGGCGCATCCTGCGCTGCAACCCGTGGGGAGGCTCAGGCTACGACCCCGTGCCCTAAAAAGCCCCTCCCAACCCTCCCCGTCGGGGATGGCTTAATTAGCGGCAATAAGTCCTCCAAGGCTAAATAATAAGTCCTCCAAGGTTAAATAGTCCTCCCCAAGGCTTAGAGAGGCCTAAAGAGGCTTAGAAAGGCTTAAACGCTCCCCAAAAGGCGGCTTAAGCGCTCCCTAAAAATAGCAATCATCAAAAAAACAACAGCAATAATGACAAAGAATTTCGTTGAAGAACTGCGCTGGCGCGGTATGCTCGCGCAGATTATGCCCGGCACTGAGGAGTATCTCAATGCCAACATGGTGTCTGCGTATCTGGGCACCGACCCTACAGCCGACTCTCTCCACATCGGTCACCTCTGTGGCATCATGATGCTGCGCCATCTGCAGCGCTGCGGCCACAAGCCCTACCTGCTCGTAGGCGGTGCTACCGGTATGATTGGCGACCCCTCTGGCAAGAGCCAGGAGCGCAACCTGCTCGACGCTGCTACCCTCTATCACAACCAGGAGGCTATCAAGAAGCAGGTGTCTAAGTTCCTCGACTTCGACGGCACAGAGCCTAACAAGGCTGAGCTCGTCAACAACTACGACTGGATGAAGGACTTCACCTTCCTCGACTTCGCTCGCGAAGTGGGCAAGCACATCACCGTCAACTACATGATGGCGAAGGACAGCGTGCAGAAGCGCCTCAACGGCGAGGCTCGCGACGGTCTTTCGTTCACAGAGTTCACATACCAGCTGCTCCAGGGCTACGACTTCCTCTACCAGTACCAGAAGTACGGCGTGCGCCTGCAGCTCGGCGGCAACGACCAGTGGGGTAACATGACCACCGGCACAGAGCTTATCCACCGCACACTCGGCAACGACGCAGAATGCTACTGCCTCACTTGCCCGCTCATCACCAAGAGCGACGGCAAGAAGTTCGGCAAGACCGAGAGCGGCAACGTCTGGCTCGACCCGGCTCGCACCACTCCGTATGCTTTCTACCAGTTCTGGCTCAACGTGAGCGATGCAGAGGCTGAGAAGTACATCAAGATATTCACCGACCTCGACAAGGAAACAATCGACGCGCTCATAGCCGAGCACAACGAAGACCCGGGACGCCGCGTTCTGCAGAAGCGTCTGGCTGAGGAGGTGACAACAATGGTTCACTCTCGTGAGGACCTCGAGACCGCTCAGGAGGCTTCTAACATCCTCTTCGGAAAGGGTACAAAGGAGACTCTCCAGAAGTTCGACGAGGCTACGCTGCTCTCAATCTTCGAGGGCGTGCCCCACTTCCAGTTGCCGAAAGATCAGCTCGGACAGCCCGCTGTAGACCTCTTCACACGCGACGACGTGAAGATCTTCAACTCTAAGGGCGAGATGCGCAAGCTCGTGCAGGGCGGCGGCGTATCGCTCAACAAGGAGAAGCTCGGAGCGTTCGACCAGGTGGTTACTGCCGAAGACCTCATCGACGGCAAGTATCTGCTCGTGCAGCGCGGCAAGAAGAACTACTACCTCATCACAGTGAAGTAGTAGTTACGAAACAACGGTTAACGATATAAAATGTGGGGTAGGGCGACTCGTTCGCTCTACCCCATATATGTAAAAAAACAGCCGATTCGTTTGGCTGTTTTTACAAAAATGCGTATCTTTGCAGTCGCATTGTCCTATGGTGTAATGGTAGCACAACAGGTTTTGGTTCTGTTTGTGGTGGTTCGAATCCGCCTAGGACAACTTAAACGGAGACTCGAAAGAGCCTCCGTTTTTGTTTTGTAGCAAAAAAATCTACCATATCTCCCAGCAGGCGTGTAACACGTTGTAGGGTAGTGGGTTGACGGCTGTAAGCCTTCACACCAATCATCCTCCCATCTTGTCATTTTAAATGCGGCAGAGCTAACCAAACACGCTCTCTAATGACAATAAAAAAGGGAGACCTTCCCAGGCCTCCCTTTTCAACTTGATTTTCTATTAGATTTTATTGCTGTCCGCTAAAACTCCAAAGAGCATAAAAAACCTGCCCGAAGTCCTTTAAAACTGGACTTCGGGTCTGT
>OLGV01000825.1_pt1 | contig 11503 bp, 10 predicted proteins | sample 1605761 | NCBI WGS metagenome assembly OLGV01 (sample SAMN03283245) | human gut metagenome | biome: human-associated habitat; material: feces | host: Homo sapiens | place: Peru | collected 2012
CATCTATACTCTGCAATTCAGAAGTTAGGTAATTTCTAATCTCTACTACTGAATTAATACACGGGCAAACAGATTCATATGCATACGCCGAGTACAAAACGCGGCGTGCTTCAAGAAAAATTATTATTCGCCGTGCAATACTTCTCTCAGTGTCAACCGGATTCCAAGATATTCCGAAAATTGGACAACTAATTCCCGTAAGGCGATTAACCAATTCTGAAAACTTCATGACGCACCTTCTATTATTTTTTTAATAATCATATCATGTTTGCATTAAAACGTCAAAACCAAGGCGCTGTCTGAATACTATTGATTTGAAGTCGATTGTTGATGGGAAACAAGTATTTTCATAGACTGTACGTACCTTTTATGAATATGAAACATGTGATAGTCTGCGCTTTTTATTTCAAGTTGGATTGACAAAATGAAATAGGAGGGGCATAATAACTTCAGTATTTCAAGTACAAAGAAGGAGGACACTTTATTGGACAATCGTGCAGGTCATCTGATAACAAATTTGTCTGGGGAAATGGCATATAAATCGTTTGTTCCGACACCTCTGCCGCCAAAACCGTCCATCGAACTGACGGAGGATATGATCAACCTTTTGATAAAAGCCAATTCGCAGCTTGCTGTTTTGGAAAGTATTGCGACACGTATCCCTAATGTTGAACTGTTCGTATCGATGTATGTTCGCAAAGAAGCCCTTATGTCCTCCCAAATCGAAGGCACACAAGCCACGCTTGAAGATGTCCTTGACCCAATGATAGAAGCCAATACAAACCGCAATGTGGCAGATGTCGTCAATTATATCAAAGCTACTGAATTTGCCATTAAGAGACTGCATGAGCTTCCGCTCTGCAACCGGCTGATCAAAGAGACACATGCTGTTCTCATGGAAGGTGTTCGCGGGCAGGAAAAAAGCCCCGGAGAATTCAGACGCTCGCAGAACTGGATAGGCGGGCAGGGCAGCACATTGAAAAATGCGAGATATATTCCGCCGTCTCCTGACGATATGATCGAAGCCATGTCTGACTTGGAAAAGTACATCAATGCGGATATCGAGCTTGATGCGTTGATTCGGGCAGCGCTGATCCATTATCAGTTCGAGACAATACACCCTTTTCTTGACGGCAACGGTCGTGTTGGGCGTTTGCTTATTACGCTGTTTCTGATGGAGAAAAAAGTGCTCTCCACACCAGCTCTGTATATCTCATATTTTCTGAAGAAGAACCGAGTGGAATACTATGACCGTATGACAGAGGTCAGGTCAAAGGGAAATTATGAGCAATGGGTAACATTCTTTCTCCGAGCGCTATTGGAATCGGCAGAGGATGCAACCGCAACGATTGATGAGCTAATCGCGCTGCACGACAAAAATACTGCTGTGATTTCAGGCATGGGCCGCGCTGCGAAAAATGCAATGCTTGTTTTCGAGTATCTTGAAGCAAATCCAATCATTGAGATTCGTAAGACTGCGGAAGCTCTGTCGATCACATTCAATACCGCGTCAAGTGCTATAAAGAGGCTTGCTGATGCGGGAATGCTTGTGCAGACAACGAACGCCAGTCGAAATCGAACCTTCGCCTATGAGGACTATCTCAGCATTCTGCGTAAGGGTACTTGAAACAGCAAATATGCAATTACCTAAATGAGAACAGCGTGTACGGAAAATGCACATGAATTTGATGCTAAGAATTCATGCTGCTTAATTCAAAGCTGTTCTGCTAGTATTGTTGTTGACATAGTAGAGCATCAAGTTTCCTTGAGCTTAAAGAGCGCAAAAAAGTTCTCCCTTTTGCCGATGATAAACACCATTTTCTATTTGTGTACCAAGTTGTACTTCGTTCAAAGCCACGAGCCCATTAGCAACGGATAACTGCATCAAGTACAGCAGGACAGGATAAATACCCAGCAGAAGCATTAAAATGGCCCGCATTAGGTACGCAATTAACCTCGCCTCCAATAGAAGTTGCAAAATCGTTAAGCAGTCTCTGAGGAATATTGGGATCATCATCACCATAAAAGCCTATTACAGTATCCGCATAAGGTGTCACGTCAATGCTTTGTGCATTCATGTAAAAGCTTTCATTCAATTTGTCCATCATTTCAAATCCACTGATGAAATTATTGTAACCAGATACGCAAATCAATCCCCTTACATGGATTTTGTGCTCTAACAAATAGTGCACGAGGAAAACTGCTCCGCAGCTATGTCCAATCAGAATAGTTTCTCCATTGACAACACCAAGGTCACAATAAAAGTCCATTAGTTTTTCCCAATCAGCGTAGTTTTGATGTGCCGGGGTTGGGAATGTCGGAATATTGCAGCAAATATTCTTTTCTGCCAGCCTATTTTCAAGCCACGGGAACCAATTTTCAAAGGGCTTACCCATAGTTCCATGTACTAAGAAGACGTTCATTTAGTTACCTCCGTTTTCCTTTTTTGAGCAATATAAATAGGAAACACATTCGTGTATATATCCATCGTATGTTCGAATGCAACAAACGATAAATGCTCATTAACCTTCCGCTGGAAAAATTCTTGAGATGGCGAGAAAAACTTAAATTTCATTTCTGTATTCCAACCAATATTTGTAAAGAAAGAAAACAGTTCATCTCCGATATAACCAATACGATGCAAATCAGAGAGCTCCTGATACATTTTACTAAAATCAATAAGAAATGACGCTTTGTCCAAACAATACAAGCCGAGTTGGTGATTAATAAATGTATAAGGATGAATATGAATTGAAGAATTATATTCATCAACTATTTGTCTTGGACTCTTGACCGGTTCGTCGTCTCTCCAGATAAAGCTTTTCCCCATGAATAAGCCACCAGGAGCCAGCGCCCTTTCAATATTTATAAGAAAATCATCAAATTTATTAGGTTCTATATTTCCGATTGATAAATCGCCAATTATTATGTCGAATTGCTCATCGAAAGACATTTCCTCCCAAGACGAGATGTGAAGATGCTCCTGAAGGTTTTTGTGCCGGATCTCACGAGAAACCGTTTCATAATACTCTTCACTTTTATCCACGACATGGACTATTAGATTTTCATCATAGCCCCAATCGCGGAACTCTGGAGTGGAGCCAAGAACCAACAACTTAATTGGCTTATTTGATTTCTTCTGTAACTGACGTAAGTACTGAGTATAAACAAACATTTCAGAATGAGAAGGCCTAGATGGTGCAACATTGTTTGTCCAAATTGTTGCTAGCTCGCGATCCCAACCACTCATACCACCATCTCCTGTTCATTTGGCCTAAGTGCTTCAACAACATAATAAAGAATTTGGGGAAGGGTGCAATACTGTTGCACTATAGCCACTCCCTGCTTATTGATTTTTGTAATTACTTTGTCAAACAAATCGATGATTTTGTCGCCTATGTTTTCAAACCGCTCATAGAAATACTGCCCTGTCACCCGATATATAACCGAGGCTAGAGTTACAGCTGATAAGACTGCATTTGCGGATTTGGCCTCAGAAAAATTGATATCACATTCAAGCCATTCCTGCATTTGTTTATCATCACAAACGTATGCAAGTACCTTTTCCACATCTTTATAATGGGTGCTGCCATCAATTGCCCCCCAAACATAAAGTGCCTCTAAACATAAAGCCGTGGATTCCCATTTAGTTACCCAGTCACCGACACCGCTTCTCCAATATGCATCGTCTTCATTAATTCTCTGATACAACGAATCAATGGCATCTTTAATAATGATATTCAGTTTCTCAGCATTCCCATATTCACTGAAATCAACGCTTCTCAAGCTGATAAGGATTCTACCTGTAATCCACGGAACGCGATATGGATACCACCCTCCTGAAGTATCAAGAGCGTCCTCATTATTCAATCTATCAAGGCATAAAAGCTTGACCCTGTTTAAAACCTCAGAATGCTTTGTCGAAGCATTGCGTACAAGTAAGCCAAAATGGAAGTTTTGATACATCTTCTGAGTATTAATGTTTGCGGCCTGCATTTTTGCAGATCTAAGAAAATAAGCATCGTTTTGATCTTCTTGCTGCATGCAACTGCTGATTCGCGCTGTCTCCTCAGGTGTAATTAGTATTTTATCATCATCTAATACAAGATCAAAATTATAAGTCACTCGAAAAGGTTCCAGACATTTATTAATTAAGTTCTCGTAGTCATGTTTTTCTAAATGTAGTTGTTTTGCAAGACACAACAGAAAATACTGGGAAGAAACCGCCTCTGCCCAAGACTTATCATCCAAACCATACTTAGCAACTATTTTTTTCACCTTACCGATGATGTTCTTTGCTTTTTTTGAATCACCTGAAGCACCTATACTTGACACACTCATCCCATGCGGCATAGAACTCACCTCGATAAACTGTTAATAACGTTGTCAATTTCGTTTCGTATTTGTAGCCTGCATTCTATAACGTTTTGAAGGATTGTAGTTCTATTTGCTCCAGGATTGATGTTTAGAATTTCATCTGCTTCCATCTCAACCATATTTGCTTCTTCAATTAGCGAAAAGAATTTCAGGACATCATTGAAATTTTTATCTTTATCCAAACATAGTATCGTTCCGCCTTTGCTTGCTCCACTCCACACGGGTATAGAATAAGGCATTATGTAGATTTCATCATCTTTCATTGACGATAATGTGCCTTTTAAGGCCTTTAGTTCTGCCACTAACGCTTTTTTCAGTTGCTTTCTTAATCCAGAAGTTTCATGGATTTCCCACAAAGCCTCAACCGCAAGCGCCGACAGAAAAGCTAGGAAACTAGATACGAAAACCTCAACAATAGAAAAGCTTGTTGATACTGCAGAACAAGAACAGTTTATCAATTCTGCCCCCATAGCTATCCCCCAACTATCTCTCACAATCTTTTTTATTTATTATATCACAAAGGTGTCGACAATTCATTACTTTTAAAGAAAATATTTTCTGTAAATTTACATATACCATCGTGAGTGAAACCGTTTTTTGAACATTGCTATCGAAAAGCGGGCTTCTCGATTTTTCCTGTCTTACGCGCATACTCCCAAACGCCAGAAATGCAAAACCAATATTTCTATGCAAGGTCGCTATTTGAACACAGCTTTTTCCTTATTTTGCCCAGCAAAGTTGATCTTCCAGATTTGTCTGATATAATAGATACGTAGAAATAAGGTGTACCAAATTCCAGCAGAGTGATAAAATCCAGCTGTTTTCGGTTGATTTTTTCTTAGTGTTTCATGATTGGCAGTAAAGAGGAAACATAAAATGAATGGTGATAAACTTCAGTCATTTGACGGGAGAACAATACGTACCGCTTGGATTGAAGAGACAGAAGAATGGTACTTTTCAGTTCAAGACGTCGTAACTATTCTGACAGAAAGCAATGACCCCAAACAGTATATAAAGAAAATGCGTTCTCGGGATGAGCAGTTGAACCTTAACTGGGGTACAATTTGTACCCCAGTTAGGATGAAAGGAAAAGATGGAAAATCAAGAGAAATTCAGGCTGCTACATCTGAAGGCATTTTCCGCCTGATTCAGTCAATTCCATCTCCGAAAGCAGAGCCGTTCAAATTGTGGATGGCGCAGGTCGCAAAAGAGCGTCTTGACGAAATGCAAGACCCGGAGCAGGGAATTCAGCGGGCATTGCAGGAATACCGTGCATTGGGATATTCAGAAAACTGGATAAATCAGCGTCTAAAGTCAATCGAAATTCGCAAAGACCTTACCGATGAATGGAAAAAGCATGGTCTAAAAGAGGGCGTTCAGTTTGCGACTCTTACAGATATAATTTACAAGACTTGGGCAGGAAAGACCGCAAAGGAATACAAGGAATTCAAAGGGCTCAAAAAAGAAAATCTTCGGGACAACATGACAAACAAGGAACTTGTCTTAAATATGCTTGCCGAGCTTTCCACAAAAGAAATTTCAGAGTCAAAAAATCCAAAGAGTTTTGGAGAGCATATTCAAAATGCGGTGGACGGCGCAACAATCGCTAAAAACGCAAGAGCTGAGCTTGAGCAAAAAACCGGCAAAAAAGTTGTAACTCCACTGAATGCAAAAGATGGAATCGGACTTGTCCAAGATACAAAATTGTCGGTTTTGGAAGAAGATGAGGAAAGCAAATAAATGAGCAAATACACAAAAATAAAAATTGGAGATAAGCAATGCAAAAAGTGAATGTAAAAAATACTCAAATTTCTGTCATAAAATTTGATGAAGCAGATTATATTTCGATTACAGACATAGCAAAATATAAATCCGATGAGCCAAATGCCATTATTCAGAACTGGATGCGAAACCGAAACACAATTGAATATCTTGGCATTTGGGAAACCTTGTATAATCCTGATTTTAAACCCCTCGAATTCGAGGGGTTTAGAAAAGAAGCCGGACTGAACGCTTTTACTCTTTCTCCGTCTAAATGGGTTGATTCTACAAATGCGAAAGGAATTCTTGTAAAAAGCGGACGTTATGGCGGAACTTATGCGCATAAAGATATTGCCTTCAAGTTTGCAAGCTGGATTTCTGTGGAATTTGAGCTTTATTTTATAAAAGAATTCCAGCGGCTCAAAGAAGAAGAGCAAAAGCTACTTGGCTGGTCTGCAAAACGTGAACTTGCAAAAATCAATTACAAAATCCATACAGATGCCATAAAGCAGAATCTTATTCCGGCAGAAATAACGCCTGCTCAAAAGTCGTTTATTTATGCTGATGAGGCTGATATGCTCAATGTTGCAATGTTTGGAATGACAGCAAAACAATGGCGGGAGCAAAATCCCGATTCAAAAGGAAATATCCGGGATTACGCTTCAATAAATCAGCTGATATGTCTTAGCAATATGGAAAATCTGAATGCGTTTTTTATAAATGACGGACTTGCACAAGGCGAACGTCTTGAAAAACTCAATAAAATTGCAATTCAACAAATGAAGGTTTTGGAAAACATTGAAGACCGAAAACTTCTGACGGATGGAAGTAAATGATCAGATACACAAAAGTAAAACTCGGCGACATCTGCAGAATCGAAAAGGGCAGGACTGGAATCGCAAGCGCAGTTCCGGGCGAATATCCGCTTGTTGTAACCGCAGAGGAGCGCAAAATCTGCGACGAATATCAGTTTGACTGCGAGGCGGTCTGCATTCCGCTTGTAAGCTCCAGCGGACACGGCAAAAAGTCGCTTAAAAACGTGCATTACCAAAGCGGAAAATTCGCGCTCGGCTCGATTCTCTGCGCAGTGATTCCGAACAATCCGCAGGAGGTGAACGCACGCTACCTTCACCAGTATCTGCAGTTTTACAAGGATACTCTCTTAGTTCCGCTGATGAAAGGTGCTGCGAACGTCTCGCTTTCCATGCGCGACATTGCCAAAGTAGAGATTCCGCTTCCGGATTTTGACACGCAAGCTGCCCTTGCAAAAACATTTGTTGAAGCCCAGAAAAAACAGAAGCTGCTCGATGCCGAATTTGAAAAGCAGACCGAATACGCAAAACGCCTCCGCCAGAATATTCTGCAGGAAGCGATTGAGGGCAAACTCACGGCGGAATGGCGAAAAACTCATCCGGCAGAAAAAGGCAATCCCGACTTTGACGCACAGGCGTTGTTCGAGCAGATTCAAAAAGAAAAATGCCACACGGATTCGATTTTGCTGACGCAAAATCAGAAAAAAAAGCACAAAGGAAAATCGTTAGATTCTCCAAATCCGTGTGACAATGATTATCCGTTTGAAATTCCAGAAGGCTGGAAGTGGGTAAGATTGGGAGAAATTATAGAATATACGGATAATCTCGATATTCAAAAGAACTGCAAACCGACAGATTTTATAAAATATGTTGATATAGATTCAATTGATAATGAAAATTACAAAATTGATTCATATAAAGAAAAAACAGTTTCTGAATTATCTTCAAGAGCAAGGAGAATTCTTAAAAAAGGCTTCATAATTTATTCAACAGTAAGACCGTATTTGTGTAATTTGGCGATTATCGAAAATGACTACGAGAATTATATTGGAAGTACAGGATTTAATGTTTTTAAACCAATTATTGCTGATACAAAATTTGTTTTTTACTTCTTTTTGACAAACTATGTTATTAGATTATACAAATCTATGATGCAAGGATTTAATTCTCCAAGCATTAATAATTCTCAATTTGAGAATACTTTGTTTCCTCTCCCTCCGCTCGCCGAGCAAAAAGAAATCGTCGAAAAAGTGGAATCCCTGCTTGCAGAAGTAACCGAACTGGAAGAGCAAATCCAAGAACGCAAGAAACTCTCCGTGCAGCTTATGCAAACAATCCTGAGAAACGCATTCGCTCCGCAGAAATAGCTTTCGTTTTCACTACGATTTGTAGAAATTCAGTTTTTTGCGTTTTGTACTCATGCCGCTCCGCCACAGGATATTTTGAGGAAATTGTGGTATAATAGTTGTGGAGATAATAGAAATGTATGCTTTTCATATAAATTTCATAAAATCTTTTTCTGATTTGTTTCAAACTGATGACAAAAATAAAGAAGTTGCTTCACATTATAATGATTTTGAAAATGGAAAATGGAGATACAAATATTTCAAGAAATTTATAATGGATAATATTTGTTTTACAGCTTTATCTAAAAAAGAAAGAGATAAATTACCTCAAGAATCATACTCTATGATAGAAGAGGCATGTTCTAATATTCGACTCTCAAGAAGTTCTTCAGATCCCGGAAAAGGAAGCGAAATAGCAGAAATATTACTATATGGAATAATGCAGCAATATTATGGTGCTTTACCGGTAATTCCTAAAATCTTTTACAAACAAAATCCGAATGATTATGCAAAAGGTTCAGATGGTGTGCATATTGTTATTAATGATGGCAATTTTTCATTATGGTTTGGAGAAGCAAAATTTTATAAAAACTTAAGTGATGTAAATCTAAGAACAATTGCAAAATCTGTTTATAATTCACTTAATACAAATAAAATTAGAAAAGAAAATGCAATTGCAACAGATTTGAATGATTTGAAAGAACTCTTGATTCCTTATGGGAAAAATCTACAAGAGGAAATTTTTGAGATTCTTGATAAAAAAACTAGTGTTGATAAGATAAAAACTCATTTACATATACCTATAATGCTCTTGTATGAGTGTGATATTACAAAAACTCAAACAGAACTGACTGATGAATATCTTAGGTTGATTGAATCACAGCAAATTGATGTTGCAAAAAAGTATTTTCAATATCAAAATGAGGAATGCAGAGATGTTTTTAAATATAAGGAAGTTTCTTTCCATTTAATTTACTTTCCTGTTCCAAATAAAGAATTTATTGTAAACAACTTTATGTCTGAAGTGGAGCATTTCCGAGGAGAAGAATAAATTATGGAAGATTTTGAACATTTATCATATATTTCCAACTTAATAAATAACGGAAATGAAGAAATTGCACGAAATGAAATAATCAAACTATTAAATGATACAACAAAACCGTATTCATCACTTTTGAATCATTTAATTAGAGAAGTTGGTTTATATCCATATTTGGAACAAGATTCCGCAGATTGGCATGACCAGTTTATATATGAAATGTATAAAGTTGATATAGGAAATAACTCTAAGGTTACTTTACATAGAGAGCAAGGAGATGTTTTAAAGCGTTTATTAGATGGAAAAAATATCATTCTTAGTGCACCAACAAGTTTTGGAAAAAGTTTTATTATAGATGCTTTGATTTCAATAAGAAAACCGAATATCATAATGATAATAGTCCCTACTATATCACTGATGGATGAAACTCGTAGAAGGTTAACAAATAAATTTAATGATGAATATAAAATTATAACTACACCAAATGAAAGTTTAAATGAAAAAACTATTTTTATTTTTCCGCAAGAAAGAGTTTTTGGATATAAAGATAAATTATCTAGTATTGATTTACTAGTTGTTGATGAATTTTATAAAGTATCAAAAGATTTTGATAATGAACGTTCAGATATTCTATTAAAAGCTATCATGGAAATGAATTTAATAGCTAAGCAGAAGTATTATTTATGTCCGAATATTAATTCAATATCTGATATTTCTAAAAATTTTTTTTCTAAGGATATGGATTTTATTCCAAAACTAGATTTTAAAACAGTTGTAACTGAAATATTTGATTATTCTAATTTAATAAAAGGCTCAAATGAAGAAAAAAAACAGCTAAAATTGAATAAACTGAAAGAAATCGTTACTTCTTTTGAATCAAAAGATCATAATACTCATACATTGATATATGCTGGTTCTTATGATTCTTCTGTTCTTATAGGTAATACAATCAGCTCAATAATACCGATAAGAGATAGTCAGATATTAAGAAAATTTTCTTGTTGGTTAGTTGAAAACTATTCTGCAGATTTGCCATTGGTGGAATTTATTTGTAGAGGAATTGGAATCCATAATGGTCAACAGCATAGATCTTTATCACAGATACAGACTTATTTATTTAGTGATAATACCTTATACAACGAAGGTCTTCATTATATGATTTCAACTTCTTCTTTAATACAGGGGGTTAATACAAGTGCTGAGAATATTATTTTTTGGCAACGAAGAAACGGAAAAAGAAATTTAAAATCTTTAGATTATAAAAATTTAATAGGAAGAAGTGGGCGAATGTTTAGATATTTTATTGGTAAAGTTTATCTTCTTGATAAACCTATTGCTGATAGAGTTACAAATCTAGAACTAGAATTTTCAGATAATGTACAAGCTGATATTAATGTAAACGAATATGAAGATTATTTATCAGAAAATAAGAGAGAAAAGATAATAAATTTGCAAACTGAATTTGTTACTCTGCTGAATGTATCTGATTTTGATGATATTATAAAAGAGAATGACTTTAAAACTTCAAATTGGCAAGAACTTCTAACTATTGCTTATGATATTAATAATAATAAAGAAAAATGGAAGCAATTGAAATTATTAAATTCAGAAAATACAGAAGATTGGAAAAAGCCGTTATTATCGCTTTTATTTAAATCAAAAGAAATGAAAGAAAAGCGAATAGAATTTCATAGTTTTGCTGAATACATTATTAACGCTTATAATAATTGGAAATATCCATTAAATTATCAAATCAAAAAAGCAAAAAAGATAGGCATTACGATTAATGAGTATTTTTGCTTTGAAAAATATATGACATATAATTTTTCAGCTTTAGTGAATGATGTGAATATATTGGTAAAATATATATTGCCTGAAGAAAAAATAGATATATCTGCATTTGCAACTAAATTGTCGTATGCATTTTTACCACCAACAGTTTATTATTTAGAAGAATATGGATTACCTAGAACAATTTCACGAAAAATATCGCAAAATGGAATAATAAATTTTGAAGAAGATATTCCTATTACAGATACTATATTTAATACATTTGCACCTAATATATTTCCAACAGATATAGCATGATGATTTTTCTTTATTGCTGTTAATGATGATACTAATTCTGGTAAAGACGTTCCAAGTGCTATAACTGTAAGACTTATAAC
>OLGV01000826.1_pt1 | contig 11482 bp, 8 predicted proteins | sample 1605761 | NCBI WGS metagenome assembly OLGV01 (sample SAMN03283245) | human gut metagenome | biome: human-associated habitat; material: feces | host: Homo sapiens | place: Peru | collected 2012
TAATACCCGCCGTCATGCTCGACGGCCGCGTCATAAGCTCCACATATATTCGCGAGCTTATCACCAACGGCAGCATCTCGGAGGCGAACCGCTTCCTCGGCCACCCGCACACTCTGTCCGACACGGTGCGCTCCGGCTACCATCTTGGAAGAAAGCTCGGCACTCCCACGATCAATATGTTTTTCCCCCACGGCGTGCTTGTTCCTAAGCACGGAGTATACGCCGCAAAGGTCTGTCTTGAGGATGGGAGCCGCCATATCGCGGTGACGAACGTCGGCGTGCGTCCCACCGTCAGCGACGGCGACCGTGTCAGCGTGGAGAGCCATCTCCTTGACTATTCCGGCAATCTGTACGGCAGACAGGCAAGAGTAGAGTTTTACGAATTTCTCCGCGAGGAGCGGAAGTTTGACGGCATTGAAGCGCTGAGCGCGCAGATACACGCCGACGCCGAGAGCGCGAGACGCTATTTCAGCGTTAAAGACGATAAAAAAGACTCTGTTGGATGAACCAACAGAGTCCTTTTCATGTTTTGTCCGATTTGTTTGCGGGGCGGTTCTTCCGCGTGCCGTGGCCGCGTCCGCGTCTCCTGACCTGCGCGGATTTTTGACGGTAAAAGTCCGTCATGTCGCTGTCGGCCTTGTAGACGAGCCTGTTCGCCTGCCATGCGCCGCTGTCGGCATCCTTGCGGAATTTCACGCGCGCAAGGAACGCACCATGCTCCTCGCAGGTAAAAATGTTCATATATCGCTGATCACCCTGATTTATCCACTTCACACCGGGAACGGCCGAGCCGCACTCGGGGCAGCAGAGACTGCTGAGACGCTCATCGGCAAAGGCCTCTGCTTTGCTCACATACCCGGCAAAGCTCTCGTGAGAGATAGGCTCGGGGTTGTCGGAGTCCACAGGGGGCTTGTAGTTCGGCATACGGGCGGCAAGTATTTTCGCGGCCTCCGGGTAAAGGCGCAGTCCGTCACGCATGTCGAGCTTGGTGCAGACAAGCGCCGTATTGTACGCATCACCCAGAGCGTCATGCGCGACACGGGTCTGTTCTATCTCGAAATGCTCCATTGCGCTCGCGAGGGACTTCTGGTTCTTGTCGCCGCCGGTCTGGACGTTATAGATGAGCTGCAGGTTTATCCACCCGGATATCCAGTCCCAGTCAAGGTCGTGGATGATGATATTCTGCTCAAAAATGCCCTGATCGTCGCAGCCCCATGTGATGAACGTCACATCGTCGCCGCAGAACTCGCGGAAGCGCTCCGCCGCCTCGGCAAAGGAAAAGCCCTGCGCGAGCCGCTCGCCGTCAAAGCCGGTGATCTTTTTCACCTTGTAGTGCATGCGCTTGAAGTAGACGGGCTTGACGTCGATCGTAAATTCCTCGGCGGGCTGCATGTTCTCGCCGAGCTTCACTGCGCCGATCTCGATTATCTCCCCGCGAAGATGGATGGGGAGCTTATTGAAAACGGAGGATTTGGAGCTCATTGCCTGATTCCACTCCAAGTCCACCACAACGTAATTCATAGCAACAATTCCTTTTCGTAAACTCTCAAAAGACATTATAACACAGCTTTGCGTCGGTTGCACCACATTTTTTCAAAAATTATCTTTCCCGCTGCGGAAGATAAGTCCGGCCGCGGCAAATATGCTTTGCCATCGGGGAATAGATATGGTATACTGCCAATGATTTGGGTAAAGGGGAGTACATATATGAAGAATATGACTCTGGAAAGAGCCGCAAGGGTCTGCGGGGGCAGGCTCTGCGGCGAATATACAAAGGAGAGCGAGCTGGGCCGTGTCGTTATTGACAGCCGGGAGGTGACTCCGGGCGACTTTTTCGTCGCTTACAAGGGCGAGAAGGCGGACGGCCACGGCTATATCACCGCGGCCTTTGACCGTGGTGCGGTCTGCTGCCTCGCGGAACGTATCCCGGAGGGGGAGACGCGCCCCGTGATCCTTGTCCCCGACGTGCAGGAGGCGCTGGAGCTTATCTGCGCCGACTACCGCAGCACCCTGACGCTCCCCGTTGTCGGCATTACCGGCAGCGTCGGCAAGACCTCGGCCAAGGAAATGATCTCCGCCGTTTTGTCGCAGCGCCTCAGGGTCCTCAAGACCGACAAAAATCTCAACAATCAGATAGGCGTCCCCATGACCATATCTCGCATAGAGCCGTCACATCAGGCGGCCGTCATCGAGATGGGCATTTCCGGCTTCGGTGAGATGAGCAGGCTCGCCGCCATGGCGAGACCGGATATCGCGGTGTTCACGGTCATCGGGCATGCGCACCTTGAATTTCTCCGCGACCTTGACGGCGTCCTGCGGGCCAAGACTGAAATGCTCGGCTATATGGCGGACGACGCGCTTGTTATAATGAACGGCGACGACGAAAAACTCCGCGGCTTCGACTGCCGCCAGAGGAAGCTGCTGTTCGGACTCAGCGAGGGCTGCGATATCCGCGCGGAAAATATACGCCTCGGCGAAAACGGCTCCACAGACTGTGAGATCATCTGCGGCGGCAGGCATATCGCCGCGCATATACCCGCCTACGGCCAGCATATGGTCTACGCTGCGCTCGAGGGCGCGGCGGTGGGTATCGCTATGGGACTTACAGACGCCGAGATAGAGCGCGGGATAGCCTCGTATGAGACTGTCGGACGCCGCGGTGCGGTCACGGAGACCGCGTACCTAACACTTATCGACGACAGCTATAACGCAAACCCCGATTCCATGAAATGCGGCATTGACTCTCTCGTGAAAATGCCTGGACGGCATGTCTGTATTTTCGGCGACATGCTCGAGCTGGGTGAAAACAGCGCGCAAATGCACCGCTCCGTCGGCGCCTACGCGAGGGAGAGGGGCATAGACCTCGTCCTCGGCAGCGGGAAGCTCGCGGCGGAGATATGCCGAGGCGCGGGCGACAGGGGAGTACACTTTGACAATAACGCGGAGCTTATCGCGGCTCTCGGGGAATATATCCGACCGGGCGACGCGGTGCTTGTCAAGGCGTCAAGGGGAATGCACCTTGAGCAAGCCGCGGAGGCCCTGAAAGCATTGGGAGAGCATATATGATGAACGAAAGAAAAGCGTCGGTCCTTCTGGACCTTGACGACACGATACTTGACTTCAAAAAGGCCGAGAGGATAGCGATAAGCAAGACCTTTCTCGGTATCGGTATAGAGCCGACGGACGAGGTCGTCTCGCGCTACAGCGAGATAAATATCATGCAGTGGGAGAAGCTCGAACTGGGACTTGTCACCCGAGAGGACGCCCTGCGCGACCGATTCGATATACTCTTTAAGGAGATCGGCGTCGACTATCCCGGTATAGAAGCGGAGCGCACCTACGAAAAGCTCCTTGAGATCGGCCACTATTTCATGCCGGGCGCGGAGGAAACGCTCATGGCAATCTATGAAAAATACGATCTGTATATCGTCTCGAACGGCCTTGCCTCCGTACAGGACAGCAGACTCAGGAGCGCCGGCATTTCATACATGTTCAAGGATATTTTCATATCCGAGCGAATCGGCTTTCAGAAACCGGACAGGGAGTTTTTTGACCGCTGCTTTGCGCGTATACCGGGCTTCGAGCGCGGGCGCTCTGTCATCGTCGGCGACAGCCTTACCTCCGATATACGCGGCGGCATGAACGCGGGCATTACGACCTGCTGGTACGACCCGTACTCTAAGCCGCTGAGGGACGGTATCGTTCCCGACTACAGGATCACGGCCATGCCGGAGCTTCCGGCGCTGCTTGAAAGGCTTTTCGGCTGAGGAGTCGTGAATTTTAGGGAGAGAAAATATGGACAAAAGACTTGAACGCATACTGCCCCGTGTGCAGAAGCCCGCGCGCTATACCGGCGGGGAATATAACCAGATAATAAAGGATAAGGACAAGGTCGACATCCGTCTTGCCTTCTGCTTCCCGGACACCTATGAGATAGGCATGTCGAACCTCGGCATGAGCATACTGTACGACACGATGAACTCGCTCGACTACGTCTGGTGTGAGAGGGTCTTTGCGCCGTGGGGCGACATGTACGAAGAGATGAAAAAGGCCGGTATCCCGCTCTACGCATTAGAGAGCGGAGACCCGGTCGGCGAATTTGACGCGGTAGCCTTCTCGATAGGCTACGAGATGGCGTATACCACCGTCCTCGACATGCTCGACATGTCGGGCATACCCCTCAGGAGCGCGGACAGACCGGGACTCCTGCCGCTCGTATTTGCCGGCGGTACCGCCGCGGTGAACGCAGAACCGATGGCGCCGTTTATCGACCTGTTCGTGGTCGGCGAGGGCGAGGAGATGGATAACGAGCTGCTCGAACTCCTTCGTCAGGCAAAGGCCGAGGGGTGGGACAAGCACGACTTTCTCGTTCGTGCCGCGCAGATCGGCGGCGTATATGTTCCCTCCCTGTATGACATCTCCTATAACGCGGACGGCGCCATCACCGCTAGGGACGGCGCGCCCGCGCGGGTAACGAAGCGTATCATTTCCGACCTTGATTCCGTGCCGTACCCCACGCACCCGATAGTGCCGTCTACCGAGGTCGTCCACGACAGGGTGAGTCTCGAGCTTTTCCGCGGCTGTGTGCGCGGCTGCCGCTTCTGTCAGGCGGGCCACGTCTACCGCCCCATACGGGCGAAAAAGCCGGAGACTCTGATAAAGCAGGGGATAGAGACGCTGAAAAACACCGGCTATGAGGACGTGACGCTCCTTTCGCTCAGCACGAGCGACTACCGTGCGCTCCCCGAACTGTGCGACGGGCTGCTTGAATACTGCGAGCCGCGGAGTATCGGCCTCTCCCTGCCGTCTCTGCGCGCGGACAACTTCTCCATGGAGATAATGGAGCGTCTGCAGAAGGTGCGCAAAAGCGGCCTTACCTTTGCCGTTGAGGGCGGGAGCCAGCGCCTTCGAGACGCGATAAACAAGAATGTTACCGAAGAGGACGTGCTGCACACCTGCGCCATTGCCTTCGCGGGCGGCTGGAACGGAGTGAAGCTCTATTACATGCTGGGCCTGCCTACCGAGACGGACGAGGATATCCTCGGTATCGCTGCGATGGCCAACGAGGTCCTCCACTGCTGGAGAATGAACGCGAAATACAAAAACCGCGGCGTGAAGATAACCGTATCGACGTCGTGCTTCATTCCCAAGCCTCACAGTCCGTTCCAGTGGGAGGCTCAGATAAGCATTGAGGAATATCTGCGCCGCGTCAATCTCCTGCGTTCCGCCATCGTTGCGCGCAATGTGTCGTATAACTGGCACGACGCGGAGACGAGCGTCATCGAGGCGGTGCTTTCCCGCGGCGACCGGCGTGTGGCCGACGCGATAGAAGAGGTCTGGCGTCAGGGCGGACGGCTCGACGCGTGGACGGATTATTTCAGCTTCGAGCGCTGGATGAAGGCGTTTGAAAAGACCGGACTCGACGTTGATTTTTATGCCTGCCGTGAGCGCAGCGTTGACGAGGTGCTGCCATGGGACATGATAGACGTCGGCGTGCGCAAGGAACACCTTGTCCACGAGCGGGAGATGTGCTACAGATCGGAGCTTTCTCCCGATTGCCGCAGACAATGCTCCGCCTGCGGAGCCGCGAGACTTTTGAAGGGAGGCCGCTGCGATGGATAAGCTCAGACTTCGTTTCAAAAAAACCGGGCGTGCGGTGTATATTTCACACCTTGACCTCATGCACACCATGCAGCGCGCATTTTCGAGAGCGGGCTATGAGCTTCGCTATTCCGAGGGCTTCAACCCGCACCCGCAGATATCCATCGCGCTCCCGCTTTCCGTGGGGGCGGGCAGTGTCTGCGAGATAATGGATTTCAGACTCAAGGACGAAGCCGACCTCTCGGAGCTTCCCGCGCGCCTCACCTCAGTCATGCCGGAGGGCATAGAGGTCATTGAGGCGTATGAGCAGCAGAGAAAGCCCGCGGAGCTGAAATGGCTCGAGGTCAGGGGCGTATTTGAATATGACGAGCGGAATGCGGAGAGAATGGCAGAGGAGCTTCGTGCCTTTTTTTCGCAGGATGAAATAATCATCGAAAAGAAAACCAAGCGCGGCATGGGTGAGACGGATATCAGGCCTGCCATACGCAGTATCGAGTTCTCTCAGGACGGCGGCAGCGTGACCGTAGAGGCTGTTATTTCCGCGCAGGAACCGACGCTCAATCCCGAGCTTCTTGCCGATTCGCTCCGTCAGAAGCGCCCGGATATCGCACCGGATTTTGCAAAATTCACCCGTATTGAGACCTATGACGCGCAGATGAACGTCTATCGCTGACAACTTTGGAGGAGACCCCGCCTTGAGCGCTGAAAAAGCATGTGAAAAAAATAGAATACTCGGCGCCGCGGTGATCGTTTCGGGACTTGCGTTCCTGCTCTGGAGGGCAAGGTACGGCTGGTGCTGGGACGATGAGGCGTTCCTTGTCTCCCTCGCGCAGAGGCTTTGGTACGGACAGAGTCTCATAAGCGACGAGTGGCATGTGGCTCAGTTCACAGGTGTGCTTATCCTCCCGTTCTACAGCCTGTTCCGCCTTTTCGCGGGCGGAAATACCGGCGTCCTGCTCACACTGCGGTATGTATACTGCGTCATGTGGTTTGCGGTCTGCCTGTGTGCGTACCGTGTCCTGAGCCGGAAAAACATCGGCGCGATTTGGGCGTATATTTACCTTGTGCTGTTTTCGCCCCTTGACTATATGACGCTTTCATATACGTCCTTCGGACTGATGTCGGCGCTGCTCATCTGCTGCCTGTACTACCGGCACTTTGAGATAAAACCGCTCAAGGCGCCGGCGCTTGGCATACTGTCGTCGCTGCTGTGGTGCGTTCTTGTGCTGAGCTTTCCGTACATGGCGGCGGGGTATCTGCTGCTTTTCGTCGGGACGACCGTGAACGCGACGGTGAAAAAGCGCAGGAGAGAGCCATACGACGGGGCTTTTTTCAAGGCGCGCTTTATCGACCTTGCGCTGACCGCGCTGATCGCCGCGTTCGTTGTTTATTTCTTCATACTCCGCGGAAACAGCCTCGATGATATATTTTATGGGCTGGAGCGGATATCCGGCGACCCGGAGCATTTCCCGGCGGATCTGCTTGGCCGGCTCGGGGCGGCGTTTAGTGAGTACGACGTGCGCTCGCGCCTAATGCTCATTGCAGCAGCGGCGCTGCTTTGTCTCGCGCCGATTATGAAAAAGCGCCCGCTCCGGAAGCTTTCCGCCTTTGCGCTCGCGTCGCTTGCCTATGCCGCTGTCATCTTCAATTATCTTCGGACGTGGCGGCTCGTCGCCTTCAACGGACAGGCTGCGGATATCGTTCCGCTGGGACTCGTCTGCTATGTATACCTTTCGGAAAAGCCGCGGGGACTGTTCCGCTTCTTTGTCCCGATGAGCTTTTTCTACGGGCTGTGCGCCGCGCTCGGCTCCAATACCGGCGGAAAGGCGCTGTTTTCATGCCTGACCATCGCGGGAGCGGCGGGGCTGCTGTTCATTGCCGCGCTTGGACGCGAGCTTTGGAACGAGCTGAGAGGAGAGAAGCTAAGGCTCGTGCGAATGCTGCCGGCGGTCATTACCGTGCTGGTAATGCTCACGCAGCTGACGTGCAGTCTTTCTGTGCGGCTCACGCGGCAGTACTTGGACCGCGAGTTTTCGGCGCTCACCGAGACGGTAGAGTGCGGCGCTGCAAAGGGCCTTGCCGTCCGCCCGGAAACGAAGAGAGAGTATGAGGAAAAGTATCTCTCTCTTCGCCGCCTGCTCGGCGAAGCAGGCGCGGACGAGGATACCGACGGCTTCATGACGCCGGAGTTTTACCCGGTCTTATATCTTGACGCTGAGCTGCCTACCGCGTCCTTTTCCGTCTGGAGCTACGGCTATTATGATAAGCTCTATGAGAGACTGTCGGAGTATTACGATCACTCCCCGGGCAAAAAGCCCACGCTTATCTTCTGCTCCGCGGACGAGGACTATGAGCTTGCCGACAGGCTCCTTGGTGAATATGAGACCTACACCGACGGTGACGCGGTACTTTTTCGCAGAAAATGATCATTTTTTGCCGCGGACTGCAAAAAAATGTTGCACAAGAGCTGCCAGTATGGTATATTTTTGCTCAGCGGCCTCCTCACAGCTTGCATTTCAAAGTGACTCAAATCGGTTGAAAATATGAACTTTTTCAACCAACGGTCTGGTCCGACACAAATTCAAAAATGTAAATAATTTTCGATTTACAACTTATAAAATGTCACAGATCGCAACCGTTATATAGAAAAACTGCTCTCTTTATGACTGGATACTATGGTTCACTATCGTATCCACTCCGTGCCGGATACGGCACGGTTTTTAAGAAAGGGAGCAGATAAAATGGTGGAGAAAGCATTGACGGGCTATCCGTCCGTTGACAAGCCCTGGCTGAAATATTACTCCAAGGAGGCGATACATGCCCCGCTGCCGGAGGGCAGTATCTACAATTATATGGCACAGGGAAAGCGTCAGTACCCTGACCGTATCGCGCTGGACTACTTTGGCCACAAAATTTCATATGGCCGGTTTCTGGATGACATTGATCGCATTGCAAATGCTTTTTACGCCATAGGCGTCCGCGAGGGAGACATTGTTGCCGGTATCGCGCCGTGCGTACCGGAGGTCGTATGTGCTTTCTACGCGCTCAATAAGATCGGGGCGGTTTCGGATTGGTTTGACCCCAGAACGAATGCAGTAACTGTTCAAAAAGAACTGGAGGCAACAAACGCAAAAGTTCTGCTGGTGCTGGAGCCGTTTGCGAATACCTTCGCTGACGCGGCCAAGGCTGCTGATGTACCGTATTTGATTAGCTTATCGGCGGTATCCTCTTTGCCGCCGCTTCCGAAGCTGATCATGAGACTGAAAGCTAAGCCTAAAATGCCGCAGGGTATAATGAAGTGGAACGATTTCCTGAAAAAAGGGATCAATGTCAAAGCGAAGCTTCCCGTCGGCAATCCGACGACACGCTTGGCGCTGATGGAGCATACCGGCGGAACAACCGGTGTTCCCAAAGCCGTAATGCTCACCAATGAAAACGCCAATGCTGTTGTACATCAGTATATCCACGGCAGAACACCGCTGTCCGCCCACGATTCATGGATGTCCACCGCTTTTCCTTTTACAGCATATTCATTAATTTGCACCCACCACATTCCATTGACAGTTGGTATGCGCTGCGCTCTGTGCATGGAAATGGATTTGAAGAAAGTTGAAGCAATGCTTATCCGCGGCCGCCATAATCACATTGCCAATACGCCGGTTTCGTGGGAGCGTATGATCCACAGCAAGGGTTTGCAGAATGTCGATTTGTCTTTTTTGAAAAACCCTGTTGTCGGTGCAGATACCTTGCAGATCGCGAAGGAACTTGAGATCAACGCTTTTCTGAAGCAACACGGTGCAAAGTGTGAGATCGTAAAGGGATATGGTATGACAGAGGTTTGCGCAGCGGTCGCTGTCTGTGCTCCTGCATATAACCGACTCGGAAGTGTCGGTATCCCATTTCTGAACACAACGATATCCATTTTTGATCCGAACACCGACGATGAGCTGCCTTACGACCAACAGGGTGAAATATGCATCTCGGGTCCTTCGGTAATGTCAGGCTACTTTAACTGCCCCGAAGAGACAGAAAAGGTTCTGAAACGGCACAAGGACGGAAAGCTGTGGATGCACTCCGGCGACCTTGGACACATGGATGAGGATGGCTTTATCTTTATAGATGGACGCATCAAACGGATGCTGATCGACCACGTGGGCTTTAAAACCTTTGCACCGCAGGTAGAACAGGTGCTGTCGCAGTGTGATTGCGTGGATAAATGCTGTGTGGTAGGCTTACCTGACCCAAATTACGACGTTGGCCAGATTGCAGTTGCATACGCTGTTGTCAAGACGGACGAAGAAAGAGCAATAGCAGCAATGAAACAAGCTTGCAAGGCTGCGCTGCCGGAATATTCCGTACCTGCAAGATACATTATTCTTGATGCATTGCCGTACACATTGGCAGGCAAGGTCGATTATCGAACACTCGAGCGCATGGCGGCGGAAAACACAAGCGCCAGATAAAAGTTAAAAGATCATTTACCGTCGTTTTGCTCATACGGTTTTTGAAGTGACTTGCACACTTTTTGCAGAAAAAATCATTTTTCCCTTGCAATCCGCACGATTATATGCTATCATACCTTAGCTTGCGTAAAGCAGCGAGAAAGGCGGTCCGCTGCCGAGGCTGACGCAGCCCTACGGTCATGAACGTCTATATTTATAAGGAGATCGATTATGGATCTGGTCAAAGTTCTCAGCGAACAGTACATGAAGCCCGAACTGCCCACCATGAACGTCGGCGATACCGTCCGCGTCCTCGTCAGGGTCAAGGAAGGCAGCCGCGAGCGTACCCAGGCATTCGAGGGTACTATCATTGCAAAGAAGCATGGCGGCATCAACGAGACCATCACCGTGCGCCGCGTTTCCTACGGCGTCGGCTGCGAGAAGGTCTTCCCCGTGCATTCTCCCTCCATCGTCTCTGTCACCACCGTCCGCAAGGGCAAGGTCCGCAGAGCGAAGCTCTACTACCTGCGTGACCGCGTGGGCAAGAGCGCAAAGGTCAAGGAGCGCCTGTGATCAAAAAGAAAAAGCGGCTTCCGTCGGAGGCCGCTTTTTCTTTACTTTTCGGCGAGGTACTGCTATACTTTCCGTGTATCACAAAAGGAGAAGACCTATGAAAAAGATACGCATTATCGCGCTGCACCTTGCTTACGGCGGTATCGAAAAGGCGATAATCAGCATGGCAAACCTTTTTGCCGAAAAATATGATGTGGAGATAATCTCCGTGTATAATATGCCGGATTCCCCCGCGTTCCCGCTCTCGGAGCGCGTCCGCGTCCGCTATCTGCTGGACGAGACTCCCAACCGCGAGGAGTTCAGAGCGGCAATGAGGGCGAAGGACCCGGCCGCGATATTGCGCGAGGGGATAAAAAGCGTCAGGATACTGCGTGGGAAAAAACGCGGCGTTATTAATACGATCAAGGCCATCGGCGACGACGTCATCATCACCACGCGCAACGAGGACAATGTACTGCTCTCAAGGTACGGCAGCAAAAACGTCCTCAAGATCGCTCAGCTCCACCATGACCACCGCTTTGATAAGAGACTCGTCCGGGATATCTCCCGGCGCTACGGTAATATCGACGTTTTTGCACTTCTCACGGACGGACTCGCGGAGGAGGTGAGGGCAATGCTCCCCGAAGAGAGCCGGACGAGGGTCGTCTGTGTGCCGAATTTTCTCGAGCATTACCCGGAAAATATCGACCTTGACGCAAAGAAAAAGGTCGCGCTTGCCGTTGGACGGCTGGACGCGGTCAAGGGCTTTGACAGACTGATCGAGGCCTTTGCGGACATCCACGGCGTTATGCCTGACTGGAAGCTCCGCATAGTCGGAGAGGGGGCCGAGCGCGACAGGCTCGAAACGCTCATCTCGGAAAACGGCC
>OLGV01000833.1_pt1 | contig 11355 bp, 8 predicted proteins | sample 1605761 | NCBI WGS metagenome assembly OLGV01 (sample SAMN03283245) | human gut metagenome | biome: human-associated habitat; material: feces | host: Homo sapiens | place: Peru | collected 2012
GACGACCTCCGGCAGGAGGACAAGCTGTCCGGTGTACTGTTCCTGACTGTCATAGATGGAAAAACCGGAGGGGTCCGTCACGATCAGCCGGGTGACGGTCAGATAGGTCTTGTACGCTTGGATCTGCAGGTGATGCCGGGCAATGGCAAGTTCACTCATACAGGTTTCGGTAGTGGCAGCGCCATCAGCGATGAACTGAAGGAGGCGGTGAACTATTGCCGTAGCAACTTATCGCGCATCACACAATCGGCTCAATTCGGAGAGAACGAGATGCACCTCAAAGCGACCGACATCAATGGTATCGGCACGCTACAAGGTCTTGAACTGGCTGTCTTCGTATCACTCGTGTCGGGCTTGACAAACCGTCCTGTGCAACCTCAGATGTGCGTACTTGGCTCCATGTCCATCGGTGGTACCATCATCCCCACAACTGACCTCGCCGGTGCTTTGCAAATAGCCTCCGATGCCGGTGTCAAACGCATTCTCATCCCTGTGACTGATATGATTCAGTATGGCAAAGTGCCGGCTGACCTCATCGCTCAGTTTAGTTTAGAAGTATATTCAACTCCCGTAGATGCTGCGTTTAAGGCATTGGGAATAAAATAATATGATATACCCCAGTTCGGGATAGTTTCTATCTTCAACTTAATTAGGTTGACCGAGTTTAAACAAATAAAAAGAGGAGTGTGGAATGTGCGGAAACCGGTCCACACACTCCACACTCCTCATTTATAGAAGTTCGGATATGTATTTTAATACTTTGCGCTGAATGTAGCTACAGACAACGTGCGGAAGAGTACGCCGTCCTCGGTGTCCATGAAGTCGCCGTAGATGCGCATCTGCTTGCCATCGAAGCGCACTGTCATGTCGGCGAAGTCGTCGGCGTCATCATCATCGTCGTCGTCGTCCCAGTCGAACGTCTCCCAGCAGCGCAATACGCCGTTATAAGGGTCAGTCCACTCCCATGTTCCGATTTCAACATCGCCGTCTACGTAGAAGCAAACGAAGGTGCCGCACGGCGAGAAGATCACGCGGTAGCAGTAGTCGTCCTTGTCGTCAATGAGGTCGTCCTCGTCGAAGCCCAAGCCCTTGCCCTCAGTAGTGAGCGTTGCCTGCTGCATAACGCGGCCTTTCTCCAGCCACTGCTTGCCGTAGCCGATCATCACGTCGCCGGCGAGCAGCCAGTTCTCTGCGCTGTCCATTCTCCACGAGCGGCAGATATGGCGGAGTGGGTCGTCCTGTTTGGTGGTTGTGTCGATGGTGACGGTGATTGTTATAGACATGCCGAGACTGTTGGTGTATGTCACTGTGGCTGTTCCTGTCAGCTTTCCGTCCTTTATCTCTATCTTGGTGTTGTTGCTCAGCTGATAAACGCCTTCCTTAACGCGAGTGTATGTACCATATATGTAGAGACCGCCGTCGATGACAATCGTGCCGCTGGCGTCAACGGCGCGTGTCTTTAGCGGCTGGCCGCCCGACTTCTTGAACATTGTCGAACCGTCGGCTGCGCGCGTTACGCTCATCTTGCTCTTGGGCAGCTTGCCTGCCTTCGGACTTGTGATGAGGAAGTGGCCGTCGGCGAAAAGCTCAATCGAGGCGAACTCCTGGTTGGTATTGCCCCACGACTTCACGTTCAGCTTGATGGCGTCGTCGGCATTCTTCTCCTTGTCGCAATTGCCTACTTTAAATTCTTTTGATGGCTTGGCGCTGTCTGGTACGCCCAACTGTCCATTGTTATCGTCGCTGTCGCAGGCTGTAAAACCAAAAGCTACCAGGGCGATAAGAAACGAGAAAAGAGTTTTTTTAATCATAATAATAGGTTTTTAAATTAATAGATAGAGTTAACAGATAAGTATGTGTGTTTTTGTTATCATTTCAGCTATTTTTGATGCAAAAACGAAAGACTTACACACGTTTCATATACTGATTGCAAAGATATGCGTTAAAAATATACGCAACAAGAAGTTATTCCTAAAAATCCTAAAAGCGCAGCAAGCGTTTAGTTAAAAAAATATTGCTGTCTGCCAAAAGTCTTCGGAAAGAAGAAGCTTTTAGCTGACAGCAATAAAATATGTACTAATTCTTTAATTTTTGTTTTATGCTTTGCCTGTTGTTTTCAAGTGCATTATTGCTCAAAGTGCATTACTTGAACAGCTGCGGGATGAACAACAACGAGTACTGACGCCAGTTGCACCATAGATGGCCGCGTGAGCTCTCGTGGAATGTGTACTTCAGACCGTCCTTGTTCATGCGCTCCATGAGCTGCTTGTTGAACGGCATCAGTCGGTCGGCGTTGCCGCAAGCGATCCAGAAGAGTTTCGGGTTGCTCTGAGCCAGCTTAGAGAGCTTGCCGTCGAGGTTAGCGTATGCCGGAATCGCCTCCATATTGATCTGCGTGAAGTCAACGCCAGCAGAGTAGAGACCGACGTAGTTGAACATGTCAGGATAGTTGACTGCGATCATAAGCGTGTGCATACCGCCCATCGACAGACCGGCGATAGCACGGTGCTGCTTGTCGGCTATGGTGTTGAACGTAGCGTCAACATAGTTCACTATTTCGGGGAAAGCCATCTCGTAGAGTCCGTCCTTGTAGTGAGGGAGGAACTTGGTCATCACAGGCTTGTAGTTGAGGTTCTCTGCTGTCTCGCCTGCAGCAGCCTGCTTGCCGAAGTTGCCGTTAGGCATTACTACGATCATCGGTTCGCACTTGCCCTCAGCGATGAGGTTGTCCATGATGCGCGAGATGTTGCCAAGCTCGAGCCATGCGTTCTCGTCGCCGCCACTTCCGTGGAGCAGGTAGAACACCGGATACTTCTTGTCTGTCTTGCCGTATCCGGCAGGCAGATATACGTTCATGCGGCGGTCGGCATTACCGGCGTTGGAGTGATACCACACAGTGCGTACCTGGCCGTGAGCTACGTCCTTCACCTGATACTCGTCGGCAGCGCCACCTCCAACATAGAAGATGCTGAACACGTTACCCACGTCGCGGCGTGTGAACGGATTGACGGGGTCGATGCTTACCACGCCGTCTACGTCAAAGCGATATGTGAACATCTCTGATGTGAGCTGCGGGGTGGTGTACTCCCATACGCCGTCCTTGCCCTTCTTCATCGTGCCCTGACCATTGTTCTGTTCCCAGTCTGCCAGCACCTTCACGCTCTTGGCCTTCGGAGCCTTGACGCGGAATGTAACGGTGCGGTCGCTGTTTACCTGCGGCGAAACCAGCTTGCCTTCGCGGAACGAGATGTTCTGCTGTGCGCTCATGCTCAAAGATGCGAGCAGAGCAGCCATTGCTACAAAAATTCTTTTCATAGATTTTGCTTTTAATTAAATGGTTATTATGTATTCCTATTACTTATTTATACTACTTGTCTATACTGTCTGTTCTCCTCTGATTTTAGAAGTTGAGCTTTGCGCCGAACTCCACCGTGAACGGGCGGATATAGTTGCCTGCCATGATGGTGCCTGCATACTGCGAGCCGTCGGTGATGAGTTCAGAGCCAGGGATAGTGCCCTGAGCGCCGCGCTGGTTGAGGAAGTTGACGACGTTCACGTTGAATGTGAGCATCTTGCTTGCCTTGTAGCTTGCGCCTGCGAATGTCTCCCAGCGTCCGTTGAAGTATACAGAGTTGCCAACGTTAGCATACTGCTTGCCGTAATAGCGGAACGAGGCCCAGATATTGAAGCGGTCGAATGTGTAGTTGGGGTCGAGCTCAACGATAAGCTTCGACTGCTTTGTAACGGTCTTGCCGCTGAAGTCGTAAGTCTTGTTGAATGCCTCGAACTTGTAACCCGTGTATTTCGGGCTCTGCAATGTGACCATAGCGTGGAATGTGAAGCCCTTGAACGGTGTGAACATAGCGTCGGTGGTCCATCCCATTGTCTCGATACCGCTTGATGCGCCTACCATTACGGGGTCTTCGTTCGGGTTCTCGCTCATCACGGTCAGACGGCTGTAGTCGTTGGTACGGCGTGCGTATGTGAATGCCGAAACGAGGTTCACGAACGAGCTGTTGAAGAAGATGCCGGCACGTCCGAGGATGAACGGACGGTTGTTGTAGTAAGGCAGCGAGGTGCCTGAGTAAGCCTCCAGGTGACGATACTGTCTGAGGAAGTTGATCTCGCCGGTGAGTCCGAAGTTGTGTGTGATGTTATATGTAGGCGAAACAGATACGGCGTAGTTCAAGCCGGTGTTTGTGTGGTGGGTAATGCCTACGGTCTTCTTGTTGCCTTCTGCATCGGTATAGTTGGCGCCGATATGGAAGTCGCTGAAGCGCTTGTCGCCGATATAGTCGACACCGAGGTTGAACAGCTCGACACGTGCGCCATAGCCCATACGGAAGTTGCGCGAAACGCGCCATGTGTCGTTTACGTATGCTGCGAGCTTGTTCTCGAAGCCCTTGTCGTACTCTGTAGAACCGTTGAGGTTGGCATACTCAACACCGTTATAGATGAGCTTGCGCGGGTTGGGCGCCACTTCATGATAATACTGTGTGGTGCTGCGTGCATAGTCGATGTTGCTGTACAGCTCGTTGATACCGAAAGCCCAGTCGTGGCTGGCGGTCTTCTTCTGCAGTTCGGCAACGAACAAAGCGTCCTTCACGCAGAAAGCGTTAATCTGCGAGAGTCGGCGCTGGATGGTGCCGTGGAACGCATCGCCGTTGTCGGCATACGTAGCGTCCGCATCCTCGTAGAATCCCATTGGGAGCTGGTCGCCGCTGTGTCCCTTAGAGTGAGAGAACTTACCCTTCACAGCCAGCGAGAGGTTGTTGCCCAGATCGTAGTCGAGAAGGGCTGTTGCCTCGTGTGTGCGTGTCTTGATAATGTCGTAGAGGTTGTCGGTTACAAGCTCGCCGGTCTTCACGTCGCGGTATTGCATCATGCCGTCTACGGGCAGATACGAGTCGCGGCCCATACGGAAGTTTTTAAGCTCCGACACCTTGCCGTCGCCGTCGTATGTGAACGGAGCGTAGTTGGCAAGCGCTGTGAGCGGATGGGTCTCGTTATACTTGTAGAACACGCTGAAGCGTCCGCGGTCGTCGTTGAAGAGATGTGTGAGTCCGGCTGTGTAGAACTGTGCACGGTCGATATAGTTGGTGAACTTCAGGTTCATGCTGCCCGGGTCGAAGTTCTGGTAGGTGCTAAGTGTGAAGTAGGTCTTCTTGGCGAGTTTGCCAGAGAGGTTGAGGTCGAAGTTCTGTGCGCCGAATGTGTTGGTCTGATACTTCAGCTTGCCCTTGAACTTCTCGCCGCCACGCTCCATATACGAGTCGACACCATAGCCGATCTCGCCGAACTTGATGGCTGTCGTGGCGATGTTCTGCAAGCCCTGACGTGCCAGCAACTGCTCGCCGCGCCAGTGGTTGCTGGTGGTATTCGGCCAATAATAGTATACGGCAGGCAAGCCGTCTACAGATACTGCGGTGTAGCTCATAGGCAGACCTATCTCTACCTGACGAGGCTCGGTAGCATCCTTTGCGTTGAGCATTACGCCGTGGTCGTTGCTTGCGGTTTTTGTGGTGTCCTCCAATGCAATGACCGACTTATTCAAAGTGTCGGCATTTGCAGACAATGCGGGGAAAATAGAAGCCACTGCCAGAAGCGATGGTAACAATAACTTTCTGCGATTCATAATAATTTAAGTTTTTACGGTTTAACGTTGCAAGTTTCGGTTTCGGTTGAATCATATCGCGTCCTGATTCCTATAGTGTCCGAATCGGGTTGCGTCTGATTTCGGTTGCAAAATTAGCTTCCCGTTCAAACTTTTGCAAAAAATATACGGTATATACCCACCATGTGATATATACCGTTATTGATTATCAGCAAGTTATGTTTTTGTTGTATACTTCAGAATATACCTTTTCAAAAGGGAAAAATACGCTGTCTGCGATAACAACAAACAAGAAAAAGGAGCAATGCGATAAAAAATATCACTTAAAAATGCTCCTTCCACTCGGTTTTAAGCCATAAGGCGTTTGTAGAATTCGTCTTTTTCATAGAGCGAGGCGTTGAGCACGCGTGTCTTGTAGCTCTTTATGGTGTTGACCGAATAGTTGAGCGAGCGAGCAAGGTCGTCGTTCTTGGTTATTCCGAGTCGGATGAGTGCGAAGATGCGCATCTCTGTCGTGAAGCGTTCGTCGCTTCGCGGCGTCACGCGGTTCTCCTCGTGCAGCAGACTGTTGAACTTCTCGGGGAAGTCGGGGTAGAGCATCAGCAGCATGTTGTCGAGCGAATAGAGCGTGTCGAACGCTTCGCCGTGCTGCTGGTCGAACACGGCACGCAGTCCGTCGTAGTCCTTGATGGTGAGACGGCGCAACACCTCCTTGCGCAGCTTCTCTATAGCCGACTGGTGGTTGGCGCTTGCCACAATGAGCTGTCCGAGCACCGCCTCCTTGATGTGTCCTGCCTCAAGTAGACGGGCGTTGATGTCTTCTATCTGGCGGCTCTTGTCGGAAAGGCTCTCCACCTGATGCTCGATGAGTGACTTCTGGCGATGGAGCTTTCTCGACTGGCGCACCACTTTCAATATGGCGCCGCACAACAGCATCACTACAACAGCCAGAGCACCGAAGCCTATGAGCAGACGCATGCGCTGCTTCTGCGTATAGGCATACATGTCGCGGTCTATCTTCGGATAGCTTGCGGCTATCTCCGAGTAACGGTAGCGCGAGTGGAACACCTCGGCGTTATGCATAGCCACATTGATGAGCATGTACGAGCGTGTGACGTCGCCCGTGATGTACGCCACCTCGGCTATCTTGCGTGCGGCTGCATACTCCTTCGAGCCGCGCCGTATCTCTTCTATGCCCGACAGCGATATGTATTTTGCAGCAAGTGCATATTCGCACATTCCCATATAGTTGTAGCCGAGGTTGCCCAATGCGTTCGGATAATAGTCGGACGTGGGCGAGAGTTTCTTAAGCAGACGCTTGCTCCACTTCACCGCCTCAGCGTATTTGGTAAGGTGGAAGTTGAGCTTCACATTCATGTCGTCGAGTATCCACGAATCTTTCGGCAACAGCTTGCACGCCTGGAGGTAATATGCCTGCATGCGCTGATAGTAGACGTTGGGGGTTGACATACGGCGGGGGAAGTAGAAGCCGTTTTCAAACTCAAGATTGAAGGCTGCCACGAGATAGTTTATTCTTACGGGCTGCGTACAGCGTTCTTCGTCGATGGTAGCAAGCGCTTCTGATGCCTCGCGGAAGAAGCCACAGTTGGTGTATATTTCCACCTTATATAATATAGCCTGCGCTACCAGACTATAGTTGCCGGTCTGAAGGGCTGCAGCCTCGCATTGCTGCGCAGCATCAAGCGCCGGCTTTAAGGACAGACGTGCGTATTCGTCGAAGAGCATTGTCCACAGCTCGTACTTCTGCTGCGGCGAAGAGACTTGCGCCATTCTGCTCTTCAGCTTGTCTATGCGTGCCTTGGCTTGAGCGTCATACATGGCTGTGCTGTCTAACACGCTGCATATAGCGTCGATATATGGGCGCACCTCGCTGCTCATCTTGCGGCATACGTCCGCACCGCGCTTGTTGAACGCCGCCTTCATCTTGACTATAGACATTCTTGTGAGCGTACTGATTGTGTCGGGGGCGGCAGCCATAGCCGGTGTGGCTATAGTAAGCAGCAGGATAGAGACGAGGAATGAACTTGTTCTGCGCAACGCTCTGTCGAGTATGGCGGAAACTATTGATTTACAATACTGCATAGATTGTATGTTTATAGATTGCAAACGGCTACCTTCACTACTTTCTTGCCGTTATAGGTGTTAAGGGTAAGTTCTACGGTGTCGGCTTCCTCAAGCAATTGCGTGGGGATGCTGACATATTGCTGCACGGTGTAATACGCGGGCACGCCGCCCTGGTCGTGATAGAGTGTGAGGTGGAGCGTGCGGCGTTGGTCGGCGTCGGTGGTCGTGCCGTGGCTAACGATGCCAAGGGCGTGCAGGGCGTCGTCGGCTTCTGTCTTGCCGCTCTTCAGCAGGAGCGAGAGGTTGATGTAGCTCTTGTTCTTCGACATCCAAAGGCTCTCGAAGCCCACGGGGTCGGTGCGCAGCGTTTCCATATCCTCAGCCTCAACGGGGCGAAGCACGGAAACGGGGCGGACGGAGCGCGCGCGAACAATAGACGTAGCCGTAGGATTGGAGGCTGCAGCGTCAGAAGCGGCTACCGTCTTGTCGTAATAGAGCAGGGCGCGGTAGACAGAGTCGGGGCGTGTGAGCCAGTCCTGCGCGAACGGGTTGGAGAACTGCAGCGTGGTGCCATCGTCGAGCAGAGCCGAACGCACCGACTTGTCTTGCGACGTGTGCAGCAGCACGAGGTCGGCGGTGAGATAGCTGTTCGGTCCGTCGCCGGCGTCGTAGCTCTCGGAGGTGCAGGCTGTGAGGGTTAACAGAAAAGCTATAACCGCAAGGCTCTGCTTGATATGTTCGCGGAATATGTAGGACATTGGCATGAGGTTTTTGGGTAAAAAAGAGGGTTAAAAAAAAGTAGCGGAGGTCTCCGGCCTCCGCAGCACCAAGTCGAACACTAACATCGCCGGTTGCTGCGGAGGCCGGAGACCTCCGCTACTATATTTAAATCACGCTGAGCTGATTGATAGCCGGATTGGCGTACATGGTGAGTATGCGCTCACGCAGGAACGCCCAGTCGGGGTTGGGCAGCTGTATCTTCTTGAGCTGTGCGTCGAGATAAGCCTCAAAGCGCTGGCGGTCTTCAGCCGTGTAGCGGTCGGCGTGCTCGTCGGTGCCGCGCAGAAGGTCGAGCGCCACGAAGTTGGACGGGTACAAGCGGTAGCCGCGCCATATCTCGTGGTCGAGATGCTCGGCAACAGCAACGTAGAACTCGTTCTTCGGCATGTCGTCGGGCAGCGCACGCAGCCACTCGTCGATGCACGGCGCAGCCTGGTAGTGGATGTGTCCCTTGTAGCCCATTATGCCGGTCTGCATGCTCACCACATCGTCCATCGGACCCTTCTTCCAGTCGGCCACATCGCGGCGCAACTGGAACTCCTGTGCCTTGAGGAAGTCGCACGGGTCGTACTCGTATGATATGGCGAGCGGCACGAGGTGGAGCGAGAGTAGGCGTTCCTTGATAGAACCCTCGCCGCCCATGGTCATCATCTTGAGTATAGCCTCTGCGGTGCGGTCGTTGGAGTCCTTGGCGCGGCCTTCGCGCTGCGCAATCCATACGTTGTCGTTCTTCTCGGCAATGACAAAGTGCATGTACTCGGCGAGCAGTTTAGACGCAGCGAGCATCTGACGCATAGGCAGCGAGCGCTGCACAATGAACGACTTGTTGAGACGCACGATGTCCTTCACCCAAGGCAGCTTGAGGAGGTTGTCGCCGATGGCTATCTCGGTGGTTGTGTCGCAGCCGGCGTCGAAGAGCAGCATGTGGAGCAGCGCAGAGTCGAGCACGATGTCGCGGTGGTTGCTGATGAAGGTGTAGCGCTTGCTGAGATCGAGGCTTGCGAAGTCGGCATCGCAGCCGAGCGATGCCTTGGCGAGCAGGTTCTTCAGAAAGCCGTAGCAGAAGGCTTTCTGAAACTCGAGATTGGTCTTGCACTGGTGCATCTTCTGCCGTATAGCCTCAACGGGCACACCGGGATAGAGGTATGCCAGCACTTGGCAGAACTGTTCGTTCTGCACCAAACGGTCGAATACTTCGGGGAGCTCTTCCGGCTCAAACGGGCGGATAGAGTCGTATTTGTGGAGTTGTTCAGGTGTCATAGGGGAATTTTGAGTTCAACACTTGAATTGGTTCTCTACGATGTCGGTCAGCACTTCCTTGATGTCGAGACCTGCGGCGCGCACCTGCTGCGGAATGAAGCTGGTGGCAGTCATGCCCGGCGTGGTGTTCACCTCAATCATATTAATCTTGTCGTTGCCGTCTGCATCCTTCGAGATGATGAAGTCGATGCGGATGATGCCGTTGCAGTGGAGGATGTCGTAGATGCGGCTCACCTCCTCAGCCACGCGCTTTGCAGTCTCGGGAGAGATGCGCGCCGGAGTTATCTCCTGCACCTGTCCGTTGTACTTTGCGTCGTAGTCGAAGAACTCGTTGCTTGTAACGACCTCGGTTGCAGGGAACACAACCGACTTCTCGCGCGTCTTGTAGCAGCCGATAGAGATCTCGGTGCCTTGCAGGAAGCTCTCTATCATCACCTCGTCGCTCTCCATGAACGCCACGCGCAGAGCCGGCGCAAGCTGGTCTACGTTCTTCACCTTCGACACGCCGAAGCTCGATCCGTCGGCAGCCGGCTTCACGAAGCAAGGCATACCAATCTCCTTCTCGATGAACTCGTCAGAGTATCTCGACTCTTCGCCGCGGCGCACGAGGATGCTCTTCGCCACGTTCACGCCCCAACCGCGCAGATAGTTGTTGAGCACGTACTTGTCGAAGGTCATAGCCTCAACGAGCACGCCACTTGTGCTGTACGGTATGTGGAGCAGTTCGAAGTAGCCCTGCATCACGCCGTTTTCGCCCGGTGTGCCGTGGATAGTGATGTAGGCGTAGTCGAACACCACAGCCTTGCCGTCGTGCCGTTGGGCAGGTTGACATGCCAGTCCTGACCCTTCACGTCAACGATATAAATGTTATAACGCTCCTTGTCGAAGAAGGAGTATAAACCCTGAGCAGAACGTATTGATACGTCGTGCTCAGAAGAGTCGCCACCGCAAACGATGGCAATGTTGCGTTTTAATGTATCCATAGTGATTATTGTTTTAGGGGTGAGTGTTCTTTTTACTAAACTAAGGCGGCGTTTAAGCCGAACTAAGCCTCTTTAAGCCTTTCTAAGCCTTTGATTGAAATCTCATCGCAGTTCTCTATGCTCTTACTGCTGTGCAGTGCTGAATGTGTCGCGGGTTGTGCCCTTCATGTATCCGCGCCACTTCTCTATGAGCTGTGCGAAGTCGTCGGGCCACTCGGATGTGAAGTCCATCTGCTGCTTTGTCTTCGGATGGACGAAGCCGAGCGTACGGGCGTGCAGCGCCTGACGCGAACATGCTTTGAAGCAGTTGTTGATGAACGCCTTGTATGTAGCCGAGCGCTCGCCGCGCAGAATCTCCATGCCGCCGTAGCGTTCGTCACCGAATAGCGGATGACCGATGTGCTTCATGTGGGCACGTATCTGGTGTGTGCGTCCGGTCTCAAGGCGACACTCGACGAGCGTCACGTAGCCGAAGCGCTCAAGCACACGCCAGTGGGTTACGGCTTCCTTGCCGATGCCCGAGTCGGGCGACATCACGGTCATGCGCAGACGGTCTTTCGGGTCGCGTGCTATGTTGCCTTCGATGCGTCCTTCGTCTTCGGTGAGGTTGCCCCATACGAGAGCGTTGTACGA